>Ga0116195_1002019_pt1 | contig 11092 bp, 6 predicted proteins | sample AD_SCU002_MetaG_FD_89881 | JGI IMG/M metagenome (GOLD analysis project Ga0116195, IMG submission 89881) | Active sludge microbial communities of municipal wastewater-treating anaerobic digesters from China - AD_SCU002_MetaG | ecosystem: Engineered > Bioreactor > Anaerobic > Digestate | place...
CGGTGTTCCTCGTTGAGTAGCCGGAGGATCGGTGTATCCTCGCGCTCGTGATCGTTTGCCGGGTTCGGGATCGAGACGCCGAGCAGCAACCCCTCGCCCTGCATGATCTTTGCTCTTGTTGCGCGCGGCGTCTCCGCAAGGTCGGGGACCACGACGACCGGGAACTCAAGCCCCTTTGCAGCGTGCACGGTCATGATCGAGACCGCGTCTGCTGACGCAGGGTCAAGAGGGGCGTCGCCTTCTCGCCCAGCGTCGTCGATGGAGCGTCCCAGGTCGTCAACGAACTCTCCGAGCAGTGGGGATCCTGCGTCCCTCGCGATCGCGATAAGTTTCTCGACGTTTGCTACGGCCTGTTCGCCCCCGGCCATCCCGCCAAAGACTGCAAAGACCCCGGACTCCTCAACCACCCTTCGCAGCAGGAGGGCAGGATGGAGTCTCCGGGAGAGCGAGAGCCAGCACCGCAGGGTTGCCGCTGCGCTGACCGCATCCGCGCCCTCGTCCGCCTGCAACCTTTCCCAGAGCGAGTCGCCAGACAGTCTGGCGATACAAAAGAGCCTTGCATCCGAGAACCCGAAGTAGGGCGAACGCAGCAGACCGTAGAGCGCTGCATTGTCCAGGTGGTTATCCAGAAAACGGAGGATGTTGTAGAGGTCGTATACCTCCTGGCGCTCGTAGAACCCGAGTCCCGCGTGGACGCGGTATGGAACGGCGTAGCGGGCGAGCGCCCACTCGTAGAAGGCGAGGTTGGTCCGGCGCTCAAGAAGGATGCCGATATCCCCGTAACCCGCAGCCCTGACCTCACCCCTGCTGCTGACCTCTTTTTCCCCTGACTCGACCATGTGGCGGATCTTTCGCGCCACCATATCAGCCTCGGCCCGCCGTCCAGCCGCCCGGTCGCCGGACTCGGGGCTGAGAAGGAGTTCAACCGACCCGCCCCCGTCACTTCGACCCGGGCGCAGCGGTTCGTAGAGGAACTCCCAGGGTCGGCCGGCCTCCGCCATCAGGGCGCCGAAGATGGCGTTTGTGAACTCGAGAATCTCGGGGGTGCTCCGAAAGTTGGTATCGAGTGCAACCGTCTCCCCGCCAAGTTCACGCTCGATAAACCCGCGGGTATTCGTAAACTGGGTCACATCGGCCTCCCGGAAGAGGTATATGGACTGTTTCGGGTCGCCGACGATGAATAGGTGTGCACGTTCGGCCAGGAGCGCACGGATGATCTCGTTCTGGATGGGGTCGGTGTCCTGGAACTCATCGACCAGGATGAACCTGAACCGGTCACGGAAATGCGAGGATAGGATCTCCGGCCGGTCAGAAAAAAGCCGGTGGGTGCGGTTGACCAGGTCGTCAAAGTCGAGGGCGTTAATTCTCCGTTTCTCCGCCTCGACCGCCTCCAGGAAGGCCGAAAAGACCCTGCCCAGGTCATGGAGAAACTCAAGCGTCGCCAGCGTGAACGGGTCTTTCGGGTCGAGTGTGAGGGATTGGGCGTCCGCGTAATCGCTGATAGCGTCATCGAGAGAGGCGTAGGCCGCCCGGAGGCGTTCGAGGTCGTCTCCCGCCCAGTTCTTCTTCTGGCCCATATTCCTCCTGAAACGCTGGCCCCTGTGAAGGGCGGCGACCCCGGCAGCGTCCACCCCGCCCGCCAGCAGGGGTTCGATCGCCCGCAGGTAGGTCTCCGCCGGGTCACGCTCACCCCGATAACGGCCGGCAAGATCCCTGAGCGTCTCGATCGCGTCCCCCGCCCGGAAAAGGAACCCCTCGACCGCCGCTCTCCGATGCCGTTCCAGGGCCGTCTGCCAGGCCTCGATAATATCGTCCTCGCTCCTCTCGAGCGCGGCGAAGAACGCCTCTGCGGCGATGCGGCGTGAATAGAGACTCTCGATATACTCTTTGAGACCGTATCTCCCGACGGCCCGGAGCGCCCCGATCACCGCTTCCCGGCACCCCGGCGGCGGGTTGCCGTGGACGAGACCGTCGATCACCTCATCCCGCAACCGGAATGCCTGCCGTTCGTCAAGGACGGTAAATGACGGGGCCACACCGGCCTCGATGGGAAACTCGCGCAGGACCGAGGCGCAGAAAGAGTGGAAGGTCGAGATCTTTGCCCAAATGAACTCATCCCGGACGGCGTCCCAGCGTTCGCCCTCTTTCTCCGCGATGGCCTGACGGACGCGGACCTTCATCTCACCGGCCGCCTTCTCGGTGAAGGTCAGAGCCAGTATCTCGCTGAAGTTCACCCCCGTCTCGATCAGGCTGATGTACTTCTGCACGAGGACGTGCGTCTTCCCGGTGCCGGCCCCGGCGGTGACGCACCTGCTCTTGCTGTGGTCAAGCGCGGCACGCGCCTGGCGTTCAGTCAGCCCCATCGGGTGTAACCTCCTTCCCGGCGACGAGAAGTCGTAGCGGGTTGAACCGGCAGACCGTCCGGAAACCGCAGTAACCGGGGCATGAACCGGTATCGGAGCGGGGCGGGAACCGACCGGCGCGTATGCCGGCCAGGTGGCGTTCCGTCCAGGAGAGGGCGGTCTCCACCACTTCCCGGACGTCATCGAGACTGTTTCGCCGGGAACCGGAGAAACAGTCTTCAAGCCCGGCAGCCCGGAAGACCGGTCTGTTCCTGACCTCGCCGCGTCTGATAACATAGTAGGTGCCCGCGACCCCCTCCATCCCGGTGAGTTTCTCGACCGCCAGGAGGTACAAAGGCAGCTGGAGGGCTTTCCCGGCAGCGATATCCGAAAGACGGGGATGATATGACCCGGTCTTGTAATCGGTGATAATAAACCGTCCCCCTGGCAGCACGTCGACACGGTCAACCCTGCCCCGTAACCGGATGGTTCCATCTCCAATCGGGATCTCGACCGGGCCAGGTGCCCCGGGCAGCCCGAACGAGACCTCAAACGCCCGCGGGAGAAGACCTGATGCGGCAATCTCCATCTCGTGCTGGAGGAACCGCTCGAGCAGCCCTCTCCCTGCCGACGGCGATCCCAGGAGGTGTTCCTTCTCCGCGGCCCAGGCGGGGGTATCGAGCAAAAACCCGTCCACCTCATCGCTCGCGATCTCGAGGATCCGGCGGAGGGCCTCCGGGTAGCAGGTCTCGTCGATCGGAGGGTTGCCTTCGGACGTCCAGTCGGAGTAGAAACGGTAGACGATCCGGTGGATCAGGCTCCCGCGTTCCTGAGCGGTCAGGTCAGGATCGGCCTCCGGCAGGGGTTCAAACCCGAGGACTCGCCCCATGTAGAACCTGAAAGGACAGTCGGCGTATGTCTCAAGCGCTGTCGGGGAGATGACCACGCCGTCGCCGAAACGTTCGGAAAGCACCGCGAGTATCGCAGGGTCCTCCTCGAGAACTCCGTCGTAGGGGGAGTCGTAACCGCCATACCGGTGATAGTTCTCGATGTTGAGTCTACGAATTGTCTCGCGTGCGGAGAGACCCGGCGGCACCCGGGAGGGGACGTCCCCCCGTGCGAGGGTGGCACCCGCCCGCCGGGCCGCGGCAAGCCTGGAGTCCGGAAACTCTCCGTCGCCCCAGATCTCCGGGTGGAAACCCTCCAGGACGGCATCGATGAAGACGGAGCGGACCAGCGGCGCTGCGTCCTCGGCCGCGGGCCAGCTGAGGTAGACGCGCCGGCGTGCGGAGAGGAGAGCCGCGATGAACTGGTAACGCTCCTCCCTGAGGATATCCTCTCCCGTCCGCGTCCCGAGACGCCTGGTCTCCGCGTCGGTGGAAAACGGGAGCCTGGTGGTCAGGCGCGGCATCACCCCTTCGACCAGGTCACCGATGAAGAGGTAGGGGATCTCGAGGTGCGCAATCTCGCGAACGCCGACTACCTGAACGAGACCCAAATTGGGGCGCCTGTAGACCCGCGTCCCGGCGGCAAGGTGCCGGAGCAGGGATGAGAACTCTGCAAGCGGTATCTCCTCGTCCGGAAAGAGTCGGGCAAGACGGTCGAGCGCTGTCAGGATCTTCCAGAACTCTTCTCGATCCCGGGCCTCGCCCTCGAGCAGCCCGGGATCACCCTCCACCGGCATGATCGGTGCTCCCCACCGTTCGAGGAGCGAGCGGTAGGCAGTAAGGTGCTCTGAGAGCGTCTTTCTCCCCTCAAGCGTTGCAACTTCGGCGATCAGTTCCCTGACGATCTCCCGTGCAGCATCGATGGCGGCGATCTTCGCCTCGAGCCCGGGGCGTAGAGGTTCAGGCGTATCGGGTGCCGCCAGTTCATCGTCCAGGGCGCGCCTGAGCGCGTCAAGCCGGTCGTCCCAGGGCCCAGATCTGATCCGGGCCTCACGGGAGATGAGATCGAGCATGCAGCCGTCGAGATCCGGGAGATACGGCGAGGTCGCAAGGGCAACTATCTCCTGCCGCCGGTATCCCCGGAGCGGAACCGAAACCAGATCGAGCAGCGTCCGGATAAGAGGTGATGCCGTGAGCGGCCGACCGCCCGGGGCGGAATAGGGTATCCCGAAGTCAGGGAAGACCTCCTCAACAGAGGGGAGCGCCGATGCGAAGTCGGGGAAGGCTACAGCGATCTCATCTGGACGCACGCCGTCGGCGAGAAGGTTTCGGATCTCCTGCGCGATCGCCCGGACCTCGTCAGGCCGGTCGCGCCGCTCTGCAACGTAAATATACCCGAGAGCCTCCAGGGGTTCGTGCCGGGCGAAGAGAGCGGTAAGACTCAGGCGGCGGGGGTCATGTTCCGACCCGCCGTCGATGCGAAGACCGGGGCGGAGCCACTCGCCGTCGTCGGCAAAGACTGCGGGGTCTGCACCGGATGGGAGCGAGTAATGAAACTCTTCTGCGGTCTCCCGGAGAGCGAGGAGAAGGTCGCGCTCAAGCGGCATCGGTTCGAAGAGGCCGTATACGTAGACCGCAGGGGGCCCGCCGGTCTCGGCGATGAGGTCTGCAGCCCTTGCGATGAGCGTGCTCTCGTCGACCAGGTCGTGGTCGTCCAGGAACCGGAGGTATGCTTCGAAGAGGGCGGCGATCTCGGCGGTTTTACCGCTTGCAAGGTCACCGAGGGCGGCCGGATAGTCTACTTTGCGCATGATGAAGACCTCAAAGAGGGTCGCGAGTTCTTCGACGGCACCGGTAGCGGCAAGGAGCGGGTACCTGCCGGGGGCAAGCAACCGGGCAAGGATGAGGCGGGTATCCGAAGCCGAGATCAGCGTCTCCCCTCCTGCATGATCGAGAACTACTCTTCTTGCGAACCTGGGGAGGGTGGTTATGCTCTCTGTCAGCACCGGCAGAGCCTCCGCCATGGCAGGGCGGCGGTAGACCTCCCGGACAATCCTGGAGGTAGGAAGGATGAGGACGGTGCCGAACGGGTCTCTGGCGGCGGATCGCCGGAACTCTGCTATGAACGCATCGAGCCCTTCACCGGGCAGGTTACGGTAGAGGACGGCGGGTGACATGTGGGCGAACTCTCTCTTTGAGGGTTATCCGGGATACAGATGGATGAGTGTTGTCATTTGGATCGGCCAGAGACCGCAACCGTCTTTTGCCGGGGTCACCCGAACTCTTAACCATGGAGAGGATCGAGCGATACCGCGGTTGCCTGCTCGGCCTGGCCGTCGGGTCACGCCAGCCCCGGGGATGGTCGGCGGGGGGCCGCACAACCTCAAACCCGGCGAGTGGGCGGACGATACGTCATTCGCGCTCTGTCTTGCCGAGAGTCTGATCGAGAGGCGCGGGTTTGACCCGATCGATCAGCTGGAACGATACACCCCCTGGTATCTTGAGGGGCGTCTATCAAGCGCGGGAGACTTTTTTTCCATAGGGACGGGAACCCGGGGGGCGATCGAGCGGTTCATGAGCACGCGGGAACCGTTCCCGGGTCTGACCGATGAAGAGTCCGCGGGCAATGGTTCGCTGGTGAGGGTCTGCCCGGTGCCGATCTTCCACGCTGCCGACCCGGTCAATGCGATCGAGGTCGCCGGTGAGAGTTCGAGGGCCACCCACGCGCTGCCGGTGATCCGTCGATGCCTGCCGCTACTTCGGCGGTCTTATCCCCGGTCGCGGGCTACCGGGAGGAGCACCCGGCTGTCCCCGCGATCGATGAGGTTGCAAGGGGGTCGTTCTACTACAGGGAACCGCCGGCAATCCCGGGACGGGGTTACGTTGCGGCCTCGCTTGAGGCAGCGCTCCGGGCGTTTTCCAGGAGCAGCACCTTTGAGGAGGGTTGCCTGATGGCGGTGAACCCGGGGGAGGATGCCGATACCACGGGAGCCATCTACGGCGTCTCCGCGATACCGGCAGACTGGCTCTCGTGCCTTGCAAAACGTGACCTCATCGAGTTTTATCACGCATCCGAACAGAGTTTCAGCCCCACGATCCCGGCAACGATCAGGAGGAGGCAGAGGAGGCGGAGAGCGCTCCGCGACTCGTCAAAGAGCACCAGCCCCGCGATGACCGTTCCCACCGCACCGATACCCGTCCAGACGGCGTAGGCTGTCCCGAGAGGAAGTCCGGTGAGAGATCGCGAGAGAAGGTAGAGGCTGCCACCCATCAGGATGAGGGTTACCACCGACGGCCCGAGTCTCGTGAAACCCTCGGTGTACTTCAGTCCAATCGCCCATCCGGCCTCCAGGACCCCGGCAAAGAAGAGGGTTACCCAGACTCCGTTCTGCATGATACCTCAGGTCTCTGACCGGAAGAACGATATATCTTGCCCGGAAGGGCAGCACGCCAGGTTATACGGGAGAGTGGCAGAGAGCATAAGCGGTCGGGCAGGGCAGGACGGGTCGATAGCGCCCATGGAGGGGCCGTGGATGGGGAGGGTTTCAGCCTGATGCGGGAGATGCACGCCAGGACACTGTGCCTATGGAGAACCACCCTCGTGGGGGAGGGGGACGGGACATCCCCCGCAACCCGGACGCTACAGCGGCCTCCTCACGCCCCCCCCGGGGCGGGCAGTGATCGGCGATAGCAGGGAAGGCCTTGCAAGGGGAGATACCCTTCCGGGAGACTGTATCGATGAAGCATCGACACTCCCCGCGCCCCTTCGAACACCACAGGGAGGGGCGTCCACGGGAGAGAACAGGAGATGGTCGGGAAAAGATGGTTCACTGCTCGATCTTCTTTATGTGCTCGATGGCGCTCTCCGCCACTTTCTCCCGGCCCTGGAGTTCCGCGACGTCCCGTATTGCCTCGAGCATGTGGACAGAGTCTTCAAGGAAACTCAGGATGTCGGCCGGGTAGAGATCGATCCCGTATTCCTCGAGGAGGTGGGCGCTGATCTGGCGGTGGTCAAGTCCCATCTCCCGCAGTTCGATGACCGTCAGGGTAAACTTGCGCTCCGGACAGCCACAGTATGGAGCGTTCTTGCATTTGCAGTCCAGGAAGTCGCGAAAGATTGCAAGGAGGTTCTCCTGCATACGCCGGTCAAGGTTCTCAAAGTTTACGCCACGCCCAACCGCTTCAAGGAACCCGCCCGAGAAGACGTGGTCCTGGAGGCGGAACCCTGCTGCCCGCTCAAGTTTCCGTGCCGCCCTAAACCGGGCCTTATCTGCGATCACGCCGCTTCTCCAGGCTCCTCGTCAAACTTTGCAAGCGATTTCATGGCGTTACTCATCGTCTCGATCTCAACGAGCCAGTCGTCAAAGAGGCTCAGGTTCTCTGCGTCTTCCTTGATGTACTTCGAACAACAGGTGGCACCGTCGATCACGGTGGCCCCGATGTTGGCCGCAATCTCGAGCGCCTCATCGAGGTTTGTATCGCCGATGGCCCGGCCTTTCTTCACAAGTGTCTTGATATCAGTATTAAACCCGCCCTCGAGATACTTCCGGCATGCTGTGAAGAGCACGATCAGGCTCAACTGGAGCGATCCAATGAGATCCTCGAGTCTCCCCTCCGGTAGCCCGGTCATGACGAGCAACTCCACGTCGTTGAGTTTTTCTATGGCCTCCTCTTTTGTTAACCGGCCGTTCTGGTAGAGGCGGATGATCTTTAAGACCGAGAGTGTGATATCCTCGGCAAAACTGTATAGGATCTGCTCCCCTTCCGAGACCTCTTCGCCTTCTGCGGGTTCAAAACTTGCTTCCTCAAGTCTCCCGATCCAGTTGTCCCACCGCTCCTGGTTATAAAAAATATAGAAGAGCTTCATCGGTTCTGCTTCTTTAGCAGCCGTTTTCGTCGCCGATTTTTTTGCCATATCAGTACCTTCGGAGTGCCTCTGTTAAAAACCATTTGCTTGTCCTGCAGGAAGCAGGGGAAGATCAGGTCACCGATCTGAACTACAAAACTCGCCACCATTGCCGGGCAATATGCGCGGCGGGCCTCAAATCACACCCTATTGAAAGATCGTTTGTAGACCGGTCTCACCTCCCGGCGCTCAATAAGGGGCGGCAAGTGTGTGGTAACGGAGGTCGGAAAACCGCGTCTGGTTCCAGGATAAGAATTCTGCGGGTCTGAGCGCGAACCGACGAAGGAACACGTTCCCGGACTCTCGCGGGGTGGGGCTGAGGCGAAGAGGGCAGAACGCCTCCCCCTGTCTCAACGTCTAAGCCGGATACTCCTTTTCTCGTAGCGGCGAGCGACTCATCAAACCGGGGCAGAGCCAGAAAGGTAATGGTTTGATGGCCTCAGAGAATTTGCCAGATTCGCGAAGATTCATCAGGGACGACCGAGCACATGATAGGGTGATGAAGGGCGGTTCGGGATCGGATCCAATCCCGCGCTTGATGAGAGGGGCCGAACCGGTGGAAGCGGTGATGGTCAGGTACGGCGAGGTCTTTCTCAAGAGCGAGCGGGTGAAACGACGGTTTGTCTCGACCATGGCGGAGAACATCGCCCTGGCGCTGGAGGCCCAGGGGCTCGCCCACCGCATCGAGACCCCGCGGGGACGGATCATTATCTACGGTGACGACCCGGCCCGGATCGCCGCAGCGGCCGCCAGGGTCTTTGGGGTGGTTAGCGCAAGCGTCTGCACCGTGACGAAGCCCGAGATCGGGGTGATAACGGCAGCGGCCCTCGAACGCGCAGAGCGGCGCCTCCGTCCCGGGATGTCGTTTGCTGTTCGGGCCCGGCGGTCGGGTGTCCCGGGCTTCTCCAGCCAGGAACTTGCGGCAGCGGTCGGATCGGCCATCCTCGAACGGGTGGACGGTGCCAGGGTTGACCTGACACGACCCGATTACGAGGTCAATGTCGAGGCAAAGGAGTTCGGCGGTCTGGTTTACGATGATAAGATACCCGGGCCCGGCGGACTCCCTTACGGCACCCAGGGAGAGGTTGTCAGCCTCCTCTCGGCGGGGATAGACTCGCCGGTTGCTTCATGGCTGATGATGCGCCGGGGGTGCCGTATGCTCCACCTCAACATGCATGGCGGTCGATTTGAGGGGGGTGACGTGGAGCGAAACGTCCTCGAGAACCACGCTCGCCTCTCCTCCTGGGTGCCGGGCCACGCCCTCGACCTCCTTGTCGTGGACATGGAACCGTTCTTTGAGGTCATCACCGCCTTAAAAGAGCCACGTTACCGTTGCGTCCTCTGTAAACGGTTTATGCTCCGTGTGGCAGGCATCCTTGCAGGGGAACAGGGGGCACACGCCATCGTCACCGGCGATAACCTGGGTCAGGTGGCTTCCCAGACACTCGCGAACATGGCGGTGATCTCCGCCGCAACGACACTCCCGCTGCTCCGACCGCTGATCGGGTTTGACAAAGAGGAGGTTGTCGAGCGCGCCCGCAGCATCGGGACGTTCGAGGCTCGTCCCGGAGACGTCGGCTGTGCGGTCGCCCCCCGCTACCCCTCGACGGCAGCGCCTGCTGAGACGATCGCCCGGATCGAGGAGGAGATCGATGCCCCGGGGCTGGCGAGAAGGGCGGCGGCGAGTGTGCGGCGGTACCGGGCGAAGAATGGGGTGCTCGAGGAGGTTGGGTGAGAGGTGGTTGCAACTCCATCATGAAAGACCGTTTCTGAAGTTTTGCGCCGCCACACCCCGGCGTCGCGATATCCCCTCGAGATCCGTGCAATCAGCATAAATGATCAGGGGACGCGTGAGAGCCCCCGGGGTCCTGGTGTTTGACAGAACACCGCCCCGATCCACACGCCCCCGCTCAAAAGAGAGGTCCGAGGATCCCTCAGAGACAATTCAACCCGTTATCCCGCGCAATCTCGACAAACGCCTCCGAGAGATGCCGGATCTGGTTTTCGGTCAGCCCAAAGGTGTTGAACTTCCAGACCCGGGTTGAACCCGGGATGACACCGATAACACCCCTCTTCTTGAGGTCGTTCGAGAGGAAATAGCCCTTCTTCTTGTGCTGCTGCGCAACGCGGTCAAAAGACTCACGTGTATCGACCCGGGTCAGGGTGTGCCTTCTCGGGTACTCTGAGAGCACCTTCGTCCCCTCGATGGAGAGAAGGGCGTCAACGACCGCCTGAGAATGCGCAACCTCCGTCTCCCAGCCTTTCACCCGTTCCTGGACGTGAGGGAACGAGGCCATCATACCGACGACGGTAACGCCCATCAGGGTGCAGCCCATCATCTCGACCTCCTTTATCCCGAACGTCCTCCCGGTCAGATCCCCCCTTGCCTCCGTCGTCCGGAAGACCTTCCCGGCGTATTCTTCCACTGTCGCAAGAACCCCCGATGGTGCCGGGGCGGCCATGCTCTTGTGCCCCGAACCCACCAGGAAGTCGGCGCCAAGCGCTTTTCCGTCGACGGGCATGATCCCCACCGTGTAGGCGCCGTTGACCAGCACCGGGATGTCATACTGGTGGGCGACCTTTATGATCCCGGCAACGTCGTGGACGTTCCCGTACTGGTAATCGACATGGTCGAGGAAGAGGAGCGGCGGCGTCCTTGAGAACTCCCGGATCACCGCCTCTATCCTCTCCGCCGCAGCGTCGGCGGTGATCCGGTTTGATCCATCCTTCGGGATCTCGCGCGGGACCCCCCCCGCCTCCTCGATCGCCAGGTACTCCGTATAGTGGGCAAGCGAGGTCAGGATCACCGGGTCGCCCTTCTCCACAAGACTGCTCGCGACCGCCTGGAACCCCCGGCGCGCTCCGGGGACCACCCGCGCGGTATCCATATTCAGCCACCGGGCAAGGTCGGCGTGGAACTGAGCGATCGGAGGTTTCTGGATATAATCGAGCCTGAA
>Ga0116195_1002022_pt1 | contig 11082 bp, 7 predicted proteins | sample AD_SCU002_MetaG_FD_89881 | JGI IMG/M metagenome (GOLD analysis project Ga0116195, IMG submission 89881) | Active sludge microbial communities of municipal wastewater-treating anaerobic digesters from China - AD_SCU002_MetaG | ecosystem: Engineered > Bioreactor > Anaerobic > Digestate | place...
CTTAAACGATTGTAAATATGGATACGATATTAAGGATAATGAAATGAGAATTACCTTGCTAAAAGCCCCCGTTTACCCTGATCCTGTTGCTGATAAAGGCACTCATGAGTTTGTATATTCCTTATATCCACATATAGGTGATTGGATCAATGGAAATGTTGTGAATGCAGGTTATGAGCTGAATGTCCCATTAAAAGCAATATGCATAAATAAAGATAAAAACGACCAGAAATCTGCAAGTCAGGGGGTTAAGAATGCAAAAGCTTCATTGCCGCCTGTAGCATCATTTGTCCAAATAGATAAAGTAAATGTAATTATAGATACTTTAAAAGCTGCTGAAGATGGTGATGGTTTAATCATGAGATTATATGAGTCATCGGGCAGGAGAGGAAAAGTCAAAATAAGTACAGAGCTAGATATTACCAATGTTACAGAATGTAATCTTATGGAAGAAGATGAAGGCCGGATAGACTTTAAGAACGGGGAATTATGTATTGACATTAAGCCGTATGAGATTAAAACATTAAGGTTGAGAAAAAGCTAGAATAGAAACAGTAAGAAACATATCAGTTGATAAATTTAGCTAGAAGACTGCATGAGTCCGCTTTCCCGTGCAGTCTCCTAGTAAGGAGCATTCTGAAGTATTTTATGTAGCCGGGAACAGGTAACCCGGCTACACGTTAGCAGAGGAATTACGGGAGATATTCAGAGAAAAAAGAGAACTGCTGTCAGTATTGCCAAAATGTGCAGCAGAAGTAATTAAAAGCTGGTGGAGAGAACAAAACAAAGAGGAAAAATATACACTCTGTCCAGTCTCTTGATTTTGTATTATCATTTCTAAACAAATACAGTTTTAGTATTTCCGCACCACTTTTCACGAAGTTTGGGTTTTTCTATCTTGCCTGTAGGATTACGGGGAACCTTATCAAAGATAATCTTCCGAGGCCGTTTATATTTAGGCAGATCCCGGCAAAATTCAATTACCATGCTTTCTGTAAGTTGTCTTCCAGGTTTGGTTTCTATAACCGCTACAGGAATTTCTCCTAATCTTCTATCTGGCATTCCTATAACAGCAGCATCCTTTATATCTTCATGAGCCTGAAGGTAGTTTTCAATTTCTACAGGGAATATATTTTCCCCGCCTGATATTACTACATCTTTCTTACGATCGACCAAATATATAAAACCATCTTCATCTTTTTTTGCCATATCTCCCGTATAAAGCCAGCCGTTTCTCAATACTTTTGCAGTCGCTTCAGGATTTTTGTAATAGCCCTTCATAACCCCAGGGCCTCGTATAATTAATTCGCCTACAGTTCCATTGGTGACAGGATTGCCTTCACAGTCTACAATTTTTATCTCCCAATTAAAACCAGGTAAACCAATAGCTCCAACTTTGTGAATATTTTCTATTCCAAGGTGTACACAGCCGGGGCCTGTTGATTCACTAAGACCATAATTGGTATCATACAGATGATCCGGAAAATATTTTTTCCACCTTTGAATCAGACTTGGAGGGACTGGCTGTGCGCCAATATGCATAAGTCTCCATTGTTTAATATTATAATTTTTAAGATCAACCTCACCGCTTTCGATAGCATCAAGAATATCCTGAGCCCATGGTACGAGAAGCCACACAATCGTTGCTTTTTCTTCAGATACCGCTTCAAGAATCCATTGAGGCTTAACTCCTTTTAAAATAACGGCTTTTGAACCAACAATAAGGCTTCCAAACCAGTGCATTTTTGCCCCCGTATGATATAGAGGCGGAATGCATAAGAAATTATCTTCATGGCTCTGAAGATGATGACGGTTTTCTGTAATGCATGCCGATACCAGATTCGCGTGTGTCAAAATAATGGGTTTCGGCATACCGGTAGTACCTGATGTAAAATAAAGCGCTGCTTCATCATAATCCGAAATTTCTATACCCGGGTTATCAGATGGAAACTGTCCCATAAGTTCGCTATAAGTAATATCCATATAGCATGTTTCTTCAGTTTTTCTTTTTTCTCCAACGAAGATATAACTTTCAACAGAAAGAAGACTATTGCGAATTGCATCGACTCTTTCACAGAATTCGGGCCCGTAAATGAGTACTTTCCCTTCTGCTGCCTCTATACATTTTTTAATTTCTTCTGCTGTAAACCTGAAATTTAAAGGAACAGCCATAGCACCTGCCTTTAGAATGCCAAAATAAGAAGGCAGCCATTCAAGGCAATTCATTAGAAGGAGTATGACTTTATCTCCTCTGGTAATACCATGTTCAATCAAACAATTTGCAATTTTATTGGATTGATTTTCAAACTCCAGCCATGTTATTTCTTTACGGCTTCCTATTGCCGGCTCCCGTTCTATTAGACTGACTTCGTCAGAATACATTCTTGCATTACGTGAAAGCATTTCCGTAATTGGCATATTAAAAACTACCCCCATTCTACCGTTCTTCACTGTATATCTTAAATTTATATTAGATATTTTAGTTTACCGAGAATATTTTGTCAACTTAATAACCTAAGAGGGGTGCATTTAAAATTTTTTAAGAAGTATATTCCAGAAGCTATCGTTACGATACTTAGAGCCTTTAAATTCAGCTAAGGGCAAAATCAAACTCATAAAATAATCTGAATAAAAAAATGTAATTACTTTGTTCAAACACTGATTTTGCTCTTCCTTCGCTCCGATACGGGGAAACTCTTCAACCTAAAAGGAATATCTGTTACTTGAGAGAAGAGTTTCCCCTGCCCAGCTACAGTACCTACACTAATGCTTCTTCCAATAATTTCTTCAAAAATAAAATATGCATCCCCTCTTAGGCTTTATAATTTAAAAGCCTCTTCAATCTCAGCTACCTGCTCTTTATTAATTTCTATTACATTACCTAGCACTTTTGAGGATATTATAGCTTTTGCACTATATTCTGCAACTTCAAGCCTGTCATAAGCATTTAGCAGAGAGCTTCCTGTCACTATAATGCAATCATTTTCAATAAGCAAAATTGGTGTTTCTTTCGAGAAAGCTTCTGCTACCATCTTGGGCTGCATAAAACTAGCCCCAAAAGGCAGCTTGGGGATATCACGCAACATAATGTAACTTTCCGGAATAGTTTTTGTTTCAAACTTTTCCTCTGTTACTGCAAAGGCCATTATGTTTGGCGGGTGTGCTATTATTACTGAACTAACATTGGAATGCATTTCGTAAATATACTTGTGAAGCATGACTGAACGACTTGGGTTTTTGCCAGCTTCTTTCCAATCCATATCAATCCTTGCGATATCATCAATGTCCAGGTATTTCCTGTCAGCATCATAAGGTGTAATTATAAAAGAATCATTATTTAGCCGCTGAGAGAATGTCCCCTGGGTACTTGTAAAAAGCTTCTGGTCGTATGCCCGGTGAATAAGCCTGCACATTTCCTGACGGGCTGCTTTCTCTTCACTGCTGTAACTTTGGGGAATAAACTCATCCATTTTTACATTTTGCTTATTTCTGGAGATCTCAATGTGTTTTTCCGTTAAAGCAATCGGTTTACCAATACGATTAGCTTTTATTTCGAGCCTTGCACAAAAGTCCAGAGTTTCAAATGCCATAAATGCCTTAAACAAATTTTCGCTTCCAACAACAACACCATGGTTTTCAAGCATTACAGTATTATGTCCATTTTCAAATTCCGCCGCAATTTTGCTGCCAAGGTCCGGACTTCCTGGAAGTCCATACTCAGCCATACCTACAGAACCGCATATAATGTGGGCATTGGGAATCAGCCTTGTGTTGGGAATTTTTCGCACAATACTAAAGGATATTAATGCCGGAGGGTGGGCATGAATAATTGCCTTAATGTCCGGCCTTTTCTGGTATATTTCTTTATGGAAAGGTAATTCTACTGAAGGCTTATGAATGCCCTCCATAGTACCATCGGATTTAATCCTTATAATATCTTTGGTAGTAAGGGAACCCTTATCTATACCGCTGGGTGTAATCCATATATCTCCATTATCATCCAGAACTGAAAGGTTTCCTCCAGATGTAGTAGTCATACCATAACCATAAATCCTTTCCATGATCATAACTATCTGGTCTGCAGGATGTAACAGATCGAATTTCAATACTTTAGCCTCCTTAACAAAACTTGCTTATTATTATATAGAAAATACAGTTGTTAATATTAATACCTAAATAAACATAAATACCTAAATGCTAATCTAATACTCAAAATACTCAAATATTTATACTGTAAATACTAATAGTGTAAATATTAATACTGTATAAAATACCAATATATCAATAAGTATTCTACTCCTGATAGATAAATAATTCAAGATGGTAGAAAAGCAAATATAAAAACAAATATAAAAACAATTGTTGAATTTATTCTTAGAACGTGATATTATTTTAACAATGAAAAAATGGATGTATAGGCTGTTTTTTTAGAAACTCTAATAAAAAACAGATTATATCCATTACTTAAATAAATGCATTTATAAAATTGTATTAGTAAACAATAAATATTATACCTGAATCAGGTTTTGATATTTAATACTTAAATGCAAATAATTCACTTGAGGGGGGATTTTTTAGTGAATTCTAACAAGAAATTACAAACCTGGGTAGATGAAATGGCTGAATTGTGCCAGCCTGATAAGGTTTATTGGTGCGATGGTTCAGAGGAGGAAAATAACCACCTGCTGGAACAGATGGTTAAGTCAGGAGCTGCAACACCTTTAAATCCTGAAAAACGTCCCGGATGTTATGCATTCCGCAGTGATCCATCTGATGTAGCCAGAGTAGAAAATCGTACTTTTATTTCTTCTGTAAAACAAGAAGATGCAGGTCCGACAAATAACTGGATTGATCCAAAAGAGCTTAAGCCTACAATGACAGAATTATATAGAGGCTGCATGAAGGGCAGAACTATGTATGTTATTCCATTCTCTATGGGACCTATAGGTTCACCTATTTCAAAAATAGGCGTAGAATTAACTGACAGTCCATATGTTGTTGCTAACATGCGTATTATGACTCGTATGGGTACTAAAGTACTTGAAGCTCTTGGGGAAGATGGAGAATTTGTTCCCTGCCTGCATTCAGTAGGATATCCGCTGGAAGAAGGACAGATAGATCTTGAATGGCCTTGTGCTCCTATTGAGAAAAAGTACATCAGCCATTTCCCAGAGGAAAGGACTATCTGGTCCTATGGTTCTGGATATGGTGGAAATGCACTCTTGGGCAAAAAATGTTTTGCACTGCGTATAGCTTCAGTGTTGGCACGCGATGAAGGTTGGTTAGCTGAGCATATGCTCATTTTAAAATTAACTGACCCTAAGGGAAATGTAAAATATATTACAGGGGCTTTCCCGAGTGCATGTGGAAAGACTAACCTGGCAATGCTTGTTCCAACTATTCCAGGTTGGAAAGTTGAAACAATAGGTGATGATATAGCATGGATGAAATTTGGTGCTGATGGACGTTTATATGCAATAAATCCGGAAGCAGGATTCTTTGGTGTTGCCCCTGGTACATCTATGGATTCAAATCCCAACGCTATGTTAAGCACCAGAAAAAATACCATATTTACTAATGTAGCTTTAACTGATGATGGTGATGTTTGGTGGGAAGGGATAAACGGCAAAGCACCTTCACATCTTATAGACTGGAAGGGAAAAGACTGGTCACCTGATTCAGGTACGCCCGCAGCTCATCCTAATGCCCGTTTTACAGCACCTGCAAATCAATGTCCGGCAATTGCACCGGAATGGGAAGATCCTGCAGGAGTCCCAATATCGGCCATGTTAATTGGTGGGCGTCGTCCAAGCACTATTCCGTTGGTTCATGAAAGCTTCGACTGGAATCATGGCATATTTATGGGTTCAATCATGGGTTCTGAAATTACTGCTGCAGCAATATCTGATAAAATTGGTCAAGTACGCCGTGATCCATTCGCTATGCTGCCTTTCATAGGTTACCATGTATGTGATTACTTACAGCATTGGCTGGACATTGGAGAGAAAACTGATGCAGATAAGTTACCTAAAATCTTTTATGTAAACTGGTTCCGTAAAGATAAAAATGGCAAATGGCTCTGGCCTGGATTCGGAGATAATAGCCGTGTACTCAAATGGATTTTTGAAAGAACATCTGGTGAAGGCAAGGCAGTTGAAACACCTATTGGTTATATGCCAGCAACAGATGCTGTTGATGTTGAAGGCCTTGATGTTCCAGAGTCTGATATGAAAGAGCTTCTATCAGTTAATAAAGAAGAATGGTTACGCGAAGTGGATTCAATTAGAAAACATTATGCCAGCTATGGCGAACGTCTTCCAAAAGAATTAGCTTCACAACTTGATGCATTGGAAGCTAGATTGAAAAAATAATATTTGAAAAATAATAATAGGGACGCTTAAGCGTCCCTATATTTTTTAATGAATAGGAAAGTGCAAATTACTTTAGTGTACACTACTATCCCACATAATTCCTTATGAAGACAGGAAACTTATTTCCTAACTCCTCAAAATAGTATATAATATTTATATAATAAACAAACTTTAATTTTAAAAAATAAGTCTAATATACATAGATATAATTCATACAATTATTATAAGGATGTTAATGCTTTTTAAGTCTTGACAAGATCCTACTCCAAAATCAGGAAAGAATAATTGTATGGCGAATTCAGGTCAATATTATGGATGAGGGGGAAAAAACAATGCTTAAAACAATGTTTAAAAGGTACTCTGTAGTATTAATTACATTTATATTACTGTTTGTTTTTCTTACAGGATGCGGGTCTTCAAGCAGTAAAAGTGATTCTGCAGTTATGGAAACTTCTCGGGGCGGAGGTGTTTCTTATAACAGTGCTTCTAATAGTAAGGTAACTCTCACTTCAAAGCAATCAAATTATTATGATGGCGGTCAAAGCGCTGCAGATACCAACTCAAATAGTCAATCTGCACAAGATGCCAAAGAGGATATTAAAAAGGTAATAAAGAATGGGGACATATCTGTCGAGGTTAAGGATGTAGATATTGCATATGAAGGGATAATGAAGATTGTCGAGAGTTTGGGCGGTGAAGAATTCAACAAAAATTATACTATCTCCGGTGAATACAAGCGAATGGAACTTGTCCTTAAAATACCCCCTGAGAAATTGAATTTATTTGAACAAAAAATAAAGGAGTATGTTGGAGAGGGAAAAGTCAGGAATATTAACATAAGAAGCAGGGATATAACTTCGGAATATTATGATTATACTGCAAGGCTTGAAAGCTATCAGGCAAGCAGGGATCAAATGAGGGAACTTCTGAAAAAAGCTCAGAATATTGATGAAACCCTTAGAATACAACAAGAATTGACCCGCCTCCAAGCAGAAATAGATTCTATGCAGGGTCAGGTTAAAATGTGGGATAAACTTATAGATATGGCAACTATTAATTTATATATTGATGAAGAGGATAACCCTTTTAAAAAGACAACTGCTGTAAGCTGGAAATTTAATTCCCCTGCTGAAATCTGGTCAACTATGAAGAATGGTTTTGTAGGAGTTGTTAACACAATATACAGTTTATTGATATGGATATTAATTGCTGTAGTAAGCCTTTCCCCGGTCATTGCAGTGGCAAGCATTGTAATTTATGTAATATTCTTTGTGAAAAAGAAAAGGAAGCAAAAATAGTCCGCAAATTCTTTTGTGTTGATATAAAAAGCTAATAGTATTTTTATACTGTATATGTTATTATTAATAAACATAAAATGGATTTAAAAAATTAAGTTATCATTTAATGGGGGCTAAGTTATAGGATGTTTAACGAAAAGTTTATAAAAAGTCTGAAAAACTTTTTAATATTTTTACTGCTTTATACGGCTGTGTTTATTCTTGTTTCTAAAACCATGTCCTATACCTTCCCTTTTATAGCGGCATTTTGTATTGCATTTTTAATGCAGCCTGTGACAAGGTTTTTTAAAGAAAAACTTAAGCTTAATAAAAATATTCCTTCTCTTTTATCGTCTGCTTTAGTATTTTTGGTACTTTTTGTATTAGTTACTTTACTGTTTTATAAAATAATAGTAGAGGCAAAGCAGCTCCTTTTGAATATTACAAATATCAACATGGAACTTATAATGGAACCCATACGTAAAATTATCAATGATATAGGCTTGTATTTTAAAGACATTGACCCGGATTTTATAGAGAAAAACAGCAGACAGATTTCCGAGATAATATCTAATATTTTAAGTGTATTGGGAAAGACACTAAATTCATTTTTAACTGTAGCCCTGTCTATCCCAATGTGGATCACTGTTATTTTTATAGTCATACTTTCAACTTACTTTTTCTCAAGAGATATGGCGGCAATTAAAGCTAGAGCAGTATCCATATTTTCAGAGAAAGGCAGAGACAAGTTCATATTGGTCTGGTATGAAGGTGTTAAAATGCTTTCTCATTATATAAAAGCATACTTGTTTATATACACTTTGACTTTTATTCAAACATTAGCCGGCTTTTCTATATTGAGAATAAAATATGCAGTTATTTTGAGTATTGTTTGTGCTGTAGCAGATGTTCTTCCGGTCCTTGGTATAGGAATTATCTACCTGCCTCTTTCGGCAATATATTTTATAGCCGGGAACTATGTTGCGGCAATAGGTATAATTATTTTGTACATTATTATAAGCGTGGTAAGACAGATTGTTGAACCTAAGATAGTATCCACATCGCTGGGTATTCATCCGGTAATTGCCCTGGCAACAATTTTTATCGGATTAAAAGCATATGGGTTTTTAGGTATGATATATTTCACTTTTTTGATGATATTCTATAAAATATTAAAAACTGCAAAGGTATTGTAGGCAATGGAAAGCTGGTTAGTACTTTATAAATTTTTTGTGTTAATATATTGCTGTATAAAATATATTCAGTATGGTATGGAAAAGGTTCCATATATTATACTCGCTGTTCTTATACATATTTCCTTAAATATGTTCTATCACATTCTCAGAACTTATAGATGCAGATTTATTTTTTTGGTCGTTTCTGCTGTTTTGTTAATAATTTCCGGGATTTTCTTGAATGAATATTTTCTAATGCTTTTACCATTTAATATTTTAGAATTGTGGATGAATTTGTCGGATAACATCAAATTTAGTGCCGCTGTTGCTCTTAGTGGAGTTATTTTTGCACCAATGGGGATGCTGCCGGAATATATTCTTTTATATCTGCTTGGTACATTATTATATATAATTTCTTCAGAATATGATAAAACAAAAATGAAGACTTCAGAGGAAAATGATAACCTTAGAGCAGAATTAGATACACTTTACATGCAGATTAATAGAAACGAGGAATACCAGAGGCAGATGATACATCTCTCTCAATTAGAGGAAAGAAATTTCATAGCACAGAAAATACATGACAGTACGGGACATACCATTGCAGGAGCTCTGATACAGTTGGAAGCAGCGGCTCTTCTTATTGAAAGGGATGGAAAGAAAGCACAGGGAATTATTAAAAATGTAACATCAATATTGAGAGAAGGTATGGAGAACATCAGAAGAACGTTGAGGAATATTAAACCACCTTCAGAACAGCTTGGAATCAGTAAAATGAAAACTGTACTAAATGAATTTTCACTAAAGCATGATGTAAAAACTGAATTCTCGTATAATGGCAATATTGACAAAATATCGTTTATACAATGGAAGATAATTTACGAGAATCTTATCGAAGCGCTCACCAATAGCCTTAAATATTCTCAGTGTACAATTATAAATGTAACCCTTCAGGTTTTTCACAAAGTTGTAAAATTTGAGGTAAAAGATAATGGACACGGAGCAGCGGCTCTGAATAAAGGTATGGGGTTAAAGGGAATTGAGGAGAGATGCGCAAATATAGGGGGAAAAGTTATAATTGATGGCTCAAAAGGATTTTCTATTATAACTTTACTGCCGATGGAGAATTAGTTAATATATATATTGCAGCGTATAATTATTTGATCGCAGTTGACCGCTGGGATAAAAATAAATCGGAGGTTTGAAAATGTCTGGAATACCAATAAAAGTATTGATTGCAGATGATGATGCCCTTATAAGAGAGGGTTTGAAAATCATTCTTGAGCTGGATGACAGATTTCAGGTTGTGGGATGTGTAGAGAATGGGGAGAAGGCAGTAGAATTCTGCATGAATAATCAAGCAGATGTTGCACTGCTGGATGTGAGAATGCCTGTAATGGACGGACTGGCGGCTGCAAAATCAATATCCTCAGGCACATCTGTAAGACCTCTTATACTTACAACTTTTGATGATGATGAGTTTATTATTAATGCAATAAAAAGCGGAGCAAAAGGCTATTTACTCAAGAATAACCCTCCTGAAAGAATGAAAGATGCAATAAAACTCGTTCATGATGGCGGTACAGTGATGCAGGATGCAGTAATGGATAAGCTAAAAGAAAGTATAGATGGGATAGACATAACCAAAAAGAAAAGCAAGGGAAGCATTGCCGATACTCTTTTTTCCAGGTTCTCCGAAAGAGAAATGGAAGTAATCGAGCTAATTTCAAAAGGAATGTCAAACAAGGAGATTGCAGGTAAAATGTTTATTTCTGAAGGCACGGTAAAGAATTACATTACTTCTGTTTTAAATAAAACAGGACTTGAACATCGGACGCAGATAGCCATATACTACCTTAATACCTTAAGGCAGGCATAAATTTTCTTTCAAGCGTTTGAATATTAAGAGGGGCATTCCTGAATAATTAAAAACATGACTAAAGTCATGTAAAAATAGTGACCTATTGGACTAATAAAAATTAGTCCTTTTTTTTATAATGTAATCACAAGAGATTATGAGCAACTTCATAATAACAAATAGTACTTATTATGGGATAATGAGGTGATTATATATGGAAATAGTAAAAATAAGGGAACTTACAAAAAGGTATAATGGGACTGTAGCTGTTGATAATATCAGTCTCAATATAAACGAAGGTGAAATATATGGGCTTCTTGGGCCAAATGGAGCAGGAAAAAGCACAACAATCAATATGATTCTTGGCCTGATTTCTATGGACAAAGGCAGTATAACTATTA
>Ga0116195_1002045_pt1 | contig 10997 bp, 7 predicted proteins | sample AD_SCU002_MetaG_FD_89881 | JGI IMG/M metagenome (GOLD analysis project Ga0116195, IMG submission 89881) | Active sludge microbial communities of municipal wastewater-treating anaerobic digesters from China - AD_SCU002_MetaG | ecosystem: Engineered > Bioreactor > Anaerobic > Digestate | place...
CGTTAGCTGACTTAATTCGAACCATAGATGAGTATATCTATTGGTATAATCACGAAAGGATTAAGTTGACATTAGGAGGATATTCGCCTATCCAATATAAACTCATGAATCAATAAATGATACAAGAACTACAAAGAACATAAAGTACAAGAAAATGGTATCAATTCACGCTTAAGTGAAGCGTAGTAGCCCTGTTTAATTAGCTCCATACGAATCTTTGGTGCACCGTAGATGCTATCAAACTCATTATAGATTTCAATAATCTTGGATTCGAGTTCTAATCGTCTGATTTCTCTATCAGACATCTTGTGTTTGAATATCTTATAGACTGTGCTGCGGTTTAGATGAAGCACTTTACACACTATCTTAATTGGATAGATATGCTTGAATAATTTGATAAAGTCGACTTTTTCTTTTAGGGTTTTCGTGCGAATATGGCGGTCGCTTTTTTTAGGATTTCATTTTCCATTTCAAGTTCCCTAATTCGCTTTTCTAATGCTTTAACTTCTTTAGGTGTGACAGACTTACCATCCTCAGTGATCACAGGTGTAAGTTCTTTTGTCCATTTGTAGATTGTCCCAGTGGGTATGCCATACTCACGGGACAGCTTGGATACTGATTGCCCGCTTTGAAATAACTCGACGATTTGTTGTTTAAATTCTTTTGAATAACGATTGCCTGTTGAAGACATGAGATCAACTCCTTCCTTATATTCTAACATAAGTAGGATTCTTACTCTTTGTGTCTACTGTTCTATATTAACAGCAAGCGTGTCTCATGGCTGACATGATTTCTTAAGAACCAATAGAAATCTTCAAAACCGTGGATGGTTATGAGTGGTAGATACTTTAAAGCATACTTACTATGCAGCTCTCTGTATCTTTCTTCTTTTGTCTCATAATCATTGATACAATAGTCTCTAAGGAATATAATCATGTCATCATTAACATCAATAGATGGGTCATTCTTAGCGATTTTATTGAGCAGGATTGCATCATCGAAGAGTCCATATGAGATCAGGCTTAATAGGCCTTCATAACCTCCCGACTTGAAATATCTACATGCGGAATTCTTGATAAAGATATCACCAATGGATTTCTTGATGATGTCTGCTGATACATCATTGCCAAAGTTTCCATTCACTATTGAATGTCTTATCAGATCTGGCCAGTTCACCCTTTTAGATAGATATTTAAAATCCTCAAAGTGATGCTTACTGAGGTCAAATCTATTTAGGTAAATATAATCACTGAAGTCAGTCTTGTATATTCTTGTAACTACACTTGAAATGGTATAGTCTTCTAACTCCATCAAAGAATCCAACAAAGGGCTATATCTAAAGAAATAATTCCCAATATTAAAATTAAACGCTGTCCCATATAATGTGTACTCAATCAACCCTTTCTCAACAAGAGCATTGATAAAGCAGTTAAATTTTTCATCGTCTGTATTATATTGGATTGCTTGAAAGACCTCTATATGCTGTTCTTTGGTCTTTGCATCCTGAAGTACATCGAATGGTTGGGTGCTAATCAAGTACTTTTTAAATATTTTCTTTACCTCCTTCTTCAATTGCTTTTCTTGTTCCAATCTTCCTTTTTCATTCATTTTCCCAAAATCCTCCGTTTTCTTAGATTTATACATTAGTTATTTTGGGTGGACTAATACAAATAAAAAGCAACCATCGCTGGTTGCTATCATAATGTGATAAATATAGAATGAGTTTTTAGAGTCCAAAAAATCTGTTGAAAAAGGTTATCAATTTATCAAGTATAGTTTGTTTTTTCTCACTTCTTGATATTCCTTTATTGTTTTTACCAAACATAGAGACGGGTTTCATCACTTTAACAATTGCCGTTCCAGATTCCTTGATCTCACCTGTTTTAAAAGCCTGGTTAATAAACTTAACTGTCTCTGCCGGAACAAGGTCTTCTTCTTGAATGATCTTATCCAATTCTTCTTGTTTCTTTTTATCAATGTAGGATTTCCATTCATCTGTTACAGAAGCATCCACCCTTAGTGAATCAATAAAATCTAAAATCAAATCTTTCTTGTTTCTTAGTGTTGGTGATGCATCGATAGCTTTGTTGATCTCTACCTTCTTGTCTTGAGTATTATCTTGATGATATTTCGCTACAAGCAATAAGATATAATCGATATTGACTTCTACTGATTTGACAAGTTCAATCTCAAATTCAATTTCCTCAGCAATAGATTCAGCATCGCCTTTTTTAGTACGCTTAATTTTCTCATAAATACCAAGATAAATACTTTGATAGTCTTGATAGTCAAAATCACTAATGATTTCAGCACCTTTAAAGTCATCAAAACTTTGAAGAATATTTCTTGTTTTCAATATTTGGTTGAAGAGTGAAATAAAGGCTTTTTCAGCTTTTTCACCAATGATATCTTGTCCCAATGGGTAGTCAGAAAGAAGTTCTTGCACAAGGTTTTTATATCCTCTAAAATCATCATATCCATGATAATACTCATTGAATGATTTGAGAAGAACGATTCCACCTGCATCTTTGTCACCAAAGATACTGATCGCTTGGTTGACTTGATGTTCTATATTTCTAAAACATACTACATTTCCAAAAGTTTTAATTGAGTTGAGGATCCGATTTGTGCGTGAGAATGCTTGAATAAGGCCGTGCAATCTAAGCTTCTTATCTACCCATATGGTATTCAGTGTTGTCGCATCAAATCCTGTTAAAAACATATTGACAACAATGAGTAAATCAATATCTTTATTCTTAACTCTTAAACTCAAGTCCTTATAGTAGTTTTGGAACTTATCGCTTGAAGTATCATAGCTTGTTCCAAACATCGCGTTGTAATCTTCGATAGCGATCGCTAAGAAATCTCTGGAACTTTGATCAAGGTTGTCTGTGTTTTCGTTATTCTCTTCATAAGTTCCATCAAGTTCTTCATTAGCTTGGTAGCTATAGATGATTGCAATCTTCAATCGTTGATCTGGAATCAGTGATTCCTGCTGTTTTTTAAATTCTGCATAATACTTCTTGGCAGCTTCAATCGATGCTGCCGCAAAAATCGAGTTAAATCCAGTAATCTTTAGTAATTGTTTTTTCTCTTTTGCTGAAATTAATAGAGATTGATATTTCGCATTGACTAATTCCTCAATGTTCAATGTTCTAGAAAAATCATACGCTTTCTCATTGCGTTTTGTCTTTTGAGCGAAATGCTCGAGAACATACTTAACATTTTCAGTGATTCTTCGGGAATCCAATAAAGCTTCCTCTCTCTTAATATTGAACACTTCTTCATCGTCATCAATCGCATCCAATGCTTTCGCAGTATTAAGGTAGTCAATCCTAAATGGAAGAACATTACCATCATGGATTGCATTAACGATCGTATAGGTATGAAGTTTTCTGCCGAAGACTTGTTCGGTTGTCTTGAGGGTTGGAAACTTATTATGTGTTGTGGTATTGATGGCAAAGATCGGTGTCCCTGTAAATCCAAAGATATAATAACGCTTAAAAGCTTTCGTAATTTCTAGATGCATCTCACCAAATTGTGAGCGATGGCATTCATCAAAGATTAAGACAACATCATCTAAATATATGTCATGTTTTGGATTCTTCTTTATAAAGATTGAAAGTTTTTGAATAGTTGTAATAATGATTTTAGAATTAGGATTCTCTAACTGTTTCTTTAACACTGAAGTACTCGTATTAGAGTTAGCAGCACCTTTTTCAAACTTATCATATTCCTTCATCGTTTGATAATCGAGATCCTTGCGGTCAACAACAAATAGAACTTTCTTAACAAAGTCTAATTCTGTAGCTAACCTTGCAGTTTTAAATGATGTTAATGTCTTACCTGAACCTGTTGTATGCCAAATATAGCCACCTGCATCAATCGTACCCACTTTTCTTGTATTTTTAGCGATATGAATTTGATTAATGATTTTTTCAGTAGCTGCAATTTGGTATGGTCTCATTACGAGTAACGACTCATCAACTGTAAAAATACAGTATTTTGTCAGTATGTTTAAGAGTGTGTGCTTAGAAAAGAACGTGGAAGCAAAGTCAGCTAAATCTTTGATATTCTTGTTACTAGCGTCTGCCCAGTAACTTGTAAACTCAAATGAGTGGCTAGTCTTTTTCTTATTTGACTGGCTATTCACGTTTTCTTTGGATGCAAGTTCTCTTGTTGTATTGGAATAGTATTTAGTATCAGTACCATTTGAAATGACAAAGATTTGAGCATATTGATACAGGCTATTACCAACCCAGAAGCTTTCTCTTTCATATCGGTTAATCTGATTGAATGCTTCTTTAATAGAAATACCGCGACGCTTTAACTCAATATGAACAAGCGGTAATCCATTAACTAATATGGTGACATCATAAATATTTTTGTATTTACCATCAGCTTCAAATTGATGAATGACTTGTAAGTTATTGTTATGGATATGTTTTTTATCAATTAAAAAAACGTTAAAAAGAGAACCATCTTCTCTTCTTAGCGGATAAATAAAATCTTCTTGGATCTTTTTCGTTTTTTCAACAATACCTTGCATAGGATTATCTAAGTATTCGTTTAAAAACTTAGTCCACTCCTTATCAGTGAAAGTGAACTTATTAAGTCTTTCAATTTGAGTTCTTAAGTTGCTTAATAGATCATCATTCCCGTGAATACTTATAAAAGAATATCCTTGGTTTTTAAGTTGAGCAATTAAAGCTAATTCAAGATCTCGTTCACTTTGATAAGCTGTTTGTCTATTATTTGGTGATTGGTATTCAGCTACAACTGTAGATTCACTCTGTTGAGCAATAATTTTTATCTGTTCCAAATGTGCACCTCCTTAAAAGGTGAGTAGTTTATTTCTATAGTATTCGTATTGTTTTCTTCTAGCTGCGATTTCTGCCGGTAAACCTTGTGAAATTGACGACACATATTCACTGAAGTTATCTAATATTTTTATAATTTCATTTTGAACTTCTAAAGGAGGTAAATCAATTTCATAAGCTTTTAGAAGTGAGTCGCTGACTGCAGGATAAGCAGATCCTTGTTGTACATTTTCAATATATTTATAAAAATCATTTTTTGAAAATTGATAAAATAGGTACTTCGGTAAAATTAAATCCTTATTAGCTCTCAACACACAAAATCCGGTACTACAAATTTGATTATCATATTTTGAAGGAATTATGCAATATCTCTTAAGCAAAGGTCTAGTAGTACCAAAAATGACATCGTTGGTTTCTATAATTTTTTGTGCTCTGCTTGGAGCATTTGTACTGTTAATTATGTTAGTTTCGGTAATAGTATGAAAATTTCGATCTACTGATGATAAATCAATATAGTTGTAGTCACCTTTATCTTGGTTCCATTTAATATTGCTAGTTTTTATTGTAACATCATCAATTTTTATTCTATTAACTCCATCAGGACACATTTCAGCAAGCATTTTATCAATTCTTGGAACTACTACTGAACCAGTAGAAAAATCAAGAAGTTTATTGCGATAATATTCGTATTGCTTTGTTCTTGCTTCTAGCTCTGCTTCTAGCTCTGCTTCTAGCTCTGTAAAATTGTCCAAAATTCGCACAATCTCATTTTGGACTTCTAAAGGTGGTAATGGATACTTAACTGTACTCATGACATTACTCATCAACTTTGGGTTTCCCATACCTGAACTTACATAAGATTTAGTTATAACAGAAAGAATGTAATATAAATATCTTACATTAATGTCATCTCTCAGTGGCTTAATTAGGCCTGATACATTCGTTATGCTAAATTTACCTTTCCGATGAAAAATAGTGCCAGCATTCGCTCCATCAGTCGTCCAGTTTAAATATTCACCATCATAATTATAAGTATCAATCAAACCAAGTAATCCATCATTTAAGGTTTGAGATGAATAAAGTGGATAAATCCCAGGATTTTCTCTAACATATTGCTTAGAAAAAACTTTTCCTCTTTCAATGCGACAGGTCTCACCGATAGTTTTAATAGGAACTCCATCAGGACATAATTTTTCTAAAAGTTCATCAATTTTACTCATTCACTGTCACCTTCTAAATCAGCTACTATTGCATCAATTGATTTTCTTAATGAATCAACTTTTTTAACAATTTCAGATATTTTTAAATTGAGTTTTGCAATATCAACAATTTCATCATTGTTTTCCGTTTCAATATAAGTATTAACCGCTAGATTATATTCTTTTTCAATCACATCACTTACATCAACATATCTTGAAAAATGATCACTATTTGTTTTGTAGCGAACAGAGTCTAAAATCTTAGTTATATTTGCTGGAGATAATTTATTCTTAATATCGATTCGGACAAATTCTTTACTTGCATCAACAAAATGGATCTTGTTGTCCTTTTTGTTTTTTCTTAATACCATAATAGCTGTTGAGATTGTACTACCAAAGAATAGATCTGATGGCAATTGAATAACTGAATCAACATAGTTGTTATCAACCAAATACTTTCTAATTTTCTGTTCTGCTCCACCACGATATAAAATACCTGGAAACTCAACAATAGATGCAGTACCATTTGAAGATAGCCAGCTTAAAATATGCATGACAAATGCATAGTCAGCTTTTGATTTAGGTGCTAATACTCCTGCAGGTGCAAACCTCTCATCATTAATCAGTAATGGATTCGCATCACCTTCCCATTTAATTGAATAAGGTGGGTTAGATACTATGGCGTCAAATGGTTTGTCGTCCCAGTGTATAGGGCTCTGCAATGTATCACCATAACCGATACTGAACTTTTCAAAGTTAATATCATGTAAGAACATATTAATTCTAGCAAGGTTATAAGTTGTTAAGTTTATTTCTTGTCCAAAGAATCCTAGTTCTACGTTATCTTTTCCTAGTATCTTAGCGAACTTTAAAAGTAGAGAACCTGAACCACATGCTGGATCATAGACCTTTTCTACATGTGTCTTATCTGGAACTACTACTTTCCCATCTTTATCTGTATATTGATTACCAAAATCAATCAGCGCTAGTCTCGTCAATAACTCACTAACTTCTTGTGGTGTAAAGAACTCACCACCAGATTTACCAGCATTAGCTGCATACATGGTCATTAAGAACTCATATGCATCTCCAAATGCATCAATTGTGTTATCTTCGTATTTGCCAAGTTTTAAATCATCGATGGCTTTCATGAGTTTTCTTAATCGATTGTTTTTTTCAACAACAGTACCACCAAGTTTATTTGAGTTAACATCAATGTCATCAAACAAACCTTTCATGTTCTTCTCTGATTCTGTACCACTTGCTGATGATTCAATATCTTTAAAAATCTTTTCTAAAGTGACGTTCAAATTTTCATCTTGATCTGCTTTTTTAACAACATTTGAGAAAAGTTCACTCGGAAGAATAAAGAATCCCTTTTCTGAGACTACTTGTTCTCTTGCTGTTTCTGCATCTTCATCTGATAATTTTTCATAACCAAAGTTTAAATCACCAGTAGATTTTTGATTTTTATCAATATAAGTTACAAGATTTTCAGAGATGAACTTATAAAATAACATACCTAAGACATATTGCTTAAAATCCCATCCATCAACTGAACCTCTTAAATCGTTTGCTATTTGCCATATCGTTTTATGGAGTTCAGCGCGTTCTTGCTCTTTTTTGTTCGACATAAAATATGCCCCCTTCTCATTTGCTAGATTAACTTTTTCTGTTCGTATTATTAATATAATACACTACAAATGTCTTGAACTGGAAATTAGTAGTATATTATATGTGATTATACTTTTTACAACTTTAGATAAAATTATAAATCTTGATAAATAACACCATCTGCAATTAACTCTTCTACAGCTTGTCTAAGGTTTGTTTTGGTAACCTTTATGGCATTGTTAGCACTTAGTCTTTTTGAAGGTGGATAACACTCGTTTTTTTCAATTTCAGTTATAATGCTAGAAGAGTCTTTTTTTCCTTCTGCACTGTGGGGAATTGGACCAAATAAGATAACACCATAATGACGACTCCATTGTAATTTTGAGAAATTATACTTTTTAGCTTTATCATACTCTCTGACCAACTCAAGTCTGTCTTTAGAAATACCACAATCTTTAAAAATTGCTTTGATAGCTTCTTCTTTTATATCGATTTGTCCAATAATAAGAATTTTTGAAGTTCTTCTATCAATCCCAGAATTTACTATTGCTTTTTCTTTGAACTCAATCTGAACAAGATAGTCATCAAGAATGTCTTGCTGATTCATTCTCATAAGTTTCAATTTGATAAATTCAATGACTTCATTAGTCAGCAATTCCAATTCTTGATTTCCTTTAGACATTATTTACCACCCTTAAACTTAAACATGCTAGCAATCATAGTTCGTGCTTTATCTAGTTCACGATTGTACTTGGTAATATCCATCAATGCCTGTTTCATTTTGTCACCTACTAGATTTTGTTCCTTTAAATCAGGAAGTGGAAGCTCCATGTTTGATAGGTCACCAATACCTACAGTTGAGAATGATACACCAGCTGAAATACTTTGTAAGAGTTTTTGACCATCCTCGCTTTGTAAGAACGCTTGTAGGTAGTACGGATTTGCTTTTGTCTTATCTACTTCGATGATGTAAAGATTACCATTTGCTAAAACATTGCTTTCTCTCTTGTCTAGTACTGCAACCTTAAAAGGAGATCCAATTTTTGAAAGTATGAGATTTCCTTCCTTAATTAAATATTTTTCAAGCGATGATTCAATTTGCGTGATATAGTGCAAATCTTCAGAGATGATTCCTTCAGATATATCAGAAAGCATTAGATATTGATTATCTGTGTTTTCAATTGTGGATATTTTATCAAGATCTGCTGCCGTAAGCGGAGCCCCTCGCTTGATGGAAGCAAAATCGCCCAGACGTACTCCATTTTTATATGAGATGTTTGATAAGTATCGATTGGGAAGCAAAACATAATCATTGTTTTTTATATCTGTTATTGTTACTTTTTTACTAGTTTTACCTTCTTGTTTATAAGCCTTGATAATATTTTCAATATCTTCCTGAGTGATGACATTTTGTCTGCGTTCACTCGTGAAATAGTTTGATCCGTCAATCATCATTACATCATCATAGTTGTGACCAATAACGTAGATCACCGTCTTGATAGAAGTCGTTGGAAATAACTTCTCAGGCAAAGCTATGACTGCTTTTAAATGCTTATTATTGACAAAGTATTCTCTGAATTTGCGATCTACCACATTAAATGTTGAACCGACACTCGCGATGGCAACACCAAGCCCATCCTTCTTAAGTGCGAGCAACTGATAAATCATGAATGCCCAGTCAAGAGAACTTGATTTTGTTAGATTACTCAATAAGGGCACTTCTTTTCTGATGTTCTCTAATTCACCAAACATAAAGGCTCTCACGCCGAAAGGCATATGCATGAAAGATTTATCGAACGAAATTTTATCATTCTGTCTTAGGACGTTTTTCTGTTCAATAAGGACTTGATATTTATTTTCACTACCATTTTGTAATACAAGAGATTTAATCTTTGAAAGATTAATCATATCAGCGTTTATATCTTGACCAAAAAATTTAGATTTTGGATATTGCTGAGCTGATGAGAATAAGTATGTTCCATAACCTGAACACATATCCAAGACAGACTCATTCTCTTTGATGCTGAGGATTCTATTTGATAATTCAATGACTGAAAGTGGAGTAAAGTCACCATTAAATCTATCTCCATCCGGTTCCAAATCCAGTAATAATTCTCTCAATTGATTGACATCAGCTTGCATTATCGTATTAAAAGACTGCTCATCTAATACTTTCAATTGTCGTTCTAAAAAATCAGCTATCTCCCTATCACTTAAATCTTTGATAACTTCATCAGGATTAAAATTGAGCATAGATCCAGGGAGATACATTTTCGCATAATACGCAATGAATGCAAGCGAAATCAAAATCATGTAAAGATCATCTGATTCAACCTTACCTCTCAACAAACTATAAACTTGGAATTTCAATTGAGTAATTTCTTTAGACACTTTAAAACCTCCTGTTTGGTTATCGTTAACCATGTTCAATTGTATTCTATCACCGTGTAGTCGATTTGTAAATAGATTTTTTAAATTTTGTTGAAAATTATTTTTGAATCATAGATTCATTTTTTTGACCATGTTCCTTATTGAGATTTAAAACGCCACTAACTCCGGTGACTCCGGTATTTTTGAAGATGGAGACCTTAGAAATTCATGGGCGGGACCAAAATTCAAGTCACCCCATTTGACCCTAGAAATTCATGTTTTATAGGTTTATGGTGCCAGTGGTCGACTCTTTGTTTAAACCTATGTAAATATCCACTTATGACGATTATTATGAGAAACATGCTTTCAGAAATACTCCTCTATGATGCTTACAAGGACCCATTCTAAATAACTAAAATACAGAACTTCTAGGGTCAAAAGGGATAAAACGATTTTTTTAGTTATTTTTTGCTTTTATTAAATAAAAAAGTTGATGACTTCCATCAACTCTTTGGCTCAGTTAAGCCATTTATATGGCAAAACATATGTATAAAACTGGTGCCGAAAATAGGACTCGAACCTACGACCTGCTGATTACGAGACAGCTGCTCTACCACCTGAGCTATTTCGGCAAGAAATACTTTTTCTTCACCCTAGGATGAGCATAAATACTTAATGCTTCTCTTACGGTTTCAATCACGACACTACCCTTACATGCGAATTCACCGTCCGCATTCCAATCCACATTAGAACTCGTTTCAATTTCAAAACGGTTGCTGACAATATGGAGATCTTCTCTTAACTTCTTGCCACCACGAATAAACGAGGATAACAAACGGAAGCGCCAAAACGATTTAACGCGTCTAAATAGTCTTAACTCAAACAATCCATCATTTAATCTAGATTGTGAGAAATTAATGAGTCGCATTCCACCCACACGATTAGAACTTAATCCTAAGATCATGGCGCATTCCATGGATACTGTTTGTCCATC
>Ga0116195_1002046_pt1 | contig 10996 bp, 9 predicted proteins | sample AD_SCU002_MetaG_FD_89881 | JGI IMG/M metagenome (GOLD analysis project Ga0116195, IMG submission 89881) | Active sludge microbial communities of municipal wastewater-treating anaerobic digesters from China - AD_SCU002_MetaG | ecosystem: Engineered > Bioreactor > Anaerobic > Digestate | place...
CCTCGTTATGTGTAACACATAACGAGCCCGTTTATGCCAATCCACAGAATTCATTCTATTTCGGATTTTAATTGAAATACAATCAGTTTGGGCACAGCTCGTTATGAGTTCCGGGAATGTAGGAAGTAACCTTCAGCATTCTTGAAAGTGATATTCAAACTTGAAGTGTTGTAATCAGCTTGAAACGTAGTTAAAAACTCTTTTACGGCTTCATTCGTTCTTCCCAAAAAATTTGGCATAAATAACTCAAATCTCACTTCAAAAACTGCCTCATATTCTGTCATCACCTTCCAGAAATCATACATCTCAGTTAATGGCACTAATTTTACAGTCAATTCATAGGATGTTAAGATATTATTGAAGTGTGCTTCTATTGAAGTAATTAGCTTATCAATCTCCGGAAATACAGATGAATTTTTTTCGATTATGATTACTTGCTGAGATCGATCCCAAAAGAAGTTAATATAGGGATGAGAGACGTCCTTTTCTTCGTCAAATTTACCAGCATCATAATTAAATTTTCTAATACCCTTCATTTTACCGAGTTTACCTGCAATCAACCCCGAATCCTTGGTAAATACAAGGTCACCAAATTCTAAACTTTGAAGTCCCTTTCCATATCTTCTCGGTTTAAACACTAAATGTTGTGGTATTTGTCTTTCCAACAGAATAATCGGTCTATCGCTCCCCTCTTGCTTAATAATAGGCTTTTGAATCGACGGCAAAAAAGATATACGACAGAGAAAGAGTTTCATATGTATACAATTTCGGATGTACTGCTTCGGTTATAAATACGTTGTGATTTAGCAGTCGCGAATAGAAATGAAAGTTCGGAGTTATATCGAATATTAGTCACGCATGATCAGTGTCAATCGAATTGTCATTAACATAATCTATACGAAATGAGCCCTCTAATGAGACCTTCCGCTTTAGGGCGTAGTGTTTCATTCCATCTCGGGGAGAATTAAAAACTCCATTCTCTCTTCGAAATATGCTCCTCGCTGCATTACATCGCCAAATTCTTTTCTCCGCCATAATTCTCCTTTGGCAACGGTCAATTGCAGTCACGATCGGTCACGAAGATTTCACAACCCTTATTTACACGCCTGTTTTTACTAACTAATGAATAGGGCTCGTTATTCTCCTATTCTCCTCGGCGTGGAGAACTTGTATGGACTTAACCGAATTACAGACGCGGAAGAGTAAAATCGACGTCTACCTTGCCGAGCAGGGCTGGGATGTCACCAACCGCGCTTCTGTCATTCCCGAAGTCGATACCAAACAATCCGACTTTCTTTCACGCTCCTATAAGACTGTCTCCGAGACCCTGAAGAATAATCTGGAGAGCAAGTACGTCGACTACCTCCTGCTCGATAGCCTGGGCGCACCGCTCGCCATCATCGAAGCCAAGCGGACCTCAAAAGACCCGCTCATCGGACAGAAGCAGGCGGAGCAGTACGCCAGCCTCTTCTGAAAGGGTGGCAAGCGAACGAAGAAAGATATTGAGCTGCTCGATGTGTGCCAGAAACCGATGTCTAGCAGGCTGTCTGTGGCTTGTACGACGCGTTGTATTCCTGCTGCAGTGCGGCCACCAAGGAGCGTTTATCCCTGAGTGTGAGGATGAAGACTGATGCCTCTCAACCCATAATCACCTTAATACATTCTCACCCCATCGTTATTGTATGCCTAAAGATTCTGTTGTAGTAAGCGACAGTTTAGAGATACGAGTTTCGCACTACTTTTCTTTGAATCATTTGTACTCCGCAGCTTTTTTCTGTCGAAACGCCTACTGCATCGAAGAATCACAAAAGGATACCCTCTTTAAAAACGGAAAATTCGATGAAAATATCTTGTTTGAACACCGTGCGTACGTTTCTAGCGCAATAATCTTATCTGTAGCGTTCTTAGAGGCGACAGTGAACGAATTAATTCATGATATAAGTGATGATGAAACTAGAAGCTTGAAATATCGTGGCAACAGTTCGCCGTTCATCCAAAATTTGGCCAATGTATCAGAGTTATCTTCAATGATTAGGAATGTCAGGGAGACATTAGAAAAATACAATAAGATGCTAGAATTAGCGCAATTTTCACCGTTTGTTCGTGGAAGCAGGCCATATCAACAAGCATCCGATGTCATTAAATTAAGAAATGAGCTGGTTCATTACAAGCTAGTTCCTCAACTGGCAGGTGCGAATAAAGTTCCAATTCAGAGTGCTCATTTCATTGAAAAAATGATGCGGAAAAAATTTCCAGAGAATCCACTTACTGGAAAAGGAAATCCATATTTCCCTGATAAGTGCTTAGGTCATGGTTGTGCGGAATGGACAGTAAAAAGTACAATGCAATTTACGGATGCATTTTATTCAAAGATAAAAATGACACCCCATTATGACCATATTAGGGATAGAATTCAGACTAGAGGGGCATGAAGTGAAAACTAGCGGCAATGTGAGGGATATTGAAAGAACATAATGAGTAACAAACATGAAATCATTACTTCCCAGCGGGCCTCGTTGATACACTGAAGTCCTATTCACTCGCGACGGAGAGTATAGCGAACTTCATCCAAGTTCGGGCAGCCGCTACGGCCGGAAGCGCTCACTATCTGAATAAGGTCCAGAACGCAACAAAAGAGTATAAAAAAACTCATCGGGAAATTCTCGATTTAATCTAATTTTTGAGAATAAAGGGGAGATTCTGACCTTTGCTTACCAGGCCAGCCAGTTTGGGTAGATGTACATTAAATCGCAGGCCAAACCTGATCAGGTTTGGTGCGACAGCATAGGGAAAGATCACTAAAGCAAATTAAACCCTTTTAAGATGAAATAACCCACTATTGATGCAATAATACCCAAAATAAACCCTGCAATGAGGCAAATGATGTTAAAACGAAATGTATATTTTTCAATGATTTTCAACTCATTAACTTCCTCTTCTATATCCTTGATTGAGGAAAGTAAATTAAAATAGTCAAAAAAGTCTTGATCGTCCTCCCCGTCGATGCAGTGCTTTTTTATTTTCTGCTTAACATCGTGTAATTTTGTTCTCTTTAGTTTACGATCATCAAGAGTTTTCTTAAGATCTTCACACCTTGACTTGATTACTCTTCTAAAATTAATTTTGATTATCGCTTCAATCTCTTCTTGTAATTCTGTAGGTATTTCACCAGCATCCTGTGCTTTTACAATAAGAAGGTCAAATTTTTCTTTTAAATCTTCATACTCCTCAACCCCGCTAATTTTACTATAGGTGATTCTATATTCGTTAATAATATTCCACTTTTCAGAAGGAGGAGTGACCGTCATAATGATCAGAAAATATCCCAATAGTCGCGCTTTTGGGGCCTGCGAATGTAAAAACCGTACCCAGCACGATAATAGATCCTATCGCCTTTCCGTCTGTTTCTCTCTGCTTCTGCTCGCGTATTGTAATATCGTTTCGGGGGAGAACTCATTTCAATGAATACTTTTAGCCTTTGGTATATAGCCTTTTTGTTGATTCTACTCCCCCATACGAATCTCCTCTTCTAAGAAGAAAAGAGGAGTAAATGCTCCCTTAATGACGGTTAATTCCCATTAAGTTCCATGTAGAATTAGGTGTTTCTTATTTGAATGTGACGTAAGCGTGGTGTAAATGTGTCTTAAGAGTAGACATATTCATATCCATTTGTGAATTTCAGGATATCTTCAGACGAGTAAACGCCACAACGAGGTCATCTCAAAACTCCTCTGTTGAGATCTACCATCCAAAAACCCTATGACACTCAACCGTCACCAACAACAACTTCAAAACAGCAAACATGGACCGAGCGGGAATTGAACCCGCGGCCTCTACCATGCCAAGGTAGCGATCTACCCCTGATCTATCGGCCCCTGTTACCCTACAATGTTGATCGTGATCACATAATAAGGATTGGGGCGGGCCGGCCCCCTATCCCTCCCCGGCAAGGCCCGAAAGCCGGGAGAGCACCCGCTCCCGCGCATCCTCCATCTTCGGGCGGACGAGGGCGACGCCGTTCTTGATGCAGGGAGCGAGGAGCGGCACCGCACCCTCCGGCGGAGAAACGGCGAGGGGCAGCGTGACCCGCCGGCCTTCGGCCCCTTCATAGACCTGCTTTGCGCTGCTCCGCTTCCCGCGCTTCGCGTAGGGCCGGCCCTTCATCTCCACGATGTCCATCGCGAAGTCGATCACCGGGGCGTTCGCGATCGCCCCCCCGACGCCGAAGGCGTCGGCGACGTCGCGGTAGGCGGCGACCTCTGCGCGCGACAGGCCGCCCGAGAGGAAGATCTTCACGTCCGGGTAGCCATTGACGTCGAGCTCCCAGCGCACCTCCTCGACGATCGCCCGCATATCGCCCCGGCGCGACCGCGGCGTGTCGAGCCGCACCGCCGTCGCCCCGCAGGCCGCCGCCCTGACCGCCTCGTCCGTCTCGTCGGAGAAGGTGTCGGCGAGCATGATCCGCGGCACCTCCGGGCCGGCACCCTGGGCAAACGCGCACCAGGCGTCCTCCTGCTCCGGGTAGCACATGATGAACGCGTGCGGCATCGTCCCCGCGAGCGGGATCCCGTCCGGCGCACAGGTGTTGCTCGCCCCGTCCACCCCGCCGATCCAGGCCGCCCGCTCGATCATCGCCGCGATTGCCGGGTGCTGGCGGCGGGAGCCGAAGGAGTAGACCGGGCGGCCGCCCGCGGCCAGTTTCATCCGGGTCGCCGCCGAGGCCACTCCCGAGGCGTGGCAGAGGAACCCGAGGATGGCCGTCTCGTAGACCGCGAAGTCCCGGTAGCGGCCGGATATCCGGAGCACCGGCTCGTTCGGATAAAAGATCGAGCCCTCCGGCATCGCGTCCACGTCCACCGGGAGGCCTTCGAGCAGGTTGATGACGTCGTTAAGGCCGCAGAAGACTCCCCAGGGGTCCGGGAGCGCCGACGCCGTCACCTCCATCGTGACCTCGGGGTTGATGCCGTCCCGCTCCATCACCTCAACGACCCGCCGGAAGTAGATGTCCGTGCACTCACCGTTCTTGATGGCGTCCTCGCCGACCATCAGAAACCGTCCCATGATCATTGCGGTTGTCGCGATGGCGTAAATCCTTATTGAACCGATCCGGAGGCACCGGGACGGTGATCCTTTTTTGCTGGCACGTCCAAACACTAACGAGAATGTCATACGGAGAAGCGTATGCCGCTATAGTGGAGAGGATCTAGTGCTCGGAATCATCGGAGGCACCAGCCTCCTCTTTGCCGACCTGCCGGCGCTCGAGAAGCAGACCGTCGCCACGCCCTACGGAAAGGCGGAGGTGCATACCGGAGCCTTCGCGCTCCTGCTGCGCCACCAGCACAACCTCCCCCCGCACCGGATCAACTACACCGCGTGCCTCGCCGCGCTCGCCGTCCTCGGAGTCGACAGGATCATCGCGTTCGGCTCCGCCGGATCCCTGAAGCAGGAGATCCCGCCGGGCTCGATCGTCATCCCCACCGACTTCCTGAGCGTCACCGACATCCCGTCCATCCACGAGTGCTCGATCGGCCACGTCCGGCCCGAACTGGACGCGGACCTGGTCCGCACTCTCTCCGAACTGGTGCCGGAGGCACGGACGGGCGGGGTCTACGCCCAGACCCGCGGGCCGCGGATCGAGACGGTCGCCGAGGTCAAAGCGCTCGCCCGCGCAGCGGATATCGTCGGGATGACCGTCGCAAGCGAAGCGACGCTCGCCCTCGAACTCGGGATGCGGTTTGCCGCCGTCTGCACCGTGGACAACTACGCAAACGGCCTCGGGGACGAAACCCTGACCTACGAGCACATCCTCGCGACCTCGCGGGCGAACTGCCGCAGAACCGAGATCATCCTCGAAAAGATTGTGGAGCGACTTGCATGAACGAGATATTCACCGCCCGGGGATCCGTCCTGATCGCCGGGGCCGCCATCGACGGATCGATCGTTGATGTCGCGATCGACGAGACCGGCGCCATCGCCGCGATCGGGAAGGACGCCAGAAAGACCATCGACGCCGAGATCGTCATCGACGGCTCCGACCGGGTCGCCGTCCCCGGTTTCGTGAACACCCATACCCACGCCGCGATGAGCCTCTTACGGGGCTACGCCGACGACATGATCCTGCAGGACTGGCTCGCGCAGAAGATCTGGCCGCTCGAGGCCCACCTCACCGGCGACGACGTCTACGCCGGCACCAGACTCGCGTGCCTGGAGATGATCAAGAGCGGCACCGTCGCGTTCAACGACATGTACTTCTTCATGGACCGGGCTGCAGCGGCGGCCGACGAGATGGGCATGCGGGCCACGTTCGCCTACGGGTTCATCGACCTCGGGATGGAGGAGAAACGTGAGGCCGAGATCAAGGCGACAGAAACCCTGGCCGCCCACGTGAGATCGCTCAATAACCCGCGGATCAAGGCGGCCGTCGGCCCCCACTCCGTCTACACCGTCTCCCCCGAAGGGCTCTCCTGGTGCGCCGAGTTTGCAAAAGAACAGAATATCGACATCCACGTCCACCTCTCCGAGACCGAGAAGGAGGTCGTCGACTGCGTCGCGCAGTCCGGCAAACGCCCCGCATACCTCCTCGACGAGTGCGGCTGCCTCACCCCCCGGACGGTCGCCGCGCACTGCTGCTGGCTCGATGAGGCCGAGTGCCGGCTCCTGGGGCAGCGCGGCGTCACCGCCTCCCACAACCCGGCGAGCAACATGAAACTCGCCGTCAACCGGGCGATGCCCTACCACTGGCTCAAGCAGTACGGGGCGAACGTCGCCCTCGGAACCGACGGCTGCTCCTCGAACAACAACCTGGATCTCATGGAGGAGATGAAGTTCGCCGCCCTCCTCCAGAAGTTCGCCTGGAACTCGCCGACCCTCCTCCCTGCCGGCGAGGCGATCAGCATGGCGACCGCGGCGGGCGCCCGGGCGCTCGGCACCGGCCCCGGCACCCTGACCGTGGGCGCACCGGCCGACATCGTCCTCCTCGACGCCCGTGCGGTCTGCAACACCCCGCTCTTCCACCCCGACTCGAACGCCGTCTACGCCTGCAACGGCGGCGCGGTCATGACCGTCCTCTGCGGAGGAAGGATCCTGATGCACGAGCGGGAAGTGCCGGGCGAGGAGGAGATCATCAGGGAGGCCGCCGCCGTGGCACGGTCGCTCGTCGGCCGGGCAGAAGAGGTCTCCTGAGCCTCACCCGGACGGCACGTCCAGCAGGTCCGCCACCGCCGTTACGGTCAGGTCGAACCGGTCCTCCGCCCCGGTCACGTTCTCCCAGGGCCGCCGGTAGACGGCCGAGAACATGAAGACCCCCGGAGTCTCGGGCACGAGCGTCCAGGTGCGGATGCCGCCGGCGCCGACCACCCCCTCCGGCGTCGCGTTCTGTTCGTAGCGGTCGTCGGCAACGGTCAGCCCCGGCGATACTGTGGCGATCCATGAGTAGCCGGTGGACGGGTTCTCGGCAAGGCTGATCGCGACCTCGCTCCCTGCCGGGACGGTGACGTTCTTTCCGTTCTGCCCGATGCCGAAGTCGTACGGAGTCCCGGCCGCACCCTCGAGCGTGAGGAGCCAGACATCCCAGTCTCCCGACCGGTTATCCGTCCAGACAACCCGGTCGCCCGATACACGCGGGGAGTATAACCATGCGCCGTCGTCGGTGACCTGCCGGGTCTCCCCGGTGGCGAGGTCGAGCAGGTGGATGTCGTTGATTGCCTTGGCTGTGAAGTTCTGCCAGACGACCAGATCCCCGGAGATGTCGGGGTAGACGGCTACTCCTGGCGGGCCACCGGCAACCCGCACCTCCTCGCCCGTGGTGAGGTTATGGATGACAAGCGAAGTTGAACCGGTCGTGGCCTCCGACCAGACGATCCGGTCGCCGGAGATCGCGGGGCACCACTGCCGGACGTTGCCGTTCCTGAGCGCCACGGACTCCGTGCCGTCCCGGCTGACAAAGACAGTGTAGTTGTCCGCCCAGACGATCGTCCCGCCCGAGACGTCGGGAGAGACGGCCAGAGGGTCGCCCTGCACCGGCCCGGACGAAACGTTGGCGATGGTGCCGTCCGTCAGGTTCATGGTACGGATGCCGGCCTGCCGGTCGAGCCAGACGACCAGGTTGCCGTCGATTGCCGGGACGGCCCCGCCGGCGATCCGGGCCTCCGTGCCGGCTACCGTATCATAAAGCCAGACCTCAGGCTCGCCCGACCGGTTATCCTCCCAGACGATGCGGTCTCCGGAGATATCCGGCCAGAGCGGGACAGCGGTTCCGCTGGTGATCCGCGTCTCTGTGCCGGCGGTGATCTCGTAGAGGTAGACATCGCTCCCAACGTGCCGCTCGTCGATCCAGGCGATCCGGTCGCCGTCGATGGCGGCAAGGCCCTGGTCGCTCCCGTCCGGTGTCACCTGGACCGGCTCCCCGATCTCGGCCCCGCTCACCCCAACCATCAGCATAACCATACAGATGCATGAAACATACAGGAATCCACGTTTCATTGGTTTTCCTCCGGGATGGGAGAACACAGGCATAGTATATAAATAGTTTTATTAAAATCCGACCATAGGGGTGCCCGGGCGGGAGCCGGGTCTACATGCGGACCGAAAGATGGGTGACGCGATATCATCCCGCTCTTCCCCGACACCATCCCAACAGGGCGGGAGAAGAGGAGATCGCCCGGGCAGAAGATGCCCAATAACTTTTCACCGCGGCCTTCGCGACTCGCAGGGCACGCCTGTCTGGCAGAAACCGCAACTCGCGACCGGGAGGCCGAGTTCGCCCTCGACGAAGGGCATCGTCGTCTCCCGGATGTACGCGAAGCATCGCTCCTTGTCGTGCCCCTCCGCCGAGATCGCGCCCGCGGGGCAGCGGCGGATGCAGGCGTCGCACCCGGAGGGGCGGAGACAGTATGCGGTTCTGTCGCTGTACGGCCGCGGCGTCGCGGGAAGGTCTATCACGGCCACGACCGACCCGAGCCGCACCGCCTTGCCCCGCTCCGTGATCAGGCCGTCGCAGAGGCCGAAGGTGCCGAGGGCTGAAGCGTAGGCGGCGTGCCGCTCCGACCAGCGCGAGGCGATGCCGAACCGTTCCGAGGTCTCCCGCCCGAACGCCGGGAGCCTGACCGGGGCGACGGCCGGGTATCCGGCGTCGGCGAGCGCCCGGACGAGACGGTCGCGGATGCGGTCGTTCACTACCTCCCCGTAGTGGCGGGAAAGGCTCCAGCGCCGCGAGGGAAGAGCCGTGCACGCACGGTGGTCGCGCCGTGTCGCAGCGGTCTGCGGCAGCGCCCAGACGACGACGGCGAGGTCGGACACCGCGACGTCTATCCCCGGGAACCCGGCACGGAGCGCCTCGAGGGGCGTCCAGTGAAACGGTCCGATCGTCTCCTGAAACTCGACGTAGAGCGGGTCGTCGCCGCGGGATACGCCGATGAGCGGGCTGTCCCAGGCGGGCTCAGCGCAGTCCGGGCCGAGCCGGTTTACGCCCGGGTCGGCGAGGATTGAACGGATCTCCTCGAAGATCTCCCGGACGCCGACCGAGTCGTGCATGATAAGGAGACGTCGTGCGCGATAAAAAAGGTGGGACAGTTACGCCGTCTCGATCTTCGACTCGTCTTCGAGCCCGAGCTCCTCGATCGCCGCTTCCCGCATCTTGAACTTCATGATCTTGCCCGAGACCGTCATCGGGAAGTCGTCGACGAACTTGATGTAGCGCGGGATCTTGAAGTGCGCAATCCTGCCGCGGCAGAACTCCTTCACCTCGTCCTCCGTCAGGACCGCGCCGTTGTCGGGCTTGATCCAGGCCATCAGCTCCTCGCCGTACTTCTGGTCGGGCACCCCGATCACGTAAGCGTCGGCGATCCTCGGGTGGTTGTGGAGGAACTCCTCGATCTCGCGCGGGTAGATGTTCTCCCCGCCGCGGATCACCATATCCTTCAGGCGGCCGACGATCTTGACGTAGTCCTCCTCGTCCATCGTCCCGAGGTCGCCGGTATGGTTCCAGCCGTGCTCGTCGATCGTCGCCCGGGTGGCGTTCGGGTTGTTGTAGTAGCAGCGCATCACGCAGTAGCCCCGGGCGCAGATCTCGCCGGTCTCCCCGCGGGGGAGGATCTTCTTCGTATACGGGTCGATGATCTTGATCTCCGTGTGGGGGAAGGGTTTGCCGACGGTGGAGACCCGCCGCTCCAGGGGATCGGCGGTCGTCGTCATCGTGACGCCGGGCGAGGTCTCCGTCTGCCCGTAGACGATCACGATCTCGGACATGTTCATCTTCCTGTTGACCTCCCGCATCACCTCGATCGGGCAGGGCGACCCGGCCATGATACCGGTGCGGAGCGTATCAAGCCGGTACTTCGGGAAGTCCGGGTGGGAGAGTTCCGCGATGAACATCGTCGGCACACCGTGCAGCGCCGTGCACCGCTCGTCCTGCACGGCCTTGAGGACTGCCTCGGCGTTGAAGACCGGCGCCGGCAGCACCATCGCGGCGCCGTGGGTGACGCTCGCCATGTTCGAGAGCACCATCCCGAAACAGTGGTAGAACGGCACCGGGATGCAGAGCCGGTCCTCGTGGGTGAACTTCATCCCCTCGCCGATGATGAAGCCGTTGTTTAAGATGTTGTGATGGGTCAGGACGACGCCCTTCGGGAACCCGGTCGTCCCGCTGGTGTACTGGATGTTGACCGCGTCGTCGAAGTCGAGCGACGCCTCCCGCTCCCGGAGCTCTTCGGGGTTGATGAGGTCGGCCTTCTCCATGAGATCGTCCCAGGTGTACATCCCGTTGTAGGGGATGTCGCCGAGGAAGACGACGTTTTTGAGGAACGGGAACCTGTCGCTGTGGATCCGGCCCGGTTTCGCCTCGAACGCCTCAGGGCAGGACTCGTAGAACATCCCGACGTAGTCGGAGGTCTTGAACCGCCCCTGGATGAGGAGCGTCTGGACCTCGGACTGCTTCATGGCGTACTCGAACTCGTAGGTCCGGTATGCCGGGTTGATGTTCACCATGATGGCGCCGATC
>Ga0116195_1002068_pt1 | contig 10877 bp, 10 predicted proteins | sample AD_SCU002_MetaG_FD_89881 | JGI IMG/M metagenome (GOLD analysis project Ga0116195, IMG submission 89881) | Active sludge microbial communities of municipal wastewater-treating anaerobic digesters from China - AD_SCU002_MetaG | ecosystem: Engineered > Bioreactor > Anaerobic > Digestate | place...
AACTATAGATATTGACAAATATCACGTTAATGTCATACTCTATATTCATGCCAAAGACAGCGCGCGCGCTCCTCCAGCTTCCGCCAGCCACCGCGGGAGCTATCGAAAAGCTGGGCGCCGACCTGGCCGTGGCCCGCTTGCGCAGAAAAGAATCGTTGAGGTCCTGGGCGCAGCGCCTGGGCGTTTCTGTGCCTACCCTTCAACGGCTCGAAGCCGGGGACCCGTCCGTGGGCATCGGTATCGTCGCGACGGCGCTCTGGCTCATCCAGCGTGACGGTGAGCTGAGAAACCTTGCGGCGCCCGAGCACGACCAAGGTGCTCTCGAGATGGATGTCCGCGAGGCCGTTGAGTTGGGACGTGCGCGTGCTCTGGCCTCCGCGGAAGCGCGCCTAAGAGGCGCCCCCGCTCCTGGATGAGGACTATCTCCTCTGTGTCCTCTGCCTTGGGCAGCGGGGACTCGAGATTGAGCAAGTCGAGATGCGTCAGGTCCGCGAAGCGCCGCTGCCAGAGTCTCCGCCCAATCGAAGAAGCGGACATTTTCGCCTTCCGCGACGGCGGGGTGTAGAACACCGTCGAAGTCGACGAAAAGAATGGAGTCGGTGCAGTGGTCCATGCGGATTTCCCTCAAGAATGCGAGCACACAGCAGACGGGCCCCTTCGCCTATTGAGCCCGTTTAGAGGGCCTCTCGGGGATTGATGGTCTCTGCGCCCCGGTCAGCAACGACCTTTGCACATCGCAGCCAATTTCTGCTGAAACTCCTCAAGGACAGAGGACATGCTGAGGCCCTCCCTGTCGTCCGTCCAAGTCAGATGGTGGCGAATCGCGTCGGGCCAATCCCATCCATCGTTGTCCAAAGCCAGCCAATCTTTCGGCTGACGCCGCTGGACGTCTTCCCAGACTTGTAGGCCGCGCGGCATGACTTCGAATGCGCGTTCGTTCATCCGGCTGTGATACGTCGCGCCTATCACGCGCGCCTGCAGACCCAACGGTAGTCGTTTGACCGCCCGGCTGAAACTGAACACTCGCACCCAGCTGGTACTCAGCACGATACGGACCGCTGCATAGGGTGCCAATGCGTCCTCCAAGAGGCCAACATGCTGGAACAAGACGTACCCGGGAGGTGCAGTCAGGAAGACCCCCCGTCTCGGGTGCCACCGGGCGTTGTCGTAGTGGAGAACGCCGTCATAATCGAGGTACAGAAGCAACTCCCCAAAGCCGGCCGGTCGGCGCGTCGTGCGTTCATCTACTGGCATCACATCAGACCCAAAAAGCCGTCCAAATCGCGCACCAGCACGAGTCGATATCAACTGGCAGTTTTAAAAAATACACTAACAGAATCAATAATTTAGAATTGATTAGTTCACTCTACGCGCATACACTCGGCTTGTCCATAGGAGCATGCGGATGAACTTGCCGACGTCCGATGACAGTCCGTCCACACAACGCGATGCGTTGCGTGCATGCGGCGACGTCCGTGCCCTCCGGCCAGGATGTTGATGGTTATTTCTCTGAAGTTATCTCGGTCTTTTTTCACAAAACTCAGGGCGTATCCATCAATCGTTCCAAATGTGCCTCATAGCGCGAAAAGCTCAGGTCTCGCTTGAGATGCGCGTAGCTCGCGAGCACAGTCTCCAGTTTGTCGTTGAGCAGCTCGGCCACGGTGAGAAAATCATTTGGGTGCTGCTGCAGCCAGTCAGTCGCGACAAGGTGGCGAAACGCGTGCGGACCAAATCCCGGGCTTCCAGGGATGTAGCTTGCGGTGAGTTCTGCCAGATGCTTTTGCATGGAGGTCCACATGTGTGGACCATCTGACGAGACAAAGAGATACGGGCTTTCGTTCCCTCGCAGGAGCGTCCCACGGTATTCTTCAATGTATGCCTCAAGCCGTGGCTGGACCCATTTTGCTACACGCACTGCGTAGTCCTTGCCCGCCTTGCCTGCGCCATTTTTTAGATGATTGGCCTGAAGGTGAATGCGCCAACCCGTGGCACATGAGCCGCGGAGCATGCCGGTTCCGTCCGGCTTCCATGTCATTGCCATGAAGACACGGACACGCTGCGGATTGGACAAAAGCATGCTCAAGAGCAGAGCGTCCCGCCGCAGTTGGGCCTCGGTCACGCCGCCCGGCGGCGCTTTGGCCGCAGCCTGTTCGAGGCGCTGAATGGCATCAAGAATCGGTGCCAGCGGTTGCTCAACCTCGAGCAGATTGGCAATCGGCGCCCTGGGGTCACGGCTCACGTCGGTCGCCGTGCGCTTGTAATCATTTAACAGCCGCTGACTTCGCTCACACATGCGCTGCCAGCCCTCCGCGCCCGCCGGCTGCAAGCCCTGAGGCAGGCGGTGCCTGTATTCTGGTTGCTGCCACAGAAATCCAGTTCCTGGACGCAGTAGTGAGGAGACAAAGGAACAGAAGTTCTTATGCGTTCGGTGACGTAGACCGCCGGAGCGACGCGTCAGATAGTCGAGGTAGGCAGACAGCGCTAACGGATGCGCGCACCACGCCAGCGTTTGTGGACGCTCGTGTTCCGGTGACAACCCTCCGTCGCTGTACGGCAGCTTGGTCAGCACCCCGAAAAACGACCGAAGTTGCTCAAACGAGATTTCGGCTGTCGGACAAGCCATTCCGCCACGACCGCCAAATTTGTGCACCTTTCCGACGACACTGATGGTGACGCTGCGCCACACCCCACGCGCGTGCCGCTCTAGAGTGGGCATCGCGCTGGTTTTGTAATCGTAGAGTGACCACCATTCGCTGATGTAGCTCGCGGCGAGCTCGGCCGTAGCCAACGTCAACGCAGTCCGTCGCAATTCTCGGACGCGTTCGCGGTATTCAACGGGCTGTACCGCAACCGCATCTGCCGGACGTTCGTCGTGCAGCAGCGCGACCAAGCTGTCCCGTGGCAACTCAAGTCGTGCTTCCAGACGACGAAGCGTCGGGATACCGCGGCGGTTAGGCACTGCTCCGCTGAGCCAGCGCTGCAGTGCCGATGGACTGACACCAATTTCCCTGGACAGCGTCTTGGGCGCCAGTCCGGTCTTGCTGATTGCAGCCCGCAGTTCAACGCTGAGTGATGTCGGTGGCGCGTTTGGCCTCAAACTTTGCATCGCATCCTGGCTCAGTCGTCGGGCGAGTCGCATGTGGCTGCGTCGGTCGCGCTGGGTGCGCGGGGTGACATCCAAGCGGTCTAGGTAGGCTCGCAGTGCCGCGTCGAAGCCGCTGCCGAGTTCAACGCCGACGCGCGCGCCAAGGGTCTTACCCACTGACGCCAGAAAAGAGTTGAGGGTAGAAATGTGATTGCGGTACTGCTGCGCGGCCGAGTCCTGGCCTGCGCGGCCGTCTTCCATGCCAAAATATTGGCGGAGTTTCAGGTTGAGTTGTTCGTAGGTCAAATTCACGGTGAGCTCCCAAGGAGAGCTCGCGGGCGGAATGAATGATGTGGTGGCCTGGGCGACGTTACGAAATGACGTTACGCCATAACGACAGTTCTCTAAATGCTTGAAATTCAACGCAATGTCCTTCACGGTAAGACCTCCTGGTTTGTTCGTGCCGAACGAAAATTGACCCACTTTTGAAGGTTATGCCGACGCAAAATTGACCCGGGTGTTCCACCTACCCTGCTGCTTTTTTAGGCACGGGGAGCAGGAGTGATCACCATGGACATGATTGGCAAGATCCGGCGGATGCATTTCCGCCAGAACAAATCCGTTCGAGAGATTGCCCGCAGTACGGGGCTGTCGCGCAACACGGTGCGTACCTGGCTACGCCAGCCGGGCGATGTCGTACCGCGGTACGCGGCGCGGCGAACACAACCCTCGCGCAAGCTCGCGCCCTATGTGGAGTGGCTCCGGCAGGCCGTGGCCATTGATGCGCAGCGTCCTAAAGCGCAGCGGCGCACGGCCAGGGCATTGCATGCCGAGTTGAAGCGACAAGGCTATGACGGCGCCTACAGCCGCGTCACCGATTTACTGCGCGCCTGGCGACAGGCCGATGGCACGAGCGCTGTGCACGCCTTCGTGCCCTTGACGTTTGCGCTGGGCGAAGCCTTCCAGTTCGACTGGAGTGAAGAGAGCATGGTGGTGGGCGGCGTGCCGTACCGCGTGCAGGTTGCCCACGTCAAGCTGTGCGCCAGCCGTGCCTTCTGGCTGGGGGCCTATCCCAGCCAAGGTCACGAGATGCTGTTTGACGCCCATACCCAGGCGTTTGCCGCCTTCGGCGGAGTGCCGCATCGCGGCATCTATGACAACATGAAGACAGCCGTCGACAAAGTGCACCCGCGCAAGAAGCGCGACGTCAACGCGCGCTTTGCGGCGATGTGCAGCCACTACCTGTTCGACCCCGACTTCTGCAACGTCGCTTCCGGTTGGGAGAAGGGGGTGGTGGAGAAGAACGTCCAGGACAGCAGGCGACGTGTGTGGATTGAGGCCCTGTCGACGCCCTGGCGCTCCTTTGCCGAACTCAATGCCTGGCTGGCCATGCGCTGCCGTGGCTTGTGGCAGGAGATCTTCCATCCCGAGTTCAGCCAGTTCACCGTGGCCGAGATGCTCGAGCACGAGCAGCCGCACCTCATGCCCATGCCCACAGCGTTCGACGGCTATGTGGACAACACGGTCAAGGTCAGCAGCACCTGTCTGGTGGCCATGGCTGGCAATCGTTACTCCGTGCCCTGTGAACTCGCCGGGCGGCGGGTGAGCACCCGGGTGTATCCCACCGAGGTGGTCGTGGTGCATGACGGCGTGTGTGTGGCCCGCCATGCCCGGCTGGCCAACCGGGGACAGACCATCTACGACTGGCAGCACTATGTGCCGCTGATTCAACGCAAACCCGGGGCGTTGCGCAACGGCGCGCCGTTTGCCGATCTGCCCCAGCCCTTGCAGCAACTGCGCCAGGCGCTGCTGCGGCAAGACGGGGGCGACCGGCTCATGGCCCAGGTGCTGGCGCTGGTGCCCGCATCCGGGCTGGAGGCGGTGCTGGTGGCCGCCGCGCTGGTGCTCGAAGCCACGGCCCCGTCCGGGCGCATCAGCGTGGAGCATGTGGTCAACGTGATGGGGCGCTTGCAGACCGGCCCCCAGCCCGCCCAAGTGACCACGGCCTTGACGATGGCCGATCCACCCCGCGCCGACACGGCCCGCTATGACCGCCTGCGGGTGACTGACGAGGAGCGAGATCATGCGTGAGGTCATTGCGGAACTCAAGGCGTTGCGGCTGCACGGCATGGCCGGCGCCTGGGCCGATTTGCAAGGTCTGGGGACGAACGCCAGGCTGGATGCCGCGCAGTGGCTCGTCGAGCATTTGCTGCAGGCCGAGCAGGAAGATCGCGCCGTGCGCTCGGTACGCCATCAAATCCTCTCGGCCCGCTTCCCGGTGCACCGCGATCTAGCGGGGTTTGACTTTGATGCCTCAAGGGTTGATCGCACGCTGGTGGGGCAACTCGCCAGCATGGCCTTTACCGAAGCCACGCACAACGTCGTGCTGGTGGGCGGGCCCGGCACGGGCAAGAGCCATCTGGGCACGGCCATCGGCGTGGCGGGCATCACGCAGCACGGCAAGCGGGTGCGGTTTTACTCCACCGTCGATCTGGTCAACGCGCTGGAGCAGGAGAAGGCGCAGGGCAAAGCCGGGCGGATTGCGGCAAGCCTCTTGCGCATGGACTTGGTCATTCTCGATGAGCTGGGGTATCTGCCCTTCAGTCAGGCGGGCGGGGCTTTGTTGTTCCATCTGCTGTCCAAGCTCTACGAGCACACCAGCGTGCTGATCACGACCAATCTGGCCTTCGGCGAGTGGTCCAGCGTGTTCATCGATGCGAAGATGACCACCGCCTTGCTCGACCGGCTCACACACCACTGCCACATTCTGGAAACCGGGAACGAGAGCTACCGCTTCCGTCACAGCACGGAAACCGCCAAGACCCGCATCAAGGCGCGGGAGCAAAGGCGTTCGGGCACAGCACAGGCACCCCAGTCCGCTGAGCCCGAGACACCGCTTTGACAGACAAACCCTTGGGGCAAGCCGCTTTGGGCTACGCCCGACGCAGCTTGCCCCAAGGATCCAAACCCACCAACCAGGAGCCAACCCCACGCAAAAACCGTAGACTTATCACACCCGACTGCGACGCAGTCGGCCTTAGACCCCGGGTCAAAATTGAATCGGCACGGTGGGTCAAAATTCCATCGGCACGAACACCCCTGGAGTGCGGTCAGGTTTGGGCCATCAGTCCGGGCGGCCAAGACGAGTACCCAGGGCTCTTCCGGCTTGAAGTCACGGAAGGACCGGGCAGTGGCGTGAAAGTGCTCAACAATCCTGTGCCTCCTCCGTTCAAAGAATCCATTCGCTGTGCCGAGCAGAATCTCTACGCAAGGGCTTCACAACTCGTCGGAGACCGCGAGCCCAGGGCTCATGAATTTTCAGTTCAGCTGCGAGGTTTTGATGCAGCACGGAGCGGCGCCAAAACCGGAATTCCTGCCCTTATCGCATTGGCCAGCGCGCTGCTAAAGAAATCCGTGCGAGGCGGCCTCGTGTTGGTCGGCGAAGTCACTTTGGGGGGCACCATCGAGCCGATTCACAATGCCGTGAGACTAGCAGAGCTCGCCATCGAAAAAGGCGCCAAATCCCTTCTTCTTCCCGTTGCATGTCGACGCCAGTTATTTGACCTGTCCGATGACATGGCGACGAAGCTCGATATTGAGTTTTACCAAGATGCTAAGGATGCCTTGCTCAAAGCTATCACTGGCCAGTAATAGCCAAGCCTTGTTCTCCCGGCTATCGCCGGTAGAACAGTTTTTTCAGGGTTTTGAAAACCCATCATCTAAGTGCACGGGACGGGCACTGACTTGCCCCCTCCCGGCCGCAGCGGCGCCGCCTTCCAAACACCGGGGTATTTTCGCCGTTTTCGCGATTTGTGGTGGTTTCGAATCGATGCTAGTCTATGCCGATGAACACTGCTGACCTCAAAAGCCTGCCTGCACCGGCGCGCAACTACATCAAAAGGCTGGAGACCAAGGTCTCTCGGCTCGAGAAAACGCTCACCCAGGCCCTCGCCCAAATGAATCGGCAAGGGAGGGTTGTGTCGCCGAATAAGGCCCGTGCGCTGCCGGAGTCGCGTACTCGACGAGCCAAGGCTGCGCCAGTCGCGGGGCACGCGACCTCGGCACACACTGGACTGGCCGCTTCGGTCGTTCAAGGTGAAGCGGCCAAAGTTGAATGGGTCACCTCCGGCGAGATTGTTTCGGCCAAAACGCTTGCTGACGCCTGGGGTCTCACCCCGCAAGCCTTGGGGCCTGCTGCGGCCCGTGGCGAGGTGTTTGCCATCGTGGTCAAGAGCCATCGTTACTATCCCAAGGAGTTTCTCGAGCTCAATCGAGATGACGTCGGCGCCGTGTGCATGGCGCTGGGCGCCTTATCACCGTCGGAGAAGCTCATCTTCTGGAAGCGGGCTCATGGCGCGCTGGGCGGCAAAACCGTGCTTCAGTCGCTGGCGGGCAAGAATACCGACGCACAGCTTGCCCGTGTCACCCAACTCGCCCAAGCCTGGGCTGCCGAAGCAAACGCCGAGACCGATGTCGCTGAGGCTGCCTGACCCCGGGAGCTTCGAGCAGTTGCTCGAAGAGGTCCGAGTCCGTGCGGATACGCTGGTTCGGCTGTCCAAATTCCCCAAGACCGAGCCGTACTGGTCGCGTGGTCGTTACCGCTTCGACGGGCCACCGATAGGGCTGCCCGGCAGCTTTGGCACTTGCTATGCCGCAGACGATATCGCGGTTGCTTTTTGCGAATCGGTCATCCACGAAAGCGCCTGGTTCAGAAAGGGTCGTTACGAAATTCCCCTGGCCGACCTGACGTCTCGACACGTCGTGCGGCTGCGGCGACCGGGGGCTCCCGACTTGGTGCTGGCCGACCTCACTGGCAAGGCACTGAAAACGCTCGGCCTCAACAACGACATCAGCGCTGGCAGCGACTACACCGCGTCTATGGCCTGGGCCAAAGCTATCCACGAGGCCGACCCCAAGTGGGACGGTATCCGATACGTCTCACGCCAACACAACGACCGATACGCCGTCGCCCTGTTCGAGCGAAGCGGCATCACCCGGGCGCGTACCTACAAGCTCGCAGGCAAGGCCCTTGGCGCGCTCTGCGATGAGTACCACGTCACAGCCATCTGAGCGCGGCTACTCAGCCGCCAGGGCGGCGGCAAGTCAAGAGCCGCTTCGCGGAGGGAACGAACGGCCTGCGGCCGTTTGTTCTCTCGGCTATCGCCGAGAGAACTGTTTTTTAGAGTTTTAAACCCCTCTTATTGCAAAGGGACATTCGGATGGTGGTGAGGACTTGAGCTTCGAGCCAAACGCCCCCTAGCCCGCTCGACCAGAGCCAGGTTCGCGTTTGGCTCGAAAAGCGGAGATTCGGACGTATGGCCCCGGACCGTCGCAACGAGCATGCAGGTCGCGCGGTTGCGCCTGCACTCAGCCAGACTCTGGACAAAATTCCGCTTGTCCCTGCCTCACCTCTAGCTGTCACGCCCAGTGTGCGTCCCTGGCTCCCGCTTGACGCTTGCGAACGACACGTTCACATTGTCGGCCGCGGGGTGTTGAGCCCTCTCCTCCGACCAAGCGTGTAGCGAGCTTTTTTAAACGTTCAGGTCCGGGAAAACCCTCAGTGGCCATCGGTGGTCCGGCTGCCGCCTCAACACAAAACTCTCATCGTGAAACTCAAAAAACTCCGGGCGCTGTCGCAGTGATGCGCGCAGTGACGGATTGACCACTCCTTCAAGCACTAGCGCATCTTCGACCAAACCCAGGCAGAGCTGACAGTAGCGCCAGAACCACCCTCGGTGCTGCAGGCGGTCAGGGATGTGGATGGTTGAAATCGCGATACATTCGCCGACTTCGAGCGAATCCGTGAGCCGACGGCTAGGCGCATAGCGCAAATACACCGCGAACCCAGCCCACTCCACCCAGGTGCTCATTATTTCTCCTCCCTGGCGAGCAAATTCCACAAAGGCCACCGTCTGGGTCTCAACCGAGGGCAGACGCCGCTGCCGGTTCAGGCGCAGTACGCGGAGGTTGTACTGGCTGCTAAGTGTCCCCAGGGCATTTTTCTGCATCGATGTCATGATGGCTCACCTCGCAACAGAGTGGTGTTTGGGGAACTGCACGACGTTGGGCGCAGTGCACAAGTCGACGTCCGTATCGCGGAAGGTCGGCGAGGGCGCGGACGTCAGCAGCAGGTTCATCTCACTCGACTTCAGGCGCAATCGTCCCTTATGGGCTGCCAGCCTCGCTGCCTCGGCCGACTCGAGCTTCTTCGCGATAGCTGACGCCTGCAAATGGGTGTAGCGCGTGAGCGAGCGCAGGTCGCGATGACCGCTGAAAGCTTGGAGGTCGAGCACGGTGGCGAACACGCCGCTCTCGGCGGCGCGGCTGATGGCCTCATGGCGCAGGTCGTGAATGCGAAAATCTTCAATGTTTGAAGAGTCACACATCTTTCTCCAAGCATTGGCAAGCGCTTTGATGCTCAAATCAAAAACACGGTCTGAGGTCCTTGGCAGCTGTTGCAGAAGCTCGAGCACATCGATACGCAGCGCAAGCCGTCTGGCGCGGCCATTCTTTGTCGTCGGCAGTAATGCGGTTTGAGACTTGGCATCGATGTCAGTCCAACGCAGACCCAGCGTCTCGCCCCGGCGCGCTGCAGTGGCGAGCTGAAAGCGAATAAACGCCTCCAGCACCGGCACGTGCTGAAATCCGCTTTGCAACACTTGCGCACGCGCCGATTCATAGGCCTCGCGAGAAGCTGCATTGCGTGCGTAGTGCGTCGGCAACGTTTTGCTCTGCATCACGGTGTTGGAAGCGGCTGCTTTGACCTGCTGGTCAAACGACCGCAGCTGGTCTTCCTGGCGTGCTGCCTCAAGCAATCGGACCTCCTCGTCTTCACTCAAACGCCGCTCGCGCTCGTTGAAGTATTTGGGCAGCCGCACGCCTTGCAGCGGATTGCGGTCGACGTAATAGCCCCACGTTTCCGTGGCGACTTTGATGACCGCACGCACCAGGTCCAACTGCCGGTCGACCGTGGGAGGGGCAACGTATTGCAGGCGCTCTTGAATAAAGTCCTCAATGTCTATGGCTTGAATTTCGGTCATGGGCTTTTGCATCCATTCCAGATTGCCCGTAGGCACCCGGTTGGCGCGCAACTTGGTCATCGGCCGACCGCAGGCCTTGGCCTCCGCCTCCCGCACACGGATGCGCTGGTCGAGTGCGCCCACGCTGTCCTCGAGCATCGCGTTGAGGATGATGACGTAGGTGTCGCCCCCTTTGAGCCGCGGGCACTCTTCGTCGATATACCGTTGCACGAGAGCCGCGAATGAGATGTTGGCTGCCGCGGTGTAATCGCGAAACAGGCCGCGCGATTGCTCAGCGTCAATGGTCTTGACAAACGCATCCGCTTCTTCCAAGGAGCCAAACGTCGTGACTTGGGCCGGATGACCCTTTCGGCGGACGCGGACTTGCCAAGCGTCTGTGCCCTGGGCGACCTGGGGCTTCAAACCCTTGGCTCGCACCTCGGCTATGTAGGCCGCGAGTTTGGTGCGGCCGGCTTCGCTGAAGGGAAACGTGCGGTCGTGCTCGGGGCGGCGTGCGACGGTGACACGGTAGGCGGAACGATTGGAGATATCTGACATGATGGGATTCCTTAGAAGTGGATGGAATCCCGTGTAAGCATCAATGGCGGTAAAACAGGCCGCAGCGTGCTCACTGCCACTTGACTTTAGTTCGCCGATTCTTCGGCGCTCCAGCGCAGTCTTAGTGAACTCTACGCAGGCACACGAAACGCGACGCAAGGTGAATTGGCGCAAGAATGGAGCAAACTGTCGCTTTTTCTCAAAAGAACGACATT
>Ga0116195_1002076_pt1 | contig 10853 bp, 10 predicted proteins | sample AD_SCU002_MetaG_FD_89881 | JGI IMG/M metagenome (GOLD analysis project Ga0116195, IMG submission 89881) | Active sludge microbial communities of municipal wastewater-treating anaerobic digesters from China - AD_SCU002_MetaG | ecosystem: Engineered > Bioreactor > Anaerobic > Digestate | place...
CGTGACCATCTGGGGGATGCAGTGAAGATTGCCAAACGCAGCGGCGCCACCGTGATCACGGTGGCAGAGATTGCCGATTGGTTGCGCGAACAGAACGTGAAAACTCATGCGCAGCACCTGGGAGGAGGGTTCCAGTATCCTTTTGGGTACTGCAAGTTGACCCTGGCGCTGCACGGCTCCAAATTGCCGGATGGCTCGCACGGCGGCAACCCGGCTGGCTTTTTGATCACGCTGAACGATGGAAAGAAAATCTATTTTGCCGGCGACACCGGTTTGTTTGGCGATATGCGCCTGATCGGCGAAGAAGGTGTGGATGTGGCACTTCTGCCCATCGGCGATAACTACACCATGGGTCCGGCAGACGCGCTGCGAGCGGTGGAACTGATCTGCCCCAAGGTCGCTATCCCCATGCACTACAATACTTTTCCGCTGATCAAACAGGATGCGCACGCCTGGAAAAAACTGGTGGAGGAAAAAACCAGCACCAGGGTGATCGTTCTGCAGCCAGGGGAAAGCTATTCTCTGGCTTGATCGGATCTGATAGCTTTTGCAAGAACTGATTCTGTATGATTGAGCGGTGCCTTCCTTGGTGAAGGGAGCGTTGAACAATGCCTGATGAAAAAAAGTTCTACCAGATGAGTATACAAGAACGCCTGCAGCTGTTGCAATCAGCTTGTGCTTTAAGCGATGAGGAGCTGGCTGTGTTCAGCCCGCAGGGGGGCTTATCTTCCGTGCAGGCAGATTTGATGATCGAAAATGTGGTGGGGGTGTACGCTTTGCCGCTGGGCATTGCCCAGCATTTTTTAATCAACGGGCGCCCGGTGTTGGTGCCCATGGCGGTGGAAGAACCTTCTGTGGTGGCTGCGGCATCCTACATGGCTAAGCTGACGCAAGCGGGTGGTGGCTTCAGTGCAACAGCCGGCGCGCAGGAGATGATCGGGCAGCTTCAGATTCTGCAAGTCAAAGATATCCGGGCGGTGGAACGCGCGCTGCTGGATGCCAGGGAGGAGTTACTGACGTTGGCGGCAGAGGCTGATCCCTTGTTAGTGAAAGTTGGCGGAGGTCCGAAAGACTTGCAAGTGCGCATCATTCAGGATTCTCCTCTTGGGAGCTTTCTGGTACTGCACCTCATTCTGGATGTGCAAGATGCCATGGGCGCCAACGCGGTCAACACCGCGCTGGAGCACATCAGCTCGCGGGTAGAGCAGATCACCGGCGGTAGGGTGCTGCTGCGCATCCTTTCCAACCTGGCTGACAGGCGATTAGCCAAAGCCTCCTGCACCATACCGCTGGAAGCGCTGGCTTTTGAGAATTACAAGGGTGAAGAGGTGCGTGACCGCATTATCGAAGCCTGGGCATTTGCCGCGGCAGATCCCTACCGGGCAGCCACCCATAACAAAGGCATCATGAATGGCGTGGATGCGGTGGTGATCGCCAGCGGGAATGACTGGCGCGCCGTGGAAGCCGGGGCGCATGCGTATGCTGCCCGCAGCGGGCGCTACACCAGCTTGAGCACCTGGTCGGTTGACAAAAGTGGAAATTTGCGGGGTGAGCTGGAAATGCCTATGGCGGTGGGCGTTGTGGGCGGAGCCACCCGCGTGCATCCAACCGCGCGCACTGTCCTGAAGATCATGAACGTGCGGAAAGCATCGGACCTGGCGGAGATCATCGTCTCAGTTGGGCTGGCGCAGAATCTGGGCGCCTTACGTGCTCTGGCTACTGAAGGCATCCAGCGCGGGCACATGGCACTGCATGCCCGGCAGGTGGCGGTGGCGGCTGGCGCACCGCCTGAAAAAGTGGCAGCTTTGGCAGAGCAGCTTGTAAAAGAAGGGAATATTCGCGTAGATCGTGCGATCGCAATTTTGAATGAATGGAGCAATCTGTAGCTATGGGTGAGAATGTATTGTTGAAACCTGCCCGGGCGGTGGGCATTGTGGGGTATGGGGTGTACATCCCCCAATACCGTTTGCCCGCCGGCGAGATTTTACGCATCTGGGCTGGCGAGGAAGGCGGTGCGCCGGTGAAAGAGAAAGCCGTGGCGGGGTTGGATGAGGACACTATCACCATTTCCATTGAAGCAGCGCGCAACGCCTTAGCCAGAGCAGGCATCGATCCGCTGGAATTGCGTGCGGTGTGGGTGGGTTCTGAATCGCATCCCTATGCGGTCAAACCCACCTCGACCATTGTGGCAGAGGCGGTGGGAGCGCCGGTGCACATTCAGGCTGCTGATCTGGAATTCGCTTGCAAGGCTGGCACCGAAGCCATGGTGGCTGCCATGGGTCTGGTCGGTTCGAAGATGGGGGAATATACCCTGGCTATTGGCGCAGATACCGCGCAGGGCAAGCCGGGCGATGCGCTTGAATTCACCGCGGCGTCTGGGGGTGCGGCTTTCATCATCGGTCCGGCAGAGAACAGCCTGGCACTCATCCAGGCGGCGTATTCGTACGTAACCGATACTCCTGATTTCTGGCGCCGCCAGCATCAGGTTTATCCGGAACACGGGCAGCGCTTCACCGGAGAACCGGCTTACTTCAAGCATGTTACTGCAGCGGCGCAAACCATGCTTGAGCAGCTTGGCACCACGCCTGCAGATTATGCCTTTGCGGTTTTTCACCAACCCAATGCCAAGTTTCCGCAACGGGTTGCCAAAGAATTGGGCTTCAGCAAGGAACAGATCCAAACCGGGCTGCTCTCACCCGTCATCGGCAACACTTATGCCGGAGCATCACTGGTGGGATTGACCGCAGTGTTGGATATCGCAAAACCGGGCGATCGTATATTGGTGGTTTCATATGGATCAGGTGCCGGCTCAGATGCCTTTGACATCGAGGTGACCGATCTGATCGAAGAGCGGCGTAAGAAAGCGCCCTCCACCCGACAATATATCGATCGACGGGTGGAGATCGATTATGCCACCTACGCGCGCTACCGCGGCAAGATCGTGATGAAGTAGAGCAAGTATGGAAAAAGTCTTTATTGCAGGCGTCGGTCAGGTGGCGGTGGGGGAACACTGGGAGAAAACGCTCAGTCATCTCAGCACACAGGCGATCCGCGCCGTGTTGCGCGATGCGGGTAGCCCACAGCCTGAAATTGTATATATTGGCAATTTTCTGGCTGCTTCCATTTCCCATCAAGCCAATTTGGGAGCGCTGGTGTGCGCTGAGGCTGGCTTGCGGGGTGTAGAGGGTACCACCGTGGAAGCGGGTGAAGCCTCTGGTGCGGCTGCCTTGCATATGGGTTACCTGGCAATTGGTTCAGGAATGGCGGATTGCGTGGTGGTAGTGGGGGTGGAAAAAATGACCGACATGATTGGGAATCAGGTTGATGCCTTTGCTGTGCAGAGCGGGGACACTGATTTCGAAGGCATGCAGGGACTTACGTACAATGGTATAGCCGGGTTGCTCATGCAACGCTACCTCGATCAGTACCAGACGCCCCGCGAGAGCTTTGCCAGTTTTCCCATCACAGCTCACCGCAATGGGGTAAACAATCCTTTTGCCCTATACAGAAAGGCGCTGGACCTGGAAAGTTACCAGAAAGCGCCTATGGTGAGCGTGCCTCTTTCCCTGTATGACGTGCCATCCTATGCCGATGGAGCCGCAGCGTTGGTGCTGGTGAGTCGAAAGATGTTGCGCGACGAGCAAAAAGCGGTGCTGGTGAGCGCATCGGAGGTTGCCACCGATACGCTGGCGTTGCACGATCGGGCAGATGCGTTGGCTTTCGAAGCGGTGCGCATCAGCACAGCCAATGCTCTGGAAAAGGCCGGACTCACGCGCGATTGTCTGGATCTCTTCGAATGCTGGGATGCTCCTTCTATTTACGGCATGCTTTCCTTAGAAGCGGGCGGGTTTGTCGAGCGCGGGCAGGGTTGGCATTGTGCCACCCTCGAAAATCTGGCACTCAATGGTCGGCTGCCTATTGCCACCCTGGGCGGCATCAAAGCGCATGGCTTCGCCCCTGGTGCGGCGGGCGTCTATCAGGTGGTGGATGCCGTGCAACAGTTGCGCGGAGAAGCCGGGCAGAACCAGATCGCGAGCGCGCAAGTTGCCATGACGCAGGCGCTCAGCGGCGCAGCAGCCAGTGTCGTCACCCATATTTTGCGCAAAGGCTAGCCGAAGAAATTGATAGCTTTTGAGAGAAAGCCATTTGTACACTTGTTTCACTCTCTTGAAGGAGTGAGCATAAATAAATGGAAACACCCAGACATTGGAGATTACAAAAACAACGCCTTGCCCTGGTGGGCGAAGTATGCCCGCATTGCCATGCCAAGATCTTCCCCGCGCGCGATGTATGCCCCGAATGTGGTGAAGAAGCCAAGACTGCGTTCAAGTTCAGTGGAAAAGGCGAGGTATATTCCTTCACAACGCTGCACAGCGTTCCGGCCGGTTTTGAAGAAAATGCGCCCTATACGGTAGCACTTGTCAAATTGGAAGAAGGTCCCATCATTACCGCGCAGCTCACGGATGTGGGTGATCGTGAGGTGAAGATCGGCACGCCGGTGGAGATGGTTACCCGCCGCATCCGCCAGGATGGTGATGAGCGCGGCATGTTGATTTACGGGTATAAGTTCAGACCGGTTTTATCTCATTGAGAAATGTCAAAAACAAAAATTGCCACCCACGTAAGAATGGTGGTTTCTGTTCAAGTATGCATAGATGGTTAGCTTTATATGTGGTATTTGTTGTGGAATAAAACATAGTACCTTACCTAAAAAGAGGTTTCCCAATAACAATAATACACTCATTATTTCTCCCATACCTGGATTATTTTCGACACACATCTCTTCTATGAAAATATTTGAGTTTTCTCTGCTCCCAAGCTTTGTCCGCGCCCCTACCGCCACTAACGCGAACCATTGGGCGACAGGTACGGGAAAGCTTATACTCACGTTGGGGTAATTAGGAATATGGTTACAGAAGAAGTAGTCTTTACGAATGAAACCGTTCAGTTAGTGGGAACGCTTTATAAACCAGATATACAAGCTGCCCATCCTGCCTTGGTAGTTCTTCATGCGGCTAACGGCGGAACTCGGCAATTCCCTTTCTATCAACACCTGGTTACGCATTTACCGCCATGTGGCATAGCCGTGTTGCTCTTTGATCGGCGAGGATCCGGTCACTCTGGTGGAAATTTTGAAACGGCTGATTTTGAAACTTTGGCAGAGGACGGTAAAGCCGCCGTAAATTATCTGCGCTCACGCGACGATATTAATAAAAACCAGATTGGATTATATGGTATCAGCCAAGGTGGCTGGATTGCACCTCTTGTCGCTAGTCTGCGATCTGATCTTGCATTTCTAATCATTGTATCGGGATGTGGAGTTTCACCTGCAAAACAAATGGATTATGGCGCGGCCTATAATCTGCATCAGCAGGGCTTTACAGAAAGCGCTATAGCCCAAGCAATTGCTCTGCGTAACCGCGTAAATGAATATTATCGAGGGCATATTTCTCGCGAAGTCGTTTCTGCTGAACTTGATAGTGCCCAACCCGAAGCATGGTTTCAGGAAGCCTATATCAATTCAAGCAAGGATTTGCCAGAAGATGTTACGAAAACTAAGTGGTGGCACGAGCTAGACTACGACCCGCTTCCCATTTGGAAGCAAATACAACAGCCTACGCTTTTTCTATTTGCTGAAGATGATCAATGGGTGCCAGTTGCAGAGAGTACATCCAAGTTGAAGCTGGTAACTGCGCACATTAAAGATAGGACAATCATGCAGATAAAAGGAACAGATCACTTAATGTACAAAATACACCACAAGAAAGCAGCCATCTCAGAAGAATATATTGAGACGATGGTTGCTTGGTTGATGAAACGCATTGGTTAAAGTTTAGAAGTGCCGGCCAACAAGACATGCACTGGATAGGTGGGATTCGTCGTCATTTTCGGGCAGTTCTGCGCCCGAACAGCGTCCTGCTCGCAAATGTTGTCCAAACCCCCGGTGCCAGTAGTGTAAACGTCAGCGAATAACTCTGATCTGCCAGGTCGTATGTACAAGTGTAAGTTTCGGCTGGTGATGCGGTAAGGTTAAAGTACGAATGATGAAGTGCCTTCCTGAATTGGAGGACGCTTTTTTATTATGTAGAAACAAAAAAGAGTTAAAATTTATAGGAATTGAAATACTGTTTTCTTGGATCATTGAAAAGGTAGCTGACCGGTTTCGGCAAGGAAATAACAAATTAAAAGAATTATTGAACGGCATGTTTATTCAAACTTTACAAATTCGTTCAGAGAGAATCCGATGCAGAGTTCACAGTTCCATCATAAAGACTTGGGTATTGTCGCTGGCAGTCTTGCTCTCGTACTGAGCATTCTTCTGTCAGCCTGTGGTTCTTCCACCAAACTACCTGCGCCTACTTCTCAAGCTCCAGTCATCAGTGAAACTCCTTTACAAACTCCAACTCAGCAAATCGCCTTCTCTCTTTCCGGAACGTGGACCGGGGTTGCGAAGAATGACGACCTTGTTATGCAGGTCACGATCATACTCCAACCGGTTTGTCAGGTTGGAGATATTTGCGGGACATATGATATTAGTTTGCCTTGTTCCGGGAGTTTCGTTCTAGTCGGTGAGAAAGACGGTATTTATGAATTTCGAGCTGTTGACAAGTCGGCTTCCTGTACAGGAGAAGGGAAGGACTTTCTTCAATTATTGCCCAATGGCAATTTGGAATATGTCAGTCGAGGCGTCTACGGCGAGACGCTTGGAGAACTGGTTCGTAGCCATACTATCTCTTCCACCCCAGAAACAACAGCTCAAAAGACCCTGATATTCGATGATGATGGCAGTCCGGATGGGACATCCGCTTTGTTATATTTGCTCGTTCAACCGAATGTCGATTTAAAGGGCGTCGGTATATCCTATGAGGAAGCGCATCCCGCTATCTACATTCAACATATCGGCAGGATGCTTGATCATTTCGGTTTTCCTGATATTCTTCTTGGCGCTGGGATAGATGGATCTCTCTCTGGAAATGAAGGATTTCCGGAGTGGCTGCGCCAATCGGCTAATAATTTTTGGGGTTGGCCAATCCCGAATGCAGAGAAAACGTATCCCGTACAGGATGATGCCGATTTGATTATCTTGGTGGTCAGGCAATCTCAGGAACCGGTTACGCTCTTTTTCAGCGGTCCCTTTACCAACTTGGCTTTGGCTCTGCGAAAAGCCCCGGAAATTCGCAACAACATTGCTGCGCTGTATATGATGGGTGGTGCAGTTTATGTACCGGGCAATGTCCACGATTTCTATCCTGATTCTGCTAACGTATATGCAGATTGGAATCCGTATTCTGATCCGCAGGCGACCAAAGAAGTTTTTGAATCTGGCTTGCAGATGTATCTCATCCCGCTGGATGCTACCAACCAGGTCCGCATCGATAAAAGCGATACGTTCCGATGGCGGGAAGGGGGAGAGATTGCCAACTTTGCTGCTGATATCTATGACGGCTTGATGGATTCTACGGGAAAAGAAGAATTTTATATTTGGGATTTGATGGCTTCTGAGGTTATGCTGAACCATGCACTGTGCGATTTTACGCCGCTGCATTTGGATGTGATCACAGAAGAGTCGGATCATTTTGGGCAGACTGTGGTTGTTCCAAATGAAGAACCAAATATTAATGTTTGCCTAAAACCAAAGGTTGATTTGATTAAACAGGGGTTGATTGATGCCTTTTCAAACAGCCGGTGATATCCCCGCCTTATCCAGGGGAAACCATCAATAGAACTATCGAATAAATCGCTTGGGTGCTACCCTACGGCGATGGTCAAGCTGGCTGAAAGGCCTCGCCGTCACCACCCAGTTCACCGATTTGGATAATCGTGAGGTGAAGTTGTAGATACTGTCTTAAATGTCAAGAGTTAGCAATACAAAAGGCAAGATTGAAAGGATCTCTCCATTTACATATTAAACCAGTCAACCCGCTTTTTCCCATTTTCTCCCCGCGATGTCATTCCGAGTGAGCAGCGCGATCGAGGAATCTCTCCATTTCTATTCTTCTTCCAGTCGGGTAGGGTGGGTTCCTAACCCACCACTGCTCCTTGTGGAAAAACAGGATGTGAAGTGTTAGCCTGCCAGTAAGTCGGGGTGCGTTCCCAACCCATCCTTGATTGCACAACGTTCCGGCTGGTTTAGAAGATGTACCTTGCACGAAAGAGAATAGCTATAGGGTTGGCATTGTCTGTACCCGAAAAACGTTTCATTGATAATTTGACGAGTTGTGAACAGAACCAAACGGAAAGAAAAATTCGGACAAAAAAGAGTTACAATCAGAATAAAAGAAGCAAGATTAAGCTTTTAAGCAGGAAGGAGAATACCTCCCATGCCTTTTAATCAAAATTCTCGTCTCGACCCATCCCAGGTCCAGGATCGCCGTGGCCGCCGAGTTGGACGAACTGTGGCAATCGGCGGCGGTGGCGTAGGACTGATCATAGTTGTGGTCGCATTGCTACTGGGAGCGGATCCTGGCGACCTGTTAGGAATGGTCGACTCCAATTTGCAATTATCCGATCAAAATATAAGCGAGATCAGTGATCTACAGGCGGAGTGTCAGACCGGCGCAGACGCCAATACCAGGGAAGACTGCCGTATCGTGGGTTACGTCAACAGCATTCAAGAATACTGGTCTTCCGAATTTGCCAACTACGGCGTACAGTACACCCAGGCCCAGACAGTGCTTTTCAGCGGATTGACCGAGGGCGCTTGCGGCTATGCTTCGGCGGCGACTGGCCCGTTTTATTGTCCGGACGACCAGATGGTCTATGTGGATCTCTCTTTCTTTGATGATCTGACGACACGTTTTGGCGCGCAGGGAGGTCCATTCGCAGAAGCGTACGTGCTGGCTCACGAATATGGGCATCACATACAAAACCTTCTGGGTGCGCTCGACCGAAACAGTGCGAGTTCCACGGGCCCGCGAAGCATGTCGGTTTTTACTGAGCTTCAGGCAGATTGCCTGGCCGGCGTGTGGGCATATCACGCTGCTGAAACCGGCTACCTGACGGTCCCCACAAGCGAGGAGATTGCCCAAAGTTTGGATGCTGCCTCGGCTGTGGGTGACGACCGTATCCAGCGCGAGACGCAGGGATATGTTTCACCCGAGTCGTGGACGCACGGATCTTCCGAGCAGCGCCAGGCAGCGTTTGTAGACGGCTTGCAATCCGGGGATATCAATACGTGCAATACGCCCGGGTGGACGGAATAAGCCGGTTTCCATCTCAACACTTGGCGGAATGGAATCAGGGCGATTTCTGTTACTGAAACTTATACTGCTCTGATCGCTTCCTGAATAAAAAAGATCGACGATCATGAGATGGAAGGTGCATCCCGTTTATTCGCATCATTCTGCGAAAAAAAGAACAAGCGCTCTCCGAGTGGAGGGCGTTTTTGTTGGTTTTTTTCTCAATGAGTTCTCGTGGGCAATGCTATAATTTTGCTATGAATGAGATCTATTCGGATACGCATCCGAAAATCGCCGCGCTTCAGCGAAAAATGCTGCGCCAGGCAAGTCCCGCTCGAAAATTAGCCATGCTTGGGGAGATGAACAAAACTGTCAAAGTACTGGCATTGTCCGGGCTGCGCTCCCGTTACCCGGACGAAACCCCTGAGATGCATAAACGTCGGCTTGCCGACCTGATACTCGGACCCTCCCTGGCCGGTTTGGTATACGGTCCGTTGATTGATAATCGCTAAATGCTTTCTGAACCCATTCAAGTCACCCTGAAAGTAGTCACAACCTTTGAGCTTCTCTCTATTCCATATTTTATTGGCGGCTCATTAGCCTCGGCTATCTATGAGACTGTTCGCAATGAGCAAATTCCCAACCCCATAATTTCAGGGGGAAGGGGGAGAAATGTCCTCGATCCAAACTGATATGGATTCATTCCAGTCCCAACTCGTCAAAGGCTCCATCCAAAGAGCCTACCGTGCTCTCCTCGCTTACATGCTCGCGCTGCGCAGCCAATTTGCGTCCAAATACGGGGAGCCTGCCGTCTCTGCTCTCTACCAGGGATACATGGACATGACTTATTTCGCTCTCTTTCCACCATCTCTCAAATGTCTTGACCTAAAAATAGCCATTGTCTTCAACTATGACGCTTTCAGGTTCGAAGCTTGGCTTGCAGCACGCAATCGAAAAGTTCAGCGCCAGTATTGGGAACTCTTCAAAAATAACGATTGGGCAGAGTATCGTGTCGTCGCGCCCGCAGCGGGCATTGATTCCATTCTCGAGTGTGACCTGGCCAAAGATTTCGACCTTAGCAAGCCAGACGCTTTAACTTCCAGCATTGAAATGACTACAGTTGCATTCATCGACAAAATTGAGAGATTTCTCTCTGAACAACAGCCCCATGAAGGAGCTACCTCTTGTAGTTGAGCAACGCCTGATCAGGATAGCCGAACACAGCGCACACCTGACTGCGGGAATCGCCGTACGCTGATAACATCATAAATGTAAGCTTGGCTGCACTTTGGCAAAGAGCTTACTGGTGATAGCCAGACGTATGGCTTATCGGAGTGTTACCTACACAACCAGGTCAAAATTCGGTAAATTAAGTATACAGATATAAGTTCAGACCAGTGTGTCAGAAATATCATGCTCCTGGCAATCAAAGAGAAGGTGATTCATTCTGATTTCTATGGCTGATTTCTATGGCAATAGAATTACCCCACGTCTAGAATTATTATCTATAATTAATTTCAGGAGAATCATTCGCTTGCCAGAATCACGAGAATCTACCATTAAAGGCAGCAACTTGAAGATATTTGGACTTTACTAACGAGTTGGAATCATCAACAGGACCAGGATTTTAAACAACGCTACAGCCAATTCACTGGCAGGCAATAACAGGTCGTA
>Ga0116195_1002084_pt1 | contig 10822 bp, 8 predicted proteins | sample AD_SCU002_MetaG_FD_89881 | JGI IMG/M metagenome (GOLD analysis project Ga0116195, IMG submission 89881) | Active sludge microbial communities of municipal wastewater-treating anaerobic digesters from China - AD_SCU002_MetaG | ecosystem: Engineered > Bioreactor > Anaerobic > Digestate | place...
AAGCGCGGCGCCTGGGCGATACGTTCCATGCTGATAGTGGTCTCCTTTGCCCTCCTGGGGAAGGTCGCCTGGGACATGCTCAAGTGATAAACCGGGGGAAAATAGGTAAAATTTAACCAAGACAAGCGACAGGAGAAGGACCATGGACATCGGGAATTCCGTCAAAGAACTCAAATCCACCATCGAACTTTCCGGCGGAGCCAAGCGCGTCGACCTGCTGCTCAAGAACGCGCGGGTCGTCAACACCTTCTCCGGCGACATACACAAGACCCACGTCGCCGTGCACAACGGGCGCGTCATCGGCTTCGGCCTCTATCCCGCCAAGAAGACCATCGACCTCAAGGGCTCTTACCTCGCCCCCGGCTTCATCGACGGCCACGTCCATATCGAGAGCTCGATGGTCAAGATCCCCGAGTTCGCCCGCACCGTGCTGCCCTGCGGGACCACCTCCGTGGTGATCGACCCGCACGAGATAGCCAACGTGCTGGGGCTCGACGGCATCAAGTACATGCTCTCCTCCAGCCAGAACTCCGTGCTCGGCGTCTATGTCATGCTGCCTTCCTGCGTGCCGGCCACCCACCTGGAGACCGCCGGCGCCGACCTGGACGCGCACGACCTGGCCCTGCTGCTTGGCGACGAGCGCGTTCTGGGCATAGGCGAGATGATGAACTATCCCGGCGTCATCTACCAGGACAAGGGCGTGCTGGAGAAGATAGCCATAGCCAAGAACAAGGTCATAGACGGCCACGCCCCGATGCTCAAGGATAAACAGCTCTACGCCTACGTGTCGGCCGGCATCAAGAGCGACCACGAATGCACCGACGTGGCCGAGGCCCGCGAGAAGCTGCGCGCCGGCATGTACATAATGATACGCGAGGGCACCGCCGCCAAGAACCTCAAGGGGCTCCTGCCGCTGGTCAATTCCGAGAACTCCCGGAAGTTCATCCTGGTCACCGACGACCGCCATCTCGAGGACATCGAGAAGCAGGGCCATATCGATTACCTGGTCCGTTCGGCCATAAAGATGGGCGTCGACCCCATACGCGCCATACAGATGGCGACGATAAACACGGCCGAATATTTCGGCCTCAAGCAACTGGGCGCCATCGCGCCCGGTTACCAGGCCGATCTGGTGGTGGTGGACGACCTTAAAAAACTGAATATCTCCCGCGTCTTCAAGAAGGGCCGCCAGGTAGCGGTCAACCGCCGCATCGAGCCCGGCGTCATCAAGGAGTACGAGGGCAAGGTCCGCGGCACCGTCAACGTGAAGTGGATAGAGCACGAGGACTTCGCCCTGCGGGCGGAGGGAAAGTACGCCAAGGTCATAAACGTCGTCCCCGACCAGATAGTCACCAGGCAGACCATCGAGCCGGTCAAGCAGGACGGCGGCTTCGTCTCGGCCGATACCGACCGCGACATACTCAAGATAGCCGTGATAGAGCGGCACATGGCCTCCGGCCGCATCGCCAAGGGCCTGGTCCGCGGCTTCGGACTCAAGAAGGGCGCGATAGCCTCGTCGGTCTCGCACGACTCCCACAACATCGTGGTCATCGGCACGCACGACGGGGACATGTACACCGCCGCCGTCCAGGTGGTGAAGATGCAGGGCGGCATAGTGGCGGCGCTCAACGGCCAGGTCCTGGAGGCCCTGCCGCTGCCCGTCGCCGGCCTGATGTCCGACCGCAGTTCCGATTATGTCAAGGAGAAGCTCAAGCGGCTGGCCGAAGCGGCCCGTATGCTGGGCTCGAAACTCTCCGACCCGTTCATGGCCATGGCCTTCCTCACCCTGCCGCCGATCCCGGAGATACGCATTACCGACAGGGGCGTTATCGACGCGGTCAAGTTCAGCGTCACCGAACTGTTCTGCAAGGGAAAGAAATGAGGCTCGCGGCGCTGCTGCTCCTGGCGCTTTGCGCGCCGGCCGGGGCCGCTCAGCTGGTGCGCGGTCCCTACCTGGCGGCGGGGGCGCACGATTCCATGACGGTGCGTTTCAGGGTAGACGTGCCGACGGTAGCCTGGCTGCGCTACGGGATAGCCCCGGACTGCGAGCGCGTTACCACGATAAATTACGCCACCCGCGAGCATCGTTTCCCGCTTTTCGGCCTCCTTCCCGATACGACCTACTGCTACCGCATCTTCCTGCCCGAGCCCACCGGCCAGGCCGTCTACAGGGCCGCCGAAGGACGGTTCAGCACTTTCCCGCCGGAAGAGAAGGACTCCTTCACGTTCCTGGTCCTGGGCGAGTCCGGGACGGCATCGGCGGGGGACGCCATGCCGCAGGGTGTTCCCGTTCCACAGGCGGAACTGGCCGCGCAGATGGAACGTCTTTCTCCGGCTTTCGTGGTCCATACCGGAGGCCTGGTCGACAGCGGGCTGGACGCGGACGCCGACGCGCAGTATTTCGGCCCCTACGCGGGGCTGCTCCGCCGGGCGCCGTTCTTCCCGGTGCCAGGCTCGTCGGAGTACGGCCCCGCGGCCGGCGCGTCTGAGGGGAAGGGCTTTCTGCGGGAGAACTATTCCCCTTTCCAGAGCGTGCCGCTCAACGGCCTGCCGCCGCATTACTATTATTTCGATATAGCCAACGCCCGTTTCATCGCGCTGGACACCAACTCTTTCGGCGGCGCCGCGGACGCCCCGGCCCTGACCGGCGCCTCCAAGCAGTACAAGTGGCTGGACTATGTGCTGACCCGCACGAAGAAGGACTGGAAATTCGTCGTCATCCATCACCCGCTGTATTCGAGCGGCGAGCATGGTATCATCGAGGAGATGAACGAGACGCTGCGCCCCCTTTTCGAGAAGCACCGGGTGGACGCGGTGTTCCAGGGCCGCGAGCGGGTCTATGAGCGCAGTTATCCGCTGGCGGAGGACGCCGTCACCGAGGGGGGAATAGTCTACATCACCCTCGGCGGCGGAGGCCGCCCCGTGTCCGCGCCGCCCGGAGAAGCGGCCGAATGGTCGGAGAAGTTCCTCGCCGAGCCTCATTTCGCCGAGGGCCGCCTCAACGGACGCCTGTTCACCCTCATGGTCTACGGCAGGGACGGCACGGTGCTGGACATCTTCCGTCTGGAGAAGCCGGCCGCGCCCTGACGGCGGGGTCTCTTACGGGTTCAGTCGGGGTCCAGGTCGAGCAGCACCGGTTCCGTCCCGCCGCGGGAGTTCCCGGGTGACGGGTCCGGATCGCCGGAAAGCCCTTTCAAACTGAGCACTATCATGCGGGCCGACTGGGTGAAAAGCCGGTTGGCCATGAGCAGGCGGGTAACCTCTCCCTTTCGTATCGCGCCGCCGGCTACCGCTTCGGCGCAGGAGGAGATGAACCGCCGGTCGGCCTCCTCGGCCGTCCTGAACAGGGTGTCCAGTTCCCGCGGCGCGCCGGAGCCTTCGGGCATCCGGGCCAGCCTTTCCGAAAAATCCCTCAGCTCGGCCAGTCTTTCCTTGAGTTCCCGGCCCGCTCCGGCCAGGAACTCGTTCTCGTCCGAAGCGAAATCATCCACCTGTCCGCGCAGGTCGTAGAAGTTCCTGGTGGCGTTCATCACGCTGCGGCTGGCGCGTATGACGGGTTCCAACTGAAGGGCCTCCACCTCTTCCGTCTCCTTGGACTGCACCTGCGCGTAAAAGGCGAATATCTCCGCGTGCAGACGCTCGAGGTCGTAGTAATGGATCTCCTCCTCCTCCGGGGCTTCCGGGGTCGGCTGCGTCAGGCCGTACCTGCCCGCGGTGTAGCGCAGGGAGAGGGAGAGCTGGTTGAGGACTTCGTTGCGCAGGGCGTGCAGCGCGGCCTCGGGCACCTGCGGCGAGGCGTTGGGTATGAAGCGGGCGAGAACGGTCCTCCTCTCCGGGAAGATCGCCTTGAGGCGCCGCGCCAGCGGGGGAATGGCGGGGTAGAAGAAGGCCACGGCCACCAGGTTGAAGAGAGTGTGGAAGGCCGCTACGGCCAGCGTCGGACTTGCCGCCGGGTCCACGAAGAACTCCACCGCCCGGGTGAGCAGCGGCAGGGCGGGCATTACGATGAGAGCGGTGCCCGTCTTGAGGGCCAGGGAGCCCAGGGCCGTCTGTTTCTTGGCCGGGATGCCGCCTATCGATACCAGGAGCAGAGGGACCACGCTGCCGACATTGGCGCCTATGACCATGCCCGCTGCCTGCCGGAAATCGATCAGTCCGCCGAAGACAGCCGTAAGCACCACCGCGATAGAGGCGGAACTGGACTGCATTATGGCGGTCAGGACCAGGCCCGTCAGCGCGTAGAGCCAGAGGCCGAGGTCCGGCAGGGCGGAGAGATCGGTCCCCGCCGCCAGTACCTCCGCGGCCTTCTTCATGTAATCAAGCCCCAGGAAGAGGAGTCCGAAGGCGAAAAGCAGCTTGCCCGCGTTCGTCCAGCGCGGCGAGCCGCCGAAGAGTACCAGCCCGAGGCCGCCCAGTCCCACCAGCGGCAGGGCGAAATGATCTATCTTTACGGAAAAGCCGAAGAAAGCCACTATCCAGGCCGTCCCCGTAGTGCCGACCATGGCGCCCAGCAGCGTGGCCAGGGCGTTGGAGAGAGCGAGCATGCCGGCGCCCACGAAGGCCATGGCCATCAGCCCGACGGCGGAACTGCTCTGCAGGACGGAAGTGGTGGCGATGCCGGTCAGCAGGGCCCTGCCGCGGGTGCCGGTGAAGCGGCGGATCAGGGTCTTGAGCGACCGGCCCGCCAGCGCCTTGATGGATTCTTCGAGCATGAACATCCCGAAGAGGAACATCCCCAGCCCGGCGAAAAAACTCCACGCGTCGAACACTTCGCAGCCTCCGTAATATCGTCCTTCCCGCCCCGTAACGCCGGCGGCGCCGGCCGGGGCCTGCGACATTTTAACACAATAGTATTGCCTTGTCCGGCGTCGTTGTGTTATAATACATGTGCGGGGTAGAGCAGCCTGGTAGCTCGCAAGGCGGACCGGGGCAGTATTCGGGAGTTGTCACAAGGCATCAGCACGACGAGAGTCGTGCTTTTTTATTCTCCCGACGAATCAGGAGAAGTCCCTAGAAATACCTAGAACCGATCACTGAAGCGATCGCCACTTTCAACCGATCAGTTTTTTGGGAATTAGGGTATAGGACCTTTGGCCTATAGCGAAGTTCCCCAAAAGGTGCTTGTTCGTCGGGATTGTATGGGCTAATATATTCCAAGTAGTGTGGTTTCCTTGTAATTCGGGGAATCGGCCCCGGAGTATCCACGACCCGACCGTAATCAGGTGTATCCAGGGAGAGCAAGAAGTGTTTTGCTTTCCCTTATTTGTTTGGCAAAGCAACGCTTTAAAGGCGGTTTTTAGGGGGAGAAACTATGGCTAAATACTTGGCTAATATGCTTGTGCTGTGCAGCGTGAGTCTTTTTTTCGTTCTTATCTACCCAGCTGCTGGTTATGCGATAGATTCCTTAGGACGGAGCAATTCTGTGCTTTCAGAACTGGAAATGGACCTTACTGCATTCCGCAGCGCCGTGCCTGTCGCCACCCCAGCGGAACCGGCGACCGCGCTGGATTCCTTTGGCGATTTCGCCGAAGAATACAATCCTGGCCCGGACTTCGCTGATCCGGATTTTCCGTTGGGCGGCGCGATCGATAAAAATGTCTTTACCGGGAACAAGAGAGTCAAGGTTAAGAGCACCAAATACCCTTTCAGTGTAATTGGTTCCCTTGACTTAGCAAAAGGAGGTCAGTGTACCGCCTCGCTGGTCGGCCGCGACCTCATACTCACCAATGGGCATTGCCTACTAGACGGGAAAAATAATTTCGTGGAGGGGGACTATGTTTTCCGTCCGAACTATACAGACGGAAAGTCTCTTTACTCCAGCGAGGCAACATTCGCCTGGTGGGGTTCAACCGCTACCGCCTCCGGCAAGCGCTGGGATTGGGCAATCCTGCGGCTATCTGAACCTTTGGGGCGTAAGCTTGGCTGGCTGGAGATCAAGATCCTCCCCGATCTGAAGAATGTCCCTCTCTTTGCTGTCTCATATAGTGGGGATTTTGAGGACGGGAAATCTGCTTCCTTGGAAACGGATTGTTCTATAACTTCGGCAGCTACTAGTTTCGGTCTGGTCCGGCATAATTGCAGCAACAGCCGCGGCGCTTCCGGCAGTCCTATGTTCATAAAAGAAAAGGACGAATCCGGAAAGGATCACTACTTCATTATAGCGCTTCATACTGCCGAGTATCGCTCAGGCGATTCTTCCTACATAAATATCCCCTACTCGGATAAACAAGCTAATCTTGCTCTGCCGGCGAAAGAATTCTCCTGGAAAGTGACAGAACTGCTGAAACCTAAAAAGACAGCAGAACTACAGAATCCGAAATAAGGACAAGGTCGTGACATCGCCGGACTGCCGGAGGGTTCCTGATAGCATGTTTGTTTGGGGAAAGACGCGCAAAACGAGGCGTGTTGGCGCAGAGAGTGCTCTGTATATAGAGTAGCTGAACGGAAGACTATAAAGGCAGAAATATCCATGAAACACACAGAAGTATCTAAAGAATATTTGATTCGGTCTCTGAATCTGTCCGGGACTTCGGTTCTGACGCTTGAAAAGGAAAAAGATCGAGTCGAGTATGCGGCCATAGCGATCCAATTGATAGCGGAAGACATATGCGACAGAGGTTGCAACATGCAGGAAACCTGCTACCCTGCCGCGCCCGAACCTTGTGGCGGGAAAATTCCTGAACCTCCGGATCCACCGCCCTGTCCGCATACCCCCGATACACCGGATGATACACCGGATGACACGCCGGATGATACGCCGGATGACACGCCGGATGACATTCCGCAGGATACGCCGACCTAACCCGGTGTGGGGGCTACTAGTGAAACTACCGCTAAAATAGCACTAGACTATCTGTTGAGATTAACAGGAGCGAAAGATGCGCAATAAAATACCTATGTTTCTTTTGGCCGGTCTCTTTTTCTTGATTGCACCGACAGGGATGTCAGCCTCGGATAAGGGTCCCGAGGATATCGCGGCGATAGCCGAGCCTGACCGAGGCAATTTCGAGGGGGATGTTTCGGAAGCGGCGGCCGATATGCTGGAATCGCTGAGCGAGATGCGCCGCTATAAATTCTTTAGCGGGCTGAACAAGCTCATTGAGAAGGGCGACATTAAAAAAGCCGAAAAGATTTTGAAAAAGAGGGATAAGGACGTTCCGGGGCAAAAGTCCGATGAGGCCTATGTTATGGCGAAAAGCAAGATCGCCTATGCTAAAGGCGACTATAAATCGGCTTATGCCGAAGCTGACGGATTAATAGCGGAGGTGGAAAAGGCCTTCGCACCGCAGAAGCCTTACGAGATAGATTTTAAGAACAAGAACCAGAGGGACACCGTCGCCCAGATTTATACCCTCAGGTATCAAGCGTTGTCCGGGATGCATCGCCACGAGGAAGCCCTGGCGGATCTGAACCGCGTGGAGCAATTGGTGGAATCGCCGGAACTGTTTCGCGCTAAAACGTCAGTTTTTCTCTGGCTGGGAAAGTATGCCGAGGCCGCCGAGGCCGCGGAGAAGGCCTATGCCATGGATAAGGATATCTTTGTGAACAGTCAGCACAGGGAGCGATATTGCCAGATCTTAAGCGGCCAGGGCTACAATGTCAAGCCTTGCGCTTTTCTCTCCGCCGCAACCAAAAAGACGGGGGGGCAGCAGAAGCTCCGATGACATCGGAGTACTATGTAAGCCGTTATCTCAACGTTATCGATCTGGACTGCGGCGAAAAATCACTTCTTTTCAACGGGGTTAACGGCTGTCTAGACGAGGTGCCGAGGGAACTCGGGAGTGTCTTGGCATCAGGAGAACACGCGCGTCTCCGCGAGATTTCCCCGACCAACCTGAAGTTCCTCTCGGAGCGCGGGCATATCACTGCGCTGCCCCCGGAAGCGGAACTTGAACAATTCAGGGAATTCGCGGCGGGCCTGCACAGCAGCCAGGTCAAGAAGCCTTCTTCCGGCGGGATAATCCTTCTTGCCAGCTACAACTGCAACCTCGATTGCGACTATTGCTTCCAGCGGAAACACCGCTCGAAGAACTTTGGGGCCATAATGACGCCGCAACTGGTCGACGACATCTTCGACAAGCATCTGCCGGCGCGGCTGCCGGGGATATCCCATCCATCCCTTTCTCTGTACGGCGGAGAGCCGTTCCTGCCGGCGAACGAGGCAGTAGTACGCCGGGCGCTTTGGCACGTGGGCAAAAGGCCCGGAATGCCGGTGGTCGCCACCACGAATGGTACCACCGTGGATGCCATGCCGGATATTTTCGGCCCGGGCCTGGGAAAGGTAAACAAGGTGCAGATTTCTCTTGACGGCTGGAGGGAGTCTCATGACAGGTCACGGATACCGGCCAATGGCCTTCCCACCTTCGACAAGATACTGTCTAACATCCGACTGCTGATGGACCGGAATACATCTATCGACATCCGTATTAACGTGGATAGGGCCAAGGTAGGAGACCTCCCGGGCCTGTTTGACGAGCTGAAATCTAGGGGATTTGCTGGGGATCCCCTCGTCAATATTTACGCGTATCCACTGCATGAAGGCATCTCCCGGGCGCAATCCCCCCATTTCATGGGGCTGGGGGAGCTGGCCCAAAAAATATCCGAGATGGGGCTTGCAATGGAGTGTCCGAGTACCCTGAAGAACATCGACGTCACCCGTCTTTACAAGCTGACCCGGGGGATCGGGCTGACCCGCACCGCGTGCTGCATGCAGATCTTTCAGAATTACTTTGTAATAGACCCTTTCGGAGACATTTACGCGTGTACTGAGGAAGCGGGAAACCCAGAATTGCGTGTGGGCAGCATCGGCTCCGACGGGGTAAAATTCCTGCCGCAAAGCGATATCTACAAAAGCAGGCATCTCGAGAATCTCCCGGACTGCCTGCGCTGTTCCGTTGCGCTCGCCTGCGGCGGTCAATGCGGCGTGCAATGCCGTCTGAAAACAGGAGATTTGTTCAAGGTCCGGTGTGATGACCTTAAAGATTCCATACTGGCATCCATCAAGAGGGGATACGGGCGGAGCATGCCCCAAGAGCGCCCCGCCGGCCCGCCCCGTCTTGCGTAACTGCGGTCGGTTTCTGCGACACCATGCCAGACGTTATTTACGAGAATCATCTGAAGTCCGCTTACGCAGTCAGCGCGGAAGGAAAGCGCCTTGCTATTACCGAAACCTCTTTTTATCGCTTGAGCGATGAAACAGCCGGCCTCATAGAAGAGCTTCCGTCCGACGGCCCCCGGGACCTGTTCCTGAAACGCCTGTCGGAATTGGGCCTTTACACGCCGGAGGAAATCTTCGGTCGCCTCGTGGAGATCGGCGCTTTGACGGAAAAACGCAGGTTTGGCCCGAAGACGCTTTTAAAGAGATTCCTGAACCCCAGATTTCAGATAATTACTTCACGGATTCAGGAAAGTGTGCTTTCCTCTTTTGGGGTGAAGTTGCCTACGCGAAAAAAACGCTGGGCAGCTGCCCTGGCATGGATATCCCTGGCCGGGCTGTTGTGGGGCTCATTTCTCGCCTTAGCCGGGGTTCAAAAGGCAATCCCGACGCCGCTTATGGGGCACCCGGCCTGGATACACGTGTTTCTCCTGGCGCTTACCGGCGGCCTGGTTCATGAGCTCGGACATTCTTTCGCGGCGGCCGCCGCGGGTATAGGCTTGAGGCCGATTGGATTCTCTGTCTACCTGATCTTCCCCGTCTTTTACACCAATGTTTCCGGCATTGAAACCGTTCCGCTACGGGACAAAGCGCTTATAGATTGCGGCGGTTTTATTTCTCAGGGGATATTCCTGCTCTTGCTGCTGCTCGCCGCCTCTCTTACAGGCAATTTTTTATTCGCCGAAGCTGTCCGCTGGATAATGGTGCTGGTGTTCTTCAATCTTAACCCGTTCTTCAGGACGGACGGGTACTGGCTTTATAAGGACCTCCAGGCCTCGTTCGCAAAGAACCGCATGACAAAGGTTGTACATATCTCATACTTCGCCGCGTTTACGGCTTTTTCTGGCTATTTCTTATGGAGGCTGGGCATCGGACTGTCGGGCATGCCAGACAGGCTTGCAGGCATAGCCAACTCACCGGACAGTCTGTTTTCCCGCGGATACTCGACCATGCTATGGGTTTACTTCTTGGCCATGGGTTTCGTCGCCAGTCTGCGGCGGTTCCAGGAGATACGCCGCGAATGGAAGGATGTGAGGGCTACCTGACTATAATGGGATATAACTCAAGGGGTTGCTCCGTCCCAATGGAGGAGTTGTGATGGGGAAACTGTTTCTGATTATCGCTCTTGGCATTCTGCCCGGGACGGCCAGAGCGGATATGCTGCACATCCTCGACCGCGGGGTCGTGAAGTTCCAATCCTCCAGTTCGACGTTCGCTGATCCGTATCACCACGTGACCCGTACCCATTCTGCCATTCCGGGGAGCGGCTGGGATTTTGGGTTCGGGTTCGTTCCGTCATCCTCCACTTTCCAGTGGATAGTTGACGTTACCGTCGAGATAGATGCCAAAAAGGCGGGACATAACCATAACGATCCGCCCCCGAAATTGTTCTATTACCCCAACTGGCCGGACACGAGCGTAGTCGCCAGGTTCGACGGGACCACAGTGCGTTCACCGCAGTTCGCCCAGGACCAGCGGTTCTTGGTGCATATGGCTCCGGTAAATTATGCCGCAAAGCTGAAGGTGCTGGGCACGTTCTCCGTGTTTTATAACGGCGCGACGCGTAAACCGACGCTTACCCATTTCCTGGACTTGGCAACTCCGGGAATGGGCCCGATGGCGGCGAACGACCGGTTGTACAAACTGACCTGCGCCACGGCGGCGCAT
>Ga0116195_1002087_pt1 | contig 10802 bp, 8 predicted proteins | sample AD_SCU002_MetaG_FD_89881 | JGI IMG/M metagenome (GOLD analysis project Ga0116195, IMG submission 89881) | Active sludge microbial communities of municipal wastewater-treating anaerobic digesters from China - AD_SCU002_MetaG | ecosystem: Engineered > Bioreactor > Anaerobic > Digestate | place...
AAAGGAAAATGGACAAATTCCGTTGGGATTGGCTGGAAGAAAACACGGTTTTCGATTATTTCAACATAGAATATATTTTTGCCTACCTGTGCAAGCTCCAGATGCTGGAACGCTGGGTAAAACTGAATGCCGAAGAAGGCGAACGTGTTTTCCGTGAACTAATCGCCGGATTAAAAGGCGATGTAAAAATGCCTGAGGAATAAAAAAGAAGTTGAATTTCCATTGCATAACACGAAGCAAATAACAAAGAATTATAATATGACAAAAGGAACAGTAAAGGGGATCATTTCCAACCTGGTAATTGTGGAGGTAGATGGCCCTGTTGCGCAGAACGAAATTGCCTATATCAATCTTGACGGTACGCATCTGATGTCGGAAGTCATTAAGGTTATCGGAAAAAACGTGTATGTCCAGGTTTTTGAAAGCACGCGCGGTCTTAAGGTAGGTGCCGGGGTGGAGTTTCGGGGACATATGCTCGAAGTTGTGCTCGGACCGGGTCTTCTTGAACGAAACCTGGACGGCTTGGAAAACGATCTGGACAAGATGGAGGGTGTCTTTCTGAAAAGGGGACAATATACTTTTCCGCTTGACGAGGAAAAAAAATGGGCTTTTAAGCCCATAGCACAGGTTGGCGACAACGTTTCCGGAGGATCATGGTTGGGTGAAGTGGATGAGAATTTCCAACCCCACAAGATAATGGTCCCGTTCGTGATGACCAGCGAATACAAGGTGAAAAGTATCGCACCGGAAGGAGAGTACAACATTTACCACACCGTAGCGGTGGTTGAAGATAAAAACGGGGAGGAGCATAAACTGAACATGATTCAGAAATGGCCGGTGAAAGTGCCCATTACCCTGTACAAGGAAAAACCCAGGCCGTTTAAACTGCTGGAAACCGGCGTGAGAACGATAGATACACTGAACCCGATTGTGGAAGGCGGAACCGGATTTATACCCGGCGCTTTCGGAACTGGGAAAACGGTGCTGCAGCACGCCATTTCCAAACAAGCGGAGGCCGATATTGTTATTATCGCTGCCTGTGGTGAACGTGCTAACGAGGTGGTGGAAATTTTCACCGAATTTCCCGAACTTGATGACCCGCATACCGGACGGAAACTGATGGAGCGGACCATTATCGTTGCAAACACGTCCAACATGCCCGTTGCCGCACGCGAAGCCTCGGTTTACACGGCCATGACCATCGGAGAATATTATCGTTCCATGGGGCTGAAGGTGTTGCTGATGGCCGACTCCACATCGCGTTGGGCGCAAGCGTTACGCGAGATGAGCAACCGGCTGGAGGAGCTTCCTGGACCCGATGCTTTCCCGATGGACTTGTCGGCGATCATTTCGAACTTCTACGGACGTGCCGGACACGTTACGCTGAATAACGGCAAGGAAGGTTCCATCACCTTTATCGGAACCGTGTCGCCTGCTGGCGGTAACCTGAAAGAACCCGTTACCGAAAACACGAAGAAAGTAGCCCGTTGTTATTACGCACTCGAGCAGGATCGCGCCGACAGAAAACGCTACCCGGCCATCAACCCCATCGAATCTTATTCCAAATACATTGAATATCCCGAATTTGAGGAATATATCTCAAAAGAGATATCCGGAGACTGGACAACAAAGGTCAACGACATTAAAACGCGGTTGCTCCGGGGAAAGGAAATTGCCGAGCAAATTAATATTCTCGGCGACGACGGTGTCCCCGTTGAATACCACATCACATTCTGGAAATCGGAGTTGATCGATTTTGTTATCCTGCAACAGGACGCTTTTGACGAAATTGATTCGGTAACACCGATCGAACGGCAGAAGTATATCCTGGATATGGTAGTAGACATATGTCGTGCTGAATTCGAATTTGAAAATTTCAACCAGGTAGCGGAATACTTCAAGAAACTGATCAACGTATGCAGGCAGATGAATTATTCGGAGTTCAAATCGGATAAATTCAACGATTACCGCAGGCAACTGGAGGAATTAATTAATAATTGAAAAATTATGGCTAAAGCATTTCAAAAAATATACACCAAGATCACACAGATCACCAAAGCCACGTGTTCTGTAAAAGCCACCGATGTGGGTTACGACGAACTGGCCACCGTAGACGGACGATTGGCCCAGGTAGTGAAAATCATCAACGACGAGGTTACCCTCCAGATTTTCGAAGGAACGGAAGGCATCCCGACCAATGCAGAAGTGGTCTTTCTCGGAAAAGCGCCTTCGCTGAAAGTGGGAGACCAACTTGCCGGACGTTTTTTTAATGCCTACGGCGACCCCATCGACGGCGGGCCTGTACCCGAAGGAGAAGAACGCCAGATTGGCGGGCCATCGGTTAACCCGGTAAGAAGGAAACAACCGTCGGAACTCATCGCTACGGGCATCTCGGGTATAGACCTGAACAACACGCTCGTCTCGGGACAGAAAATCCCGTTCTTTGCCGATCCCGACCAGCCTTTCAACCAGGTAATGGCAACGGTGGCCCTTCGTGCCAAGGCCGATAAAATTATTCTCGGCGGGATGGGGATGACGAATGACGATTACCTCTATTACAAAAATGTGTTCAGCAACGCTGGCGCGCTCGACCGCATCATCAGCTTTATGAACACGACGGAAAATCCAGCCGTTGAACGGCTGCTCGTTCCCGATATGGCATTGACGGCCGCAGAATATTTTGCCGTAGATAAAAACGAACAGGTGCTGGTCCTTTTGTCGGACATGACCTCGTATGCCGATGCGTTGTCCATCGTGTCTAACCGTATGGACCAGATTCCGTCGAAAGATTCCATGCCGGGATCGTTGTATTCAGACCTGGCAAAAGTGTATGAGAAAGCGGCTCAATTCCCCGATGGCGGTTCCATCACGATCATCGCTGTTACAACGCTTTCGGGCGGCGATATCACACACGCCGTTCCCGATAATACCGGATACATTACCGAAGGACAGCTGTTCCTTCGCCGGGACAGCGATGTAGGTAAGGTAATCGTGGATCCTTTCCGTTCGCTTTCGCGATTGAAACAACTGGTTCAAGGCAAGAAGACACGTGAAGACCACCCGCAGGTGATGAACGCTGCCGTACGCTTGTACGCTGATGCCGCCAATGCGAAAACCAAACTCGAGAACGGCTTCGACCTGACCGATTATGACCAGCGGGCATTGTCGTTTGCCAGGGACTATTCCGAATACCTTCTCGCCATAGATGTAAACCTCGACACCGTTGAGATGCTGGATACAACCTGGACGTTGTTATCGAAGCATTTCAAACCGCAGGAAGTAAACATGAAGCGCGAAATGGTAGACAGGTACTGGAAGCAGTAACAGGTAAAGTTTATGGCTATAAAATTTCAATACAACAAAACGTCGCGTCAGCAGTTGGAAAAACAACTGAAGATACGCGAGCGTGCACTTCCTACGTTGCAAAACAAGGAAACTGCCTTGCGTATGGAGGTAAAAAGGGCAAAAAATGAAATCGATGAGCTGGAAAAAGAACTCGAAAAACAGATCCGGTCTTACCAAAAAATGGTGGGAATGTGGCTCGAATTCGACCCGAGCCTTCTCCGCGTAAAAGATGTTCATTTCTCAAAAAAGAAAATAGCCGGCGTATTGATCCCGATACTGGAAACGGTGGATTTCGAAACCCGGCCGTTCAGTGTTTTTAATCGTCCGAAATGGTACCTGGACGGGGTCCGGACACTCGAAACGCTTGCCGAAATAGGAATAAGGAGAGATTTTCACGAGTTACGGATTCAGCGGCTAGATTACGCGAGAAAGAAGACGACTCAGAAAGTAAATCTGTTCGAGAAAGTTCAGATACCCGGTTATCAGGATGCCATCCTGAAAATAAAACGATACCTCGAGGACGAGGAAAATCTCTCCAAGTCATCGCAAAAGATTATGCGTGCTCATTTAGAGAAAAAGAAGGAAGAGGAGGATAGCGCATGGTAGCAAAAATGAAAAAATTCACTTTCCTTGCCTATTACAGGGATTACGATGCGTTTTTGCATGATTTGCGCGATCTGGGGCTTATTCATGTGGCTGCGTCGGACCGGCAGGTGGAAGATAACGAACAACTGGACGAGTTCCTGGTGAAGTTAAAACAGTTGCGGGAGGCACAAAAAATATTGAACAGGCAAATCGATAAAAAATCAGCGGCCCCGCTAAATGAACCCGATATCGAACGGGGAAAAACAATTCCCCGCGAGATTGAACTTATCCAGAACACAACGGCTTCGTTGAACCAGCAATTGCAGGTGAGCATCAAAGAACGCGAATTACTGCGACCCTGGGGAAACTTCGATCCTGAAAACATTGAACGGCTACGAAAAGCAGGATACTTACTGGATTTCTTCATAGTCCCCGATAATCAGTACAATCCCGAATGGGAAACTACCTACGATGCGGTAGTGGTGAAACGGGAAACCTCCAGGACCTATTTTGTCACCCTTACACAAAACGAAAAAGTGGCAGACGAGCTAAACCTGGAGAGTGTGAAAATTCCCGGGATATCCCTCACGCAACTGGACGGGCTCATTGCATCACTGCGCGAAAAAATTCAGGTTCAAGATCAAAAGCTGAAAGCGCTCGCAGCAGAACTGCCTTCGCTGAAAGCAGCGATAGGGGATATTGAACAAAGGATGAACTATACCCGGGTTCACCAAAGCGGCACTTCACTGGCCGACGACAAATTAATGTTGTTACAGGGCTGGGCACCGGCAGACAACCAACGGGAAATATCGGATTACCTGGAATTGAAAGCGGTATATTTTGACGTTGCCGATCCCACTCCCGACGATGAGGTGCCCATCAAGTTCAAAAACAACAAGTTCGCCCGACTTTTTGAACCGATAGCCGAACTTTATATGCTTCCGAAATACAATGAAATTGACCTGACTCCCTATTTTGCACCGTTTTACATGGTGTTCTTCGGCTTGTCGCTCGGCGATGTCGGTTACGGACTTTTTCTTTTCACGGCAGCCACATTGGCTAAAATACTTCAGAAAAGCAAACTCAGCACTTCCATGAAGGCGATCCTGTCGTTGGTACAGGTGTTGGGTGCGTCCACCATGGTAACAGGCTTGCTGACAGGCGGATTCTTCGGATTTGCCTTATACGATCTCGACTGGCCTATTGTTCAGGCATTGAAAGAGAAAGCCTTTTTCGACAATAACCGCATGTTTATGTTGTCGCTCGTGCTCGGTGTCGTTCAGGTTTTATTCGGTATGTGCATGAAGGTTTTCAACCGCATAAAACAGCAAGGATTCAAGTATTCGCTATCCACCGTGGGATGGATTGTACTTCTGGTGAGTTTTATTGTCGCGGCGTTATTGCCTAACGCGTTACCGATGTTCGGAACCGTTCACCTTATCGTGCTCATTCCGGCAGCGTTGCTCATTTACTTTTACAACTCACCGGACAAGAATCCGTTCCTGAATCTGGGGATAGGTTTGTGGGACACCTACAACATGGCTACCGGACTATTGGGTGATGTGTTGTCTTACGTCCGCCTGTTTGCCCTGGGGTTGTCGGGAGGAATCCTGGCAAGTGTATTCAACAGCCTGGCAGCAGGCATGAGCCCCGATAACGCTATAGCAAAACCCATTGTTTATGTGTTGATATTTCTTATCGGACACGCCATCAATATCTTTATGAATACATTGGGAGCTATCGTGCATCCTGTGCGCCTTACATTTGTTGAATTTTACAAGAACTCGGAATTCGAAGGAGGAGGAAAAAAATACAGTCCGTTTAGAAAATAGCAATCAGAAATTAATAAACACAATAATTTAAAAACAATTTATGGAAACTAATTTATTTATTGCCTATATCGGCATAGCGATTATGTTGGCTCTCACAGGTATCGGAAGTGCTTACGGGGTTACGATTGTGGGAAATGCAGCCATTGGCGCTGCTAAAAAAGTGGACGGAAAATTCGGTAACTTCCTGGTTCTAACAGCCTTGCCAGGGACGCAAGGATTGTATGGATTTGCCGGATACTTTATGTTTCAAAACATCTTTAACGTGCTTACACCCGAGATCACATTTTTCCAGTCAATGGCCACGCTTGCAGCCGGACTTGCACTGGGCTTTATCGGCTTGTTGTCGGCAATCCGTCAGGGGCAGGTTTGCGCTAACGGTGTCGTCTCGATTGGGCAGGGACACGATGCTTTCGGTAACACCCTGATTCTTGCCGTATTTCCCGAGCTTTACGCTATTGTGGCCCTTGCCGCTGCATTCCTTATCGGAAGCGCAATTGCGGTATAAATACAGTTCATTATTCTTCAAAAGCCGTCCTCCGATACAAGGGCGGCTTTTTTGTATCCAATTAATCCAATGGCTAAAAATGTAGTCTGATCAGAAAACAAAGAACCAAAACAATGAAAAAAATACTGTTCTCTTTCCTGATTATTTTTCCTGCTTTTTTGACGGTACGGGCGCAATCCTATGCCTTGCAATTGACAAACAACGATCTGGCTTGCTACCTCGATATCTTTGAAAGTGGGAAGTACCTGATAAAATTAAGCCACAAAAATGCTCCCGACCTGGTGATATCGCAACCTTTGTCCTTCGGGGAGTATACGGTGGAAGATAACGGCAACTACACGCTGACCGACGGGACAAATCAATATGTCATTACCCTGGAACCTGTTACGGGAAACAAGATTTTTATGGTGAAGGACGGATTCAGATGGATGCAATTAAATTATTTTGTAAAAAGCTCGGATAAGCCCTCGTCCCCCGTATCAATTTCAACTGATTTCCTGTCGCGCAGTGAGCTGCTCAGTTACAGGGAAAAGATAAGGATAGATAAGAATACTTACAAAAATAAATTCAGAAATGGTTTTTATCAATCCGATTTCAATCCGGAGTTTACGTTTCGTGCGCATGATGACGGAACCTATTCCATACGGTTTTATTCGTTGGAACTTTCCAATGGAACGTGGGAAAAAGAGGATAATTTCCTGAAGCTGAAAGACGATAACCTGGCAGCATACTTTTTCGTGGCGGTGGAGCCGGAGGATAAATTAAAGAGCATATTGATGCCCGGGGATTTTTCCCTGACCCGGTTTTCAAAAGTCAGTTGATCAGGTATCAAAATCGTCATCGTCGGAATAATTCATCCGGTCGATTTTGATGTCGTTCAGCGACAATGGATCTTCAATGGGCTCAATGTGGGTGGTGACGGTAACCGTATCATCGAACATATTTTCGATGCGCTGTTCAATTATTTCGGCGTAGTCGTGGCCTTCTTTTACTGTCCAGTCTCCCGGAACCAGCAAATGAAACGATATGAATTTCCGGTGTCCGGCCTGACGTGTCAACAACGAATGATAATCGATGTTCTTTCCTTTCAGTGAATCGAAATAACCCGTAATCTGTTTGATTTCTTCCTGCGGGATGGAAGCATCCATCAGTCCGCTTGCCGACCTGCTGATGAGTTTATACCCTGTGTAAACAATGTTCAACGCAACAAGAATAGCGATGATGGGGTCGAGTACCAGAAGCCCTGTAAATTTCACCACCAAAACCCCCGCAATAACCCCTGCTGAAGTCCACACATCTGTCATCAGGTGCTTTCCGTCAGCCTCGAGCACCATTGACCGGTGTTTCTTTCCGTTTTGAATCAATAGAGTTCCTGCAAACAGGTTCACCAAGGATGCCCCAACAGAGAACAACGTTCCTATACCCAGGTTTTCCAGCGGTTGCGGATGGATAATCCGCGGGATTGACGTGTAAATAATGCTGAAGGCCGCAATCAGGATAAGCGCACCCTCAATGGCGCTTGAGAAATATTCGGCTTTTCCGTGCCCGTATTCGTGTCCCTCATCGGCAGGTTTTTCGGAAATATGCAGGAGAATAAGGGCTATAACCGCGGCAAAAAGGTTCACAAAAGACTCCAACGCATCGGAGAAAAAACCCATTGACCCGGTTTTTAAATAAGCCGTAAACTTCAAACCGATAGTTACCACTGCTGCAGCAATGGACAGATACATGAATTTTTTCAGCGACCGGGTTTTCATTTTTTTACAAATAAGTGTTGCAAAATTAATCATTTTAAATATTGTGACCTAAAATCTCCGGAAAATTACAGCAATTCATCGTTAAACAGGTCCATTCATTGACAAAATCGGAAACTGTTCGATCTTCCCGGATTTGCAGTATTCCAAAATAAAACGTATTTTTGTGAACTTTCTTGAGCAGTTGTTGTTCATACCATAATAATTGAAGGAACTAAAATGAAAAAAGGGTTGGCTCTATTTTTACTGAATATCATGGCGCTGGTTGCTGTTCAACCGGTTATAGCCATGCATTTCTGTGAAGGAGAGTTGTATTCCTGGGGGTTGTTTGCTAGTAACGACGAGTCGTCGTGCTGCCAGCCGGGAACAAAAGGACACTCCTGCTGCGGAACCCATTCTTCTGACAATCCGAATTGCAGTTTGAATAAAGCCCTGGATGATTGCTGCGACTTTGAAACCATTCAGGTTGCAACAGACGATTATCAGAAACAAATACAGGAGTTTAATTCAGATAAATTGTCCCTCACGTTTGAAAATGTATGGCTTACCCTGTATAACCTGCTTGGGGGGACAATTGCCGAACCCAATACCCTTTTACTTCAAAATGACTTTCCGCCCAAAGGGCTTTTTCTGCAAGATGTAAGTATCCGCGATTACATCTGCATCTACCGCATTTGATTTTTTCGATTGTCAATGATCGCAATTACCGGTTATTGACAGGACACTTATGTGCATTTTTCATGTTTTCATACCGACAAGGATTGAAGTTGAAAAAATACAATGCATGCTTTTATTTTCAAACAGATAAGTTGTTCAACAATCGAATAGAATCATTATGCTAAACAAAATAATCAAGTATTTCCTGAATAACAGATTCATTACCATCCTGTTACTTATAACTATTATCGTATGGGGAATATCAGTTGCACCTTTTAACTGGGGTAGCATTCTGCCAAAGGATCCGGTTCCTGTAGATGCAATCCCCGATCTCAGTGACAATCAACAGATTGTTGCGACAGAATGGATGGGACGTTCTCCCAAAGATATACAAGAGCAGATTACCTACCCGCTGACTACTTCATTACTGGGTGTCCCCGGGGTTAAAACCATCCGAAGCACATCCATGTTTGGGATGTCTTTTATCTACATCATCTTCGAAGAAAATATTGAATTTTACTGGAGCCGCTCGCGGATTCTGGAAAAATTGAACTCATTGCCTCCCGGCACATTGCCTCAGGGCGTACAACCGAGCCTGGGGCCGGATGCAACTGCTTTGGGACAAATCTTCTGGTACACCCTGGAAGGGAGAAACCCTGAAACAGGTAAACCTTCAGGTGGCTGGGATCCGGATGAATTGAGGACAGTGCAGGATTTCTATATCAGATACTCGTTAATGTCGGCAGAAGGAGTGGCTGAGGTGGCTTCGGTGGGTGGTTTCGTGAAAGAGTACCAGGTAGATGTAAATCCCAATTCTCTGCGCGCATACAACCTCACTATTATGGATGTAATGAACGCCATACAGAAGAGCAATCTCGATATCGGTGCCGAAACTGTTGAAATCAATAAAGCGGAATACCTTGTTCGCGGACTTGGTTACATAAAAAAAGTATCCGACCTGGAAGAAGCAGTGGTTACCGTAAGAGATGGTATTCCGGTAAAGATTAAAGATTTGGCATTCGTCACCCTTGGTCCTGCTACACGTCGGGGCGGTCTCGACAAGGAAGGGGGAGAGGCCGTGGGCGGCGTGGGGGTGGCACGCCATGACTCCAATCCGCTTCAGGTTATCGACCACGGGAAGGAGACAATCAAAGAGATGGACGCAGGATTACCCCAAAAGACACTTGCAGATGGATCTGTTTCTAAAGTGACCGTTGTTCCTTTTTACGACAGAACTGCGCTGATTCACGAAACGATCGGTACGCTGGAGACTTCGCTTACCCATGAAACGCTTATCGCCATCATTGTTGTAATTGTTTTGGTCTTAAACCTCAGGGCTTCGGTTGTTATTTCCAGCATTTTACCTGTGGGAGTACTGGCCACTTTTATCATAATGAAATATGCGGGAATACAAGCCAACATAGTAGCACTATCGGGTATTGCAATCGCAATCGGAATCATGGTTGATGTGGGAGTGGTATTTGTCGAGAACACGCTCAGACACATGGATATGGAAGAGAATAAAGGTATTCGAAAAGGCAAACCTTTTGCAAATTTAATTTACAATAGTGTAAAAGAAGTGTCCGGAGCAATTCTTACCGGACAACTTACCACTATCGTAAGTTTTATTCCGGTTTTCATGCTGGAAGCACAAGAAGGAAAACTTTTTGTTCCTTTGGCATTCACCAAGACATTCGCACTCGTTAGTGCATACATGCTCGGTATCATGGTGATACCTACATTGATGTATTATTTCTTCTCGATAAGGATTACATCAAAACAGGTTCGAAAAATATCAAATATCATATTGATTGCAGCGAGTATCGCACTCGCCATAATTACAGGGTACTATCTATTATTCTCACTGGCGTTATTAGGCCTGAATAACCTTTTCTCGTATAAGTGGAAGAACTCAAAAATACCCACTTATATCAATTTAGGAATTGTATTGTTTGCGGTAGCATATCTTCTTGCAATGGACTGGCTGCCCATGGGCACTCAGGCCGGAACACCACGGAATTTTCTCTTTGTTATTTTAATAATTGCTGTTATCCTGGGAGCACTGTGGTCGATGGTAATCTATTATGAACCAATACTCCGGTGGAGCCTTGCAAACAGATGGAA
>Ga0116195_1002090_pt1 | contig 10788 bp, 8 predicted proteins | sample AD_SCU002_MetaG_FD_89881 | JGI IMG/M metagenome (GOLD analysis project Ga0116195, IMG submission 89881) | Active sludge microbial communities of municipal wastewater-treating anaerobic digesters from China - AD_SCU002_MetaG | ecosystem: Engineered > Bioreactor > Anaerobic > Digestate | place...
ATACACGCGGCCAACCTGATAAACTTCGGCATCGCCCCGCTGACGTTCAAGAACCAGGCGGACTACGACCAGATCAAGGCCGGCGACAAGCTGACCTGCGGCGACTGGCGCGCGGCCTTCGCCGAAGGGCGCCCCGTCGTCCTGAAGAACGAGCGCACCGGCGCCTCCATCGAGTGCGTCTGCGCCCTCTCGGAGCGGCAGAAGGCCATACTGACGGCCGGCGGGCTCCTCAACCAGACTACCGGCAAATAGGAGATCCACATCATGGCTCAAAAAGGCATAAGGGAATACGAAGGCAAGAAGATACTCTTCGACGGGCTGGCCAAACACATCCCGTCGTTCAAGGGCCGGTCGGCCAAGCTGGCGCTGGTGCGCCCCGACACCGACCCCAAGCGCCTGGTCAAGGACCATCCCTGGCTGCTCAAGGAGAAGCTGGTGGCCAAGCCCGACCAGCTCTTCGGCAAGCGCGGCAAGCACGGCCTGCTCTCGTTCAACACGGACGGGAAGGACTCCGGGGCCTGGATCTCGGAGAGGATGAACAGGACGGTGACCGTCGGCAAGACCACCGGCGAGCTCAACACCTTCCTCATCGAGCCTTTCACGCCGCACTCGGAGGACTCCGAGGAGTTCTACGTGGCCATAAAGGCGTTCCGGGACAACGACACGATATACCTCTCCAACAAGGGCGGCATCTACGTCGAGGAGAACTGGGAGAAGGTGAAGGAGACCGCGGTCCCGATACTCTCCTCGGTGGACGAAGTGAAGCTCAACATGCCCGACTTCGGCAAGAGGAAGGCGCAGGTCGAGGAATTCGTCCGCGCGCTCTACAAGGTCTACGCCGAGGGCCATTTCACCTACCTCGAGATCAACCCGTTCACCTTCCACGGCGACGAGATAGTGCCGCTGGACCTGGTGGCCAGGGTGGACGATACCGCGGCCTTCGAATGCGTGAAAGTCTGGGGCGACCTCGAGTTCCCCTCCTCCTTCGGCCAGAAGCTGACCAAAGAGGAGCAGTTCATCCGCTCCGTGGACGAGAAGACCGGCGCCAGCCTCAAGCTCACCATGCTCAACCCGGACGGCCGGATCTGGAACATGGTGGCCGGCGGCGGCGCCTCGGTCATATACGCCGACACGGTCTGCGACCTGGGCTTCTCTAAAGAGCTGGCCAACTACGGCGAGTACTCGGGCGACCCGTCCGAGGAGGACACCTACCAGTACGCCAGGACCATCCTGGACCTGATGACGCGCAAGCGCGACCCGCGCGGCAAGGTGCTCATCATAGGCGGCGGCATCGCCAACTTCACCGACGTGGCCAAGACCTTCAAGGGCATCATCCGCGCGCTGAAGGAATACCAGAAGAAGCTGGTGGAAGGCAAAGTGAAGATCTACGTGCGCCGCGGCGGCCCCAACTACAAGGAAGGCCTCGCCAACATGCGCAAGCTGGGCGACACGCTGGGCGTGCCGATAGAAGTGTACGGCCCCGAGACCCACATGACCGCCGTGGTCTCCATGGCGCTCAAACCCGCCGCTTCAAAGAAAACCGCCGTCGCCGGAGGTAAGAAATAATGAAACCCGAGCTTTTCACCAAGGACACCACCTCGATAGTCTACGGCTACCATGTCAACGCCATACAGCGCATGCTGGACTTCGACTACGCCTGCGGCCGCAAGACCCCCTCTGTCGCCGCGATAGTCAATCCCGGCGGCGACGGCGTGCACAAGGTATTCTTCGGCAAGGGCGAGGTGCTGCTGCCGATGTACGGCGATTTCGGGACCGCGGCCGCCAGGCATCCCAAGGCCGACGTCGTGGTCAACTTCGCCTCGTTCCGCAGCGCCTTCGACTCGAGCATGGAGGCGCTCAACCACCCCAATATCCGCACCGTCTGCGTCATAGCCGAAGGCGTGCCCGAGCGCCGCGCGCGGATACTCGCCGCGACGGCGAAGAAGCTCGACAAGATGGTCATAGGGCCGGCCACCGTCGGCGGCATCAAGGCCGGCTGCTTCAAGATAGCCAATACCGCCGGGACATACGAGAACATCGTCGAGTCCAGGCTGCACCGGCCCGGTTCCGTCGGCTTCGTCTCCAAGTCGGGCGGCCTCTCCAACGAGTGCTATAACATCATCGCCCGCCACACCGACGGCCTCTACGAGGGTATAGCGATAGGCGGCGACGCCTACCCCGGCTCCACCCTGCTCGACCATATCCTGCGCTACGAGGCCATACCGGCCGTCAAGATGATAGTGGCGCTGGGCGAGATAGGCGGCACCGAGGAGCTGCGCATAGTGGAAGCGCTCAAAGCGAAGAAGATAACCAAGCCGCTGGTCATCTGGGTGACCGGCACCTGCTCCAAGATGTTCCCGGCCGGCGTGCAGTTCGGCCACGCGGGCGCCAAGGCCGGCTCGGACCTGGAGACCGCCGACGCCAAGAACGCGGCGCTCAAGGCCGCCGGCGCCATAGTGCCGGACTCGTTCGACGACTACGGCGTAAAGGTCAACGAGACCTACCTGAAACTGGTGAAGAAAGGCGTCATCAAGCCCGCGGCCGACGCAGAGGCCCCGGCCCTGCCGCTGGACTTCGCCCAGGCGATGAAGGAAGGCAGGATACGCAAGGCCACCACCTTCATCAACACGATATCCAACGAGAAGAAAGAGGAGCTCGAGTACCTCAATATCCCGATATCGAAAGTGCTCGACAGCGGCATGGGCATCGGCGGCGTCATCGGCCTGCTCTGGTTCAAGCGCGAGCTGCCCGACTACGGCCGCAGGTTCCTCGAGACCGCGCTGATACTGACCGCGGACCACGGCCCGGCGGTCAGCGGCGCGCATAACGCCATAGTCACCGCCCGCGCCGGCAAGGACATCATCTCCTCGCTGGTCTCGGGCCTGCTGACCATCGGTCCCCGCTTCGGCGGCGCCATAGACGGCGCGGCGCAGGAGTTCAAGCGCGCCTACGACGCCGGGCTCACCCCCGAGCAGTTCATAAAGGACATGAAGAAGAAAGGGACGCCCATCCCCGGCATCGGCCACCGCGTCAAGAGCGTGACCAACCCGGACATGCGCGTGACGCAGATGAAGGCCTTCTGCAGGAAGAACTTCAAGGCCACGCCGCTGCTGGACTACGCGCTGGAGGTGGAGAAGCTGACCACCGCCAAGAAGGGCAACCTGATCCTCAACGTGGACGGCTGCATCGGCATCGCCTTCGTGGACATGCTCTCCAGCACCGGCTCTTTCACCGCGCAGGAGACAGACGACATAGTCAAGATGGGCTGCCTCAACGCCCTCTTCGTCGTCGCGCGCAGCATAGGCATCTTCGGCCATATCTTCGACCAGAAGCGCCTGAAGCAGCCCATGTACCGCACCCCCTACGACGAGATAGCCTACATGACCGACCTTTGAACAGGGACGCGTCAAATTAAAAAACCCGGGGACGGCCCCGGGTTTTTTCATCGGCGGAAAGGCCTATTTCTTCTTGTACTTGGCCAGGACTTCCATGAAGCCGTGGGCGGCCATGAGCTCGTCGGAGGTGTGGCGCAGGCGTTTGAGAATGACGAATATGATCTCTATCAGCATGCCGGAGCCCTCTTCCGGGCATTTCTTTATGAATTCCAGCAGACTCGAGCGCTCGAGTTCGAAAAGCTCGGTGTCGCTCACGGCCCGCGCCTGCGCGTAGCGCGGCCGGTCCTCGAGAACGGCCATCTCGCCGAAGAAATCCCCCCTGTTCATGGAGGCCAGGCGCTTGTAACGCTTGCCGGCCTTGTCGAGCTTCTTCTCGATGGCCACTTCCCCGGAGATTATCACGAAGAAAGTGGAGCCCCCGGCCCCTTCGCGGAAGATCACGTCGCCCGCGCTGAAAGAGACGCTCCGGAAGGTCTTCTGGAATTCCCTCAGCCCGCACTCCGAAAATCCGGAGAACAGGTTGAGTTCTTTTATACCCGAGGGATCGTTCTTCATAACGGATATTCCACCCGGCCGCCTAGTGCCTGCCGGTGCTGCCGAAACCGCCCGCGCCGCGGGTGGTCTCCGCCAGCTCGGCCGCCTCGGTGAAACGGGCGTATTCGACCCGGTTAAAAACCATCTGCGCCACTTTCTCGCCCTTCTTTACCTCGTACGAGGTTTTGGGGTCGAGGTTGATGAGTATCACGCCGACCTCGCCGCGGTAGGGCGCGTCCACGGTGCCGGGGGTATTGAGCACCGTGAGGCCGTACTTGAGAGCCAGTCCCGACTTGGGCCGGACCTGCCCCTCGTAGCCGTGGGGGATGGCCATCTTGAGACCCGTGGGGATCAGCGCCCGCTCGCCGGGCTGCAGGACTTTGTCCACCGCGGAGTAGAGGTCCACGCCGGCGTCGCCGTCATGGGCGTAGACCGGGACTTTGGCGTCCGGGGAGATCTTCTGTATCGTAACTTCGAGCTTGTTCATTTCATCCTCTCACTTCGGTCTTAGGCAGTATTTTGACGACTTCGGCGTGTATGTCCTGCAATAATCGCGGGGAAGTCTCGGGGAATGACTCCAGGCGCGGGTCCAGCAGGCCGTCCTTGCGCGGGACGAACTTCTGGACGAAATAGCGGTGGTACTTGGAGCCGGTGTTCTCCGCTATGAGTTCCGCCGTCTCTTTCATCTCCGGGACGGTCAGGAAAGAGATCTCCTCCCCCCGCACCACCGGCGCGACCGTGGTGCGGAACTCGTATTCAGGGAAGGAAACCGCGAGCCTCATGCTCTCCCTTATCTTTTCCGCGTAACCAGGCACCCCCGCGGTGGCCGGCCAGAGGCGCTCGGGCCCCTTAACGTCCATCGCGACATAGTCGACGAGCTTATCGGCCAGCAGGCGGGATAGTACTTCCGGCGAACTGCCGTTGGTGTCCAGTTTGACCTGGAGCTTCCTGGAGCGCAACTCCTCTATAAAAGGGACCAGGTCCGGCTGCAGCGTGGGCTCGCCGCCGCATATCGTGACGCCGTTGACCCAGTCCTTGACGGTGCCGAGATAGTCGAAGAAATCCTTCTCGTTCACCGGCGGAGTGCTGTCGCCCACCAGCGGCTTGGCGTGGCAGTGCGGGCAGCGGTAATTGCAGCCCGGCGTGAAAGCGACGGCGGCTATCCTGCCGGGATAGTCTATCAGGTTGAATTCCAGCGCCGCGCCTATTTTCATGAAAATATCGGAAAACTATCGGGGTCCTGTCGGCGGTCCGCCTCGAAAAAACAGGGTCTAGCACACCGTGCTCGCCCTTCCCGTTCTCGCCGCTCGCGCTTACGCAAGCTCGCGGCTCCGAAGGGTTTTTCTCAGCGGATCCGCCGCCACCCCCACTGTCTCCTTAATACCTCAGGCCGTCTTGACGGTGTAGGCCTCTTCGACCATCCTGTGGTACTCGACTTCCTTGCGGCGTACCGGCTTGCCGCGCTTGAACTCGAGCTCGTAGCGGCTGGTGGTGCCGTTGTTCTTGACCAGCACGGTCGGTATCGGGTCGAGCGGCACGTTCCACTTGGCCGCGGCTATGCGGCTCTCGGTCTTCGTGAGGTCGTGGAACTCCACGGCTATCTCCATGCCGTTGTCCTTGAGGGCCCTGGTCAGCGAGTTCTTGGCCTCCTCGCAGGTGGCGCAGCCGGGCTTGCCGAAGACCATGACCTTCTTGGAGTCGTCCTTCTCGTGCAGCCACTTCACGCCGGGCGCGAAGCTGGCGTAGCGCGGCGCCACCGCCTCGCGGGCGGCGCTGATGGCCAGCTGCGAGTCGTTCCAGCCGGGGAGGTTCGAGAAGTAGCCGACTATCTTGGTGCGCTTGGTCATGTCGGCCGAGCCGCACTTGCCGCACTTGTCCTTGAAGCCGAAGTAGTTGGTGTGGCAGCCGTTGCAGTGCGTGAACTCCGGCGAGACGGTGATCTGCGAGGCCCGGGTGTTGCGGTAGGCCTTCTCGATCAGCGTGCCGATGGATTCCGCCGGTATCTGCGACTCGCCGCAGTACACGTGGATGATGGAGCCGGACTCTATCATCTCGTGGAACTTGGACTGCAGCTCTATGCGGTCGACGATGGAGACGTCGGCGCCGGGGTTGAGGTGGATGGAGTTGGTGTAATAGGGGGCCTTCTTCAGGTCGCCCTTGACCACCTTCCTGGCCTCGGGGAAGCGCGCCATGTCGCCCTTGGCCAGCTTCTGGGTCGCGCTCTCGGCCGGGGTCTCCTCCAGCGTGATCTTGAGGCCGTGCTTCGCGCGCAGCTCGCCGATCTTGTTGTACATGAAGTCGATGACCTGCAGGCCGGTCTCGTAGGCGTCCTTGCTCTCGTGGAGCTCCTTGCCGGTCAGGTACTGCACCACCTCGTTGAGGCCGATGAGGCCCATGATGTAGGTGGCCTTATTAAGATCGACGTACGGGGTGCCGTCGTCCGAGGGCAGGCCCAGCGAGCGCAGCGGGCTGCCGTCGGTGTCGAGCAGCATCTGCGTGTAGACCCGCTTCTCCAGGTGGGCGCGCATGGCGATGTCCATCGCCTTGCCGATCTGGTCCAGCGTGCCCTGCAGGGTCTTGCCCTTGAAGGCGGCCTGCGGCAGGTTGATGGTCACGTTCTGAAAGCCCGTGAAGCGGATGCGCTCGGGGCGCTTGAGCAGGTCGGCGTCGGTGACCTTCTCCTTGAGGCGGCAGCACTGCGCCAGGGTGGCGCCGGCGCCGTCGCGGTCGAACATGAAGTAGGTCGAACCGTTCTTGGTCGCCAGGCGGCAGCCGTAGTCGTAGACCTCGCGCTCGCCGGGGTCGGTCAGCGCCTCGTTGTTGACGTGCAGGTCGCACTTGGGGAAGGCGAACTGTATGCCGTACTTGTCGCCGTCCTCCCAGACCTTCATCAGCTCTATGGCGAACTCCTGCGAGGTCTTGACCAGGCGGGGATCGCCGTAGGTTATGAACTTGCGGCCGTCGGCGGGGTGCACGACGTCGCCGTTGCGGCTGTCGCCCTCGGCGCCCTTGAAGCGGGGAGCGTCGTCGACCAGCTCTACGCGGCCGTTGGCGTCCTCGAGCATGTACTTGCCGCCGGGGCCCAGCGCCGGGACGTTGTGCATGTACTGCGGCACGCCGGTGTGGATGTTGAAGTCGATGAACAGCGTCTGGCCGCCGCGGCTGAACGCGTTCTGGCTGGCGGAGAAGATGAGGTTCTGCGCTATCTGGCGCATCTCGCCGCGCGAGAGCTTGCGCAGCTCGCGGGTCTCGCCGGTCTTCTTGAAGTAGGGCACGGCGGTGCCGTCGGTGTAGCTTATCGTGCCGGCCTCCACCATGGCGTCCAGTTCGTTCCGGCGCATCTTGACCGGCTTGCCCTCGAGCTCGCCCTCTATGAGCACCTCGGGGGTGTTGAGCATGGGAGCGTAGAGTATATTAAGGAAGCCGAAGCCGAGCGCCCCGGCGTAGCGGCTCTGCATCGAGGCCAGGAAGGTCTGGATATGGCCGTTGAGCACCATGGCGCTCTTGGCCGGGTGACTCTTGTTCTGGAGGTTCGAGACTATCTTGTCCAGGCCGTACTTCTTGATGTACTCGACGGAGTGGCTGGAGCAGTACACGCGCTGGGGGTAGCCCAGGTCGTGAATATGGACCATGCCGTTATTGTGGGCCTCGGCCACTTCCTCGCTGAAGACCTTGCGCAGGTTGTACTGCTTGAGGACGTACTCGGCGACGCCGAGGTTGACCGCCTCGGGGTTGTTGGAGGTGATGTTGGAATTCTCCTTGCTGTTGCCCACGACGAGGGCCTCGAGCGTGGAGATGGGCATGGCGAGCGCGCTGTTCTTGAGCGGTATGCCCATCATGGAGAGGTGCGACTCGGAGATGCGGCGCAGGAACTGCGTATCGAAGGACTTGGTGCCGTACTTCTCCGAGAGCTCGTAAGCGTTGTTCTCGGTCTCCTTGGCTATCATCGCGGCCAGGTCCGGGGTCAGGGCATACTCCTTCTCCAGCGCCTGGGCGAGCTTGGACCTGTCGAAAGGCTCGATGGTCTCGTTGGTGATGCTCTGGACCAGCAGCATCTGGTCGGTGATATCGGTCTTGCCGCCGCGCTTCTTGACGGTCAGGCCGCTGCGGCGCACGCGGGTGCGGTCGAGGGCGTAGGACTCGAACTTGTCTGCGGTGCGGTCGAAGCCTTTCTCGCGCAGCACGGCGACGCACATGGCGTTGCTGTCGTCCACGGTGGGGATGCGGTTCTTAAGGGTGAAATCGTTGTTGAGGCGGCGGGCCACCTCGTTGGCCACGTCGACGGCCTTCTCCTCGTCGCGGCCGCCAAGCGTATAGGCGGCCTTGTAAATGGCGGACTTGATCCGCTCCAGATTGAAAGGAGCCACCTTGCCGTTGCGCTTCTTTATGACCTTCGGGAAAAATTCGTTCATCTCTTTACCCCTCTCTTATTTCTTTATGGACTTTATCTCTTTCTCGAAATCCTTCACGTCCTCGAAATCCTTATAAATGGACGCGAAACGGATATACGCGACCTTGTCGAGCCGTCTGAGCGCGCGGGCGACGAGTTCCCCTATGGTGCCGCTGGGGATCTCGCTCTCGTCCTCGCTCCTCAGGCTGGCCTCGATGTTCCTGCCGGCCTCCTCCATCTTCTCCACGCTGACGTCCCGCTTCTGGCAGGACTTGACGATGCCGCTCATGAGCTTCTCGCGCGAAAAAGGCTCCCTCCGGCCGTCCTTCTTTATGACGACCAGCGGGTGCTGTTCCATCCTCTCGTAAGTGGTGAAGCGCTTCTCGCACTTTTCGCATTCCCTGCGGCGCCTGATCTCCAGGCCGTCCGAGGAATCGCGGCTGTCGGTGACCTTGGTGTCCTCCGCGCCGCAGACCGGGCATTTCATCCGTCGGTTATCCTGTTTTCCGGGGCCGACGAGGGCCCCTCGGGGGAGCCGTGCCTATACTATCCTCGGCTCCCGCGGACTACCATACGTTGTGGCTTTCACTTCCCCCACCACTATTAGTAGTAGCGCGGATATTCTAACACCAAACCGCGGAACTGTCAAATTTTCATTGGGAAGCGGTTTGTTGACACGCCCCCGCGATTTTGTAAGATAGTTCAAAAGAGGCATCGAAATGACCGCGAAACCACACGCCGAAAGACCCGGCAACGAAACAAATTTATCCTACGCGCCGGGCAGCCCGGAACGGGCCGCGCTGAAGGCGAAACTGGCTGAAATGAAGGCCTCGCCGGCCGAAGTCCCGCTTTTCATAGGCGGCAGGGAGGTCCGCACCGGCCGCACCTCCCTCATAAGGACGCCGCACGACCACAAGCTGGAACTGGGCCGCTATCACCGGGCCTCGGCCGCCGAGGTAGGCGCGGCCATAGAGGCCTCCGTCGCCGCCCGGCGTACCTGGGGGACGATGCCCTGGCGGGAGCGCACGGACGTCTTCCTGCGCGCCGCCGACCTGCTGGCCGGCCCCTGGCGGCAGACTATCACCGCCGCCACCATGCTCTGCACCTCCAAGTCGGTACAGCAGGCCGAGGCCGACACCGCCGAACTGGTAGACCTGTTCCGGTTCAACGCCTGGTACGCCGCCCGGCTCTGGGAAGAACAGCCCTCGCAGGCTCCCGGCGAGCGCAACCGGCTGGAATACCGGCCGCTCGAGAACTTCGTCTACGCCGTCACGCCCTTCAATTTCACCTCCATCTCCGGAAACCTGCCGGGCGCGCCGGCGCTGATGGGCAATCCCGTCATCTGGAAACCGGCCTCCAACGCCATGCTGCCGGCCCATTACCTCATGCTGCTCTGGCGCGAGGCCGGCCTCCCCGACGGCGTCATCAACATGGTGCCCGGTCCCGCGGGAGAGATAGGCAACCGCGCCATAGAGAGCGAACATTTCGCGGGGCTCAATTTCACGGGCTCCACGCCGGTGTTCAACGGCATGTGGTCGGCCATAGTGCGCAATCTGTTCGCCTATAAATGCTACCCCCGCATAGTCGGCGAGACCGGCGGCAAGTGCTTCATCTTCGCCCACGCCTCCTGCGACCCGGCGGCCCTCAGGACGGCCATGATACGCGGCGCTTTCGAGCATCAGGGCCAGAAATGCGCCTCGGCCTCGCGCGCCTATGTACCCAGGCCGCTCTGGGAGTCGATAAAGAAGGACCTGGCGGCCGAGATAGACGGGATAAAGATGGGTACGCCGGAGGACTTCTCCTGTTTCGCCAACGCGGTCATCGACAAGATGGCCTACGACAATATAAAGGGCTACATAGACCAGGCGAAGAAATCTTCGTCCGCGAAGATACTCGCAGGCGGGCAATGCGACGAGCGCACCGGATATTTCATCAGACCCACGCTGGTGGAGACCTCCGACCCGATGTTCAAGACGATGCAGGAGGAGATCTTCGGGCCGGTGCTGACGGTATACCCCTGCGAGGAGAAGGACTTCGCCAGGACGCTGGAGATCTGCGACTCGACCTCGCCTTACGCGCTGACGGGGTCAATATTCGCCAAGGACGAGTCTTTCATTGAAAAGGCGTCGAAGGCGCTGGAGAACGCGGCCGGTAATTTCTATATCAACGACAAGCCCACCGGCGCCGTGATGGACCGGCAGCCCTTCGGCGGCGGCAGGGCGTCGGGCACCAACGACAAGGTGGGCTGGTACCACAGCCTGCTGCGCTGGACCTCGGTCCGCACGGTCAAGGAGAACCTCGCCCCACCGACCGATTACCGCTACCCCTGCATGTCGGAAGAGTAGCCCCCCGCTTATCGAATAACTATCGGGGTCCTGTCGGCGGTTCGCTCCGAAAAAACAGGGTCTCGCACACCGTGCTCGCCCTTCCGACTCTCGCCGCTCGCGCTTACGCAAGCTCGCGGCTCCG
>Ga0116195_1002093_pt1 | contig 10779 bp, 8 predicted proteins | sample AD_SCU002_MetaG_FD_89881 | JGI IMG/M metagenome (GOLD analysis project Ga0116195, IMG submission 89881) | Active sludge microbial communities of municipal wastewater-treating anaerobic digesters from China - AD_SCU002_MetaG | ecosystem: Engineered > Bioreactor > Anaerobic > Digestate | place...
GCAGCTTTCTCGCCATAGTAAGACCAGCCAAGTATAGTTGAGAAGACGAAGGTTAACAGTCCTAAAGTTAAAACAATAGGACCAATTATCTGAAAATCACTGAATGCCTGTTTGGTTAATGCTGCTCCTGAAAGTCCTTTCAACCATTCGCCTGAATTTACAATTACTAATCCAGTTACTGCACAGACCGCAACAGTATCCCAGAATGTACCGGTTGAAGAGACCAGCGCCTGTCTAACAGGGTTCTTAGTTTGTGCTGCTGCTGCTACAATAGGTGCACTGCCCAAACCAGATTCGTTTGAAAACAACCCGCGTGCGATTCCAAATCTTATTGCTTCTTTCATTCCTGCACCAACAAATCCACCAACAACAGCATGCCCGCTGAATGCGCTGTTAAATATCAGCATAACTGTATTCGGAATTCCTCCAATGTTCATTGCAAGAATTATCAAACAGCCGAGCAAATAGGTTATCGCCATAAAAGGAACAAGTCTTTCACAAACAGTTGCAATAGATTTTATTCCGCCGATAATAACCACAGCAGTTAAAACAGTTAAAATAATTCCTGTTATCCACATCGGTATATTAAAAGTTTCAAACACTAAAGTTGAAATAGAATTGGACTGCACCATATTACCGATTCCAAAAGCAGTAACTGATGTGAAAGCAGCAAACAAAACAGCAAGCCATTTCATATTCAATCCGCGCTCAAGAACATACATAGGACCGCCAGCCATTGATCCATCCGCCATTTTAACTCTGTATTTAACTGCGAGCAATGCTTCACTGTATTTTGTGGATATTCCAAAGACACCTGTAAGCCACATCCATAAAACAGCACCAGGTCCGCCTGCTGCAATTGCAGTCGATACGCCAACTATATTTCCTGTACCAATTGTTGCTGCAAGTGCCGTGGTTAATGCCCCAAACTGACTAATATCCCCGCTTCCCTCTTTACTTCTGCCCAAAGAAATCTTTATTGCTTTTCCGATAAACCTTTGAATTATCTTCAATCTTATAGTTAAATAAATATGTGTACCGAAAAGAAGAATAATAAGCGGATAACCCCAAAGAATATCACTAATTTGAGTTAGAACATTTTCTAAAGCTCCCATAAAAATTTCCTATATAAAAATAATTGAGAATATAAAGCTGATTTAATAATTAAATTTGTCTTTGCAAAAAGATAATTCTTATGTTGTTATTCTAAAAATATGTCTGCTGATTTTTAAAACAAAGTTGCCAATGCAGTTTTGATAAAATTACCTAAACCGCTTTAATTTATTTGATTAAGTGTTAGTTTTACACATCCGATTATTATTAATTATTTAAGCTAAAGGAAGGTTGTCTTATGAAAAAAACAATTACATTCTCTTTCTTCATTGTTCTTTGTTTTTCTTCTTCACTTAATTTTGCAGAAGATTATTCAGCTACTATGCTAAGCAATACACCCGCATCCAAAGCCGGCAATTGGTATTTTGGCGGTAATGTCGGAGCTAATGTTTGGAACGACTATATTCTTATTAGTGCCGAACCTATGATAGGATATAATTTCAGCTCTAAGTTTTCATCCGGGCTCAAGGCTCATTATTCTTTTATAAAAGAAAATTATAAGAACAGAGAAAATTTTACTTATCATAACTTTGGCGGAAGTTTGTTTATGAGATACAGTCCGGTTCCACTTGGATATTTGCACGCAGAATTTGCATTTACAAACTATGAACACCATACCTACAATCAATTAAGCCAAAAATATGAGTCCGAAAGAGTGTGGGTTCCGTTTGTACTGCTTGGCGCAGGATACAGACAGCCAATTGGTTCAAATGCAACTGCTTATGCTGAGATTTTATTTGATGTCTTACAGGATAAAAATTCTCCATTTAAGAAGTGGGAGCCAATAGTACATGTTGGAGTAGCAGTTGGTTTTTAAACTCAAACTCTAACTGAACAATTTATTTTTGTTTAATTAAGAATTTTTATCCAATAAAACTAAAATGCATTATATTTGGGTTATCATTCTGTTTTTAACTGCTGGAACAATACGAATTATAATCTGTCTTAATAAATGATAGCAGCTTCCGACAACCCGCCTTCCAAGCTTATTTTGTGGATCACCACACTTGCTTCGTTTATGACTGCATTCATGGGTTCTTCTATAAATATTGCCCTGCCGGTTATTGGCGAAGAGTTTAATGCAAATGCTTTACTTCTCAGCTGGCTATCAACTGCATATATTGTAACAACCGCGGCATTGTTACTGCCTGTTGGTAAACTGACAGATATTTACGGCAGAACAAAATTTTTTAAATGGGGTATTATTCTCTTTACATCAGGCTCAATATTAAGTGCAGTTTCTTTTAGCACAATAATGCTTCTTGTATTCAGGGTTATGCAAGGTATTGGATCATCATTTATTTTCAGTTGTTCAACTGCAATTCTTGTTAGTGTTTTTCCATTATCACAACGCGGCAGGGTGCTCGGAATAAATACCTCTGCGGTTTATACCGGACTTTCATCCGGACCGTTTCTTGGCGGTTTGATAACACAAAATGTAAGCTGGCGCGGAATTTTTTATTTAAACGCTTTGCTGGGTGTCTGCCTTATTGTTATCAATGCAATTTATCTTAAACATGAGTGGCAGAAATTTGAAGATAACAAATATGATTACAGGGGCGCAGCTATTTATATTCTCTCAATCATTTTATTAATGATATCTGTTTCATTCTTTCCTAAGCCTGCTGGATATTTTCTGTTAGCAGTTTCCATTTTTTCTTTTGTAGTATTATACACTGTTGAATCAAAAACTGCATATCCTATTTTTAATATACTTCTGTTTCGCAGCAACAAAACATTTACAATGTCTAATACAGCAGCTTTAATAAATTACAGTGCAACTTTTGCAATTAGTTTTTTAATGAGCTTTTATCTTCAAAGTGTTAAGATGTTAAATCCAGAAGATGCCGGAATTATATTAATTACACAGCCGGTAATGCAGGCATTGTTTTCACCAATATCCGGAAAACTATCAGATAAAACCGAACCGGGATATGTTGCATCGGTTGGAATGGGACTGCTGACATTCGGACTAATTATTTTCTGTTTTCTTACAAAAGAAACAAGTTACTTTATTATCGTTGGTAATCTTGCAATGATGGGGTTTGGCTTTGCATTGTTCTCATCACCAAATGTTAATGCAATTATGAGCTCGGTTGAAAGCGAATATTATGGAGTTGCATCATCAACATTAGCATCAATGAGAATGATTGGACAAATGTTTTCGATGGGAATTGTTATAATAATTATATCGGTTTTCATCGGCAGTGAAAAGATAAGTGCTGCAAATCAGGATGCATTTTTAATCAGCTTACGAACAGCTTTTATATTCTTCAGCGTTTTATGTTTTCTGGGTATCTTTGCTTCACTGGCAAGAGGTAAAATACATAAATAGTTTTCACATCAAGCAACAATAAAATCTTAAGGTATAATAAATCCGGTTATCCAATAAACTCATTCAGTGTAAGCTTATCAGAAATAGATAAAGATCCGTCTGAAGACTTAAATTCAAAATCAACTTTGTTTGTTTTTCCATTAAGATATTTTTTCATTCGCTTAAACATCCTGCCGGAAAACAATTTAGAAACATTAAAAACCGCGGTCTTAATTCCATTTAAGCTTGGAAGGTTATTTACAAAATCCATCCATTCGCTGTCCGGCTTACTTATAGAAAACAGTGATCTGCTTTTCCAGCCGCTTAGTAATAGATAATCTACTTCCTCAAGCTTACGAGGTTCAAAATTATTTATTGGTATCAGTTCAGCAGTCAATCCTCGGTGCAAAAGAAACTGGGCAATTGATTCGCCGAATTTATTATTTGCAGAGTTTTTATTGTTAACAATTATTAAAGCCTTTTGCATCATATACCTCTCTGAATTTTTCTAAGTGAAACATAAGAATGTTTTAGTATGTTCTCAATTAACTTATTACAGACGGATTGATTTAATGATTAAAGACAATGGAAAGGGTTACATATTAGATTTTTCTTTTAACAGAATATTTCAGAACCCTGAAAGGAAATTATACTGAAAATAGTTTTGAAGGATTAGCAGAATACATCAAACTTTATTCATTTATTTACGATTAAGAAGAAAAAAATATCAGCAGTAAAAAAAGCAGCCAGGATATTTACCCGGCTGCAATTGAGGATTATAAATTTTTCAGCAGATCATAAGCTTATTAAATATTCTGTTCCATGCAGTTTGTGATAAGTAACGTAAAGGTTTTTACATATCTCAGAAACTCTATGGTTATTATCAAAAACAGCAACTCCCCGCAATTGATAAATCCCGATTGGGTTGCCAAGCTGATATAATGCAAATGCAGCGGCTATTCTTTCATCATCTGTTTTTCCTTCGTTTAATACTTTTAAAAGAGGAATCATTGCCTTATTTGCATCACTGCTTTGAATATATGATTCTTTTATCAGATCATACATTACAAATGCTGAACTGGTGTGAAGACCGATGTTTTCTGATTTTATTCCAATGGTGAGGTTATCAACAATAGCAGATTTTTTTTCATCCGGGAATTCTGTTACTTGTGCTTTAAGAGTAGTTACTACAAGAAGCGCAAACAACAATGCTAAAGATTTTTTCATTGTGTGCTCCTTTTAATTAATGGTTATTCGTTCAATCGAAACTTAATTTTTATTTGTGCAGTCCGCCATCTGTTAGTGAAGAAAGGAAATAATAATTAATGAAAGGAAAATCTTAGTGTTTATTGTAGTTAAACAAACTTCAACCAAAATTTATAACTGCAAAACAAAACAACCGGGATAAATACTCGGCAAATTTTTGATCAAGGTTCAAACTACTAATTCACTTCCACCTTTATTAACAATTTTTCAAAGATCAATTTATCTTTCTTATACTATATAACAGATGCTGCTGCTAAAATCATCTAATTATAAAATCCACCCTATGTTTATTTTTTTGCTAGTAACGGAGAAAACTTTTCTACTGCATTCTTAACTGGTTTAATGCTGCGTAAATATTCATAGATTGCTCCAAGATCCTCTTCAGTCATATTAGCATACATAGTCCAAGGCATTACTGTATTAAAATCACCTTGCTTTACTGCCATATTCTTAGCCAGATCGGAAGCCATTGATTTAAATCGCTGAATAAATACTTCTTTCGTCCAGGAACCAATTCCGGTTTCAACATCAGGAGTAATATTTGCACTGCGAATAATTCCAAATGGAAATTTTACTTCACCACCGCCTGCATATTCCATTCCCTCAACTAATTTACCATCTTCAGATTGTGTATGGCAGTGAATGCAGGCTCCTAAAGTTACAAGATATTTTCCATAAGCTTTCATATCAGATTTATCAGGAGATTTTAACGGTTTATAAACTTCAATTGGTAGGGTTTTTTCGATAAAGTTTAACGGGAAATCAAGCTGCTTATTACCAACTTCATTTTCTATTGGTTTCAGAGTCCGTAAATATGCAACAACTGAATAAAGATCCTCTTCCGACATTGTATGATAATTCTCATACGGCATAATCGGGAATAATGACTTACCATCTTTGTCTAATCCGGAAGTTAATGCACGGATTATTTCGCCATCAGACCATTTTCCTAATGCTGCCGGAGTAATATTTTTTACCGGCACAGTACCGGGTAAACCTGATTCTTCTCCAAAGATTGCACCGCCCATACCCTCAGTTCCGGGCACAACCGGTCCTGAAAATTTTGTGAAGTCTCTGGTTGAATGACAATCTATACAAACTGCCACACTGTTTGCAAGATACTTTCCTCTTTCAATCCTTTCAGGTGTTGCAACAACCTTCACATTGATAACAGGAACATCCTTTGGAAATGTTAGAGTAAAATAAACTGAACCGGAAATTACCAGCACAACAAGCCCCCCAATTACTATCGCCCCTATTTTCATTAACTTTTTCATCTTAGCCTCTTTTATGAATTACGTTAATACAATTAATTAGTTATTTAATAATAGTTTTGTCTTCAGAACAGGAGATTAAATTTTTAAGAATACGAACAGAAAAAACATCTGCCGGCAGAAATATTACATGTGCATTTTTTCTTGTATGCTCAACAAGATTTTAAGAAGAAGACGCTCCAAAAATATTTTCTATTTAATGTGTGTGCATGGATTTATGGATAAGTGGTAATAATATTTGTAAGATGGGGCTGCGGTTGATTTGTGCCACTCAGTTTAATTATCAGTATTAATGTTTTCTACCATTAACCCTGCTATTCGTATTATATAATAGATACTGGAAGAAACTCTAAAGTCTTAACAAGGAGAATCTTATTATAAAATCTTTTTTTACCACTGCTTATTAATAATGCAGCAGTATAAAAACTGAGGCGCTTTCTGTTCCAGTATTATTTCCTTCAAATAGGATATCAATAAATTATTATTATCTATATTTTAGCCGAACAGTAATCCGTTTGAAAATTCCAGATACCATTTATCATAATAAATACTTAATACTATTTTGCAGTTATTAATTTCCTCTACGTTTTCTAATATTATCAATATCATTTATGAAAAGCTTGTTTGAAAAAATAAAATTATCAATTTTAAGAGAAAGGCATCTTTATTTTGTAAGTACTTTTACATTCCTTATAATTTATCTTTCCACATTCACAAAAGGCTACGGATATTTTATTGATGAATTCTATTACATTGCCTGTGCAAACAATCCGGCTTTCGGTTATGTTGATCATCCGCCGCTAGCTCCGTTCTTACTGACAATTTATCAGTTTTTCTTTGGTGATTCTTTATATGCAATCAGAATTCTGCCTGCTCTTACAGTAGCTGCGGCAGTTTTTTTCACTGGCATCCTGACAAAAGAAATCGGTGGGAATAAATTCGCACAATTACTTGCTGCCTGTTCTTTTGCCGCAATGCCAGTAACAGTTGCATCTGGTGGATTTTATTCAATGAATGCATTCGAACTTTTACTTGCTGTTTTACTTTTACTGACAATCGTGAAAATAATCAAATCCAACAGCGTAAAACTCTGGCCGTACGCCGGAATTGTTGTGGGGTTCGGCATAATGAATAAACATACATTTGTAATTTTTATTGTAGCTGTTGTAATTGCTTTGGCTGCAGGGGGCAAATGGAAATTGTTATTTAACAAATGGTTTGCTTTCGGTATCATACTAACTGCTTTGATTATTTTACCCAATATTATCTGGCAGATCATAAACGGTTTTCCATCGTTAGAGTTTTACAGAAATATAAGTTTATACAAAAATGTTTACACACCGCCGCTTGATTTTATAATTGGACAAATAATGCAAATGTCTCCAACCACAGTTCCGTTTTGGCTAGCTGGAACTTTCTATCTTCTATTTTCAAAGCGGTATAAGGATTTCCGGTTTCTATCTATTTTGTTTGTTGGATTATTTCTTTTTATGATGTTCTCCGGTACCAGCAGATCAGACCGGCTTGCATTTGCTTATCCTGCTGTATTTTCGGGAGGTGCACTATTTTTTTCAAATATCACAAACAGATTTAGTGCATTGTGGTTAAAATATGTTGTTATAATTTTTCTTTTTATTGGATTAGCTTTAGCACTGCCGATAATATTGCCTTACTTTAATTACGAAACAGTCAAAGAGTACACAGAATTTCTTGGTTTCAATACTGAGATTGAAAGAGGAAAGAAGCCGCCATTGCCTCAACTTCTCGCCGATAGAATTGGCTGGGAAGAAAAAGCAAAACTTGTTATTACTGCCTATAACAGCTTATCAGAAGCAGATAAAAAGCGTACAATTGTTGCTGCGGGGAATTATGGTAAAGCCGGGGCAATTGAGTTGTATGGAAAAGATTATAATCTTCCACCTGCTGCAAGCTCGCATAATAATTATTATTTGTGGAGTAAGAACAGATTAGACGGAGATATCCTTCTTCAAATTGACAGTCCGGATGCTTATAGTGACCTTAACCAATTGTTTAATACTGTTGAGCTCTTTCCGGGTGAGTTTAATAACGAGTATGTATCGCCTGATGAAAACAATATGGTAGTATTTATCTGCCGCGGACCCAAAATCCCATTTATTGAAATGCTTGAAAGAAGTAAGAATTTTTATTAGTTAGTAACCGGCAGTTCCATATAAAAAAACAACCTCTCCTCTTCACAGAAATTTGGATAAAAATTATATACCAAAAATATTGGACGGGATATTACAATAAATAAACAATACGTTCACGATTTATAATTAATATCCTTTTAGAAATAAGTGATCTCAGAATGTTTAAAGAACCTGATTATCAATCTCTTACATTTGGTTTGAGTCAGATGATATTTGTTTTCATCTTTGAATTAATAGCAAGTTTGTTTATTTGTTTTCCATCTTCGGTTAGTTCTTACATTAACTTATTACAATGCACAATATTTATTTCATACTCAGCTAACCTGATATTATTATACATCCACCACATGTTAGTCTTGTTAATTGACAGTTAAGTTCTAAATAAATTTTTACTCTTTTAACTGAATTGTCTTTGAGAAATCAGCAATGGATAGGTTTATAAAATACAACCCCGATAAAGTTTATCCGAGATATTTTGAAGAGTACGAGTAATATATTTCCTTTCTTTCCCTCCCTTTGCTCTAAATCATAGTGAGATATTTAGCATATATCTGAGTTTGACTTATACATTGTTTTTAAATTATTTTTTCGACCGTTCAAGTAAATCAGTCGAAGGTTAAAAAATATGAACAAAACAAAAGAGAAAGAGCAGGCTATCCTTAAAGCAGCAAGAGAGCGCTTTGCACAATTTGGATTTAACAAAGCAACAATGGATGAAATTGCCTCAGATGTTGAGTTAGGCAAAGCATCCCTTTATTACTACTTCCCTGCAAAAGAAGATCTGTTCCGGGCAGTGATTCAGCACGAACAGGATGAATTTGTTAAGGCAATTGAAAAAACTATTAAACAAAATACCGCTGCCTCTAAAAAAATTGCCCTTTATGTCGAAAAAAGATTAGAGTTCTTTGAAGAGTTATTAAACCTAAGAATGTTAAATGTTCATTCATTTACAAATACCAAATCAATTTATAAATCTTTGTTTGAAAATTTTCACTATCAGGAACTGAAGCTTATTGATAGTATAATTAAAGAAGGTAAAAGTAAAGGTGAATTTAAAAAAGCACTCCCTTCCGATGTATCGGAATTAATTCTGCATATACTTCAGGGATTAAGGTTCAGAGTTCTGCGTCAACTGAAAGGCAGAAGTGATGATAAAATTTTCGTTAAACAGTTAAAAAAGGAATCAGGTTTGTTCATAAAAGTTTTTTTAGAAGGTATTAAAGCATAACGGGAGTCGGACTAATGGCAAATAAAGTTAATGAAAAGATAAGCTCTAATGATGAAAGCAACAGTGCTGATATTAAAAACAGCAATGCAGATCAGTCTCACGGTTTTTACACAAAGAAAAGATTTATTATACCATTCATAGTAATTGCAATTGCGGCAGTATTTGCCTGGAGATGGTATCAGGCTCAGCTTGGGTTTGTATCAACTGATGATGCATTTATTGATGCTAATAAATTAACTGTAAGCTCAAAAATACTTGGCAGAATTACTTCTTTAAATTACGATGAAGGTGATACTGTTAAAATCGGGGATATCTTTGCAACTCTTGATTCAGCCGATCTTTATGCTAAGAAAAATGAGGCTGAAGCTCTTCTTTCTACTTCAAGAGAAAATATAAATCTTGAGAAGGTAAATCTTGCTAAAGCTCAGGAAGATTTTAACAGAGCCGAATCCCAATTCAAAAGTAATATTATATCAAAAGAAAAGTTTGATAATGCATTTCATTCTTTAGAACAGGCAAAGGCAAAATATGAGCTTGCCAAGTCCAATCTAAAATCTGCTGCTGCCAGATTGAATGTAATAAAGACACAACTAACTAACACTGTGGTATCTTCATCATTAAATGGAGTAATTGGCAAACGATGGGTGCTGCAGGGAGATGTTGTACAACCTGGTCAGCCAATCTACACTGTGTTTGATGTAAATAATATTTGGGTAACTGCTGATCTTGAAGAAACAAAACTTGCTTCTATAGAAAATGGCAATACAGTTCAGATAACTGTAGATACTTATCCCGACCAAAAATTTGCCGGTAAAGTTTATTTAATGGGATCGAACACTGCATCACAATTTTCTTTAATTCCTCCGGCAAATGCATCTGGTAATTTTACAAAAATCACTCAAAGAGTTCCGATCAGAATTTCAATTTATCCGGTTGATGAAAATGGTAATATGGTTCAAGATAAAAAGATAAGACTGCTGCCGGGAATGTCAGTTGAGATAAAAATTAAGCTGAAAAATTAAATGGGAAACAATACCAAAAACGGTTTTAGTACTAAACTTTCTGCGCTGGATCAGCATCCATCCTATAAATGGTTTGTGCTTGCCAATGTAATGATCGGTACTTTTATGGCAGTGCTTGATACAACTATTGTTAATGTTGCTCTGCCAAAAATGATGGCAGCATTCGGAATCAGTGTAGATAAAGTTGAATGGGTGATAACAGGTTACTTATTAATTTTTGCTGTTGTGCTTCCTTCTTCTGGTTGGGTTGCAGATCATTTGGGATACAAGAAAACTTATTTCCTCGGAATATTTTTATTTACGCTCGGCTCTTTGTTGTGCAGCCTTTCTACTGATGAAAACATGTTGATTATATTCCGTATCCTTCAGGGTTCCGGTGCCGGATTTATTA
>Ga0116195_1002097_pt1 | contig 10769 bp, 8 predicted proteins | sample AD_SCU002_MetaG_FD_89881 | JGI IMG/M metagenome (GOLD analysis project Ga0116195, IMG submission 89881) | Active sludge microbial communities of municipal wastewater-treating anaerobic digesters from China - AD_SCU002_MetaG | ecosystem: Engineered > Bioreactor > Anaerobic > Digestate | place...
AGAGTTCAGGAAGGAAACGGCTCAGCAGTGACGGAACGAAAGTGCAAATCCTTGATGGAAGAGAGGGTTAATCGCAATTCTCAATAACTTAAAAGGATGATACCTAAAAATGGACATCTCTCTTGATCCAAGCAAGTCATTATACTGCTAATAAAACATCACACATTTTGATAATATCTCAAAAGAACGTAGGAAAGCGCTACATAATTATAAAGATCACATTTTATCCAAGTATTTCCTCTTCAGTCCATTAACGAGATTGCACAATAATGGATCCATTAGGAAAACATAGAGACTATACGCAATGAGTACCAAAGATGCCAAGAGGGTCACCATAATAGCCGAAATTGCGAAGATCTTCGCTAGCATAAGCGGGATCAAAAATGGCACTGCAAATGTAAGGGTCTTTGTTATCAGGCGTAATGCCCCTATCACGGAGACACCAGCAAGTCTTAAAAAGACGAAGCAAGAAAAACCATATACGAGAACCCCGGAAATCGAAAATAACACTATTGACAGAATTGCACTCCCTAATACCCCTCCAATCATCAGTGACAGAAATCGAGTAGAAAAGTTAAGAATGGTCGTGCCGAAACCCACAGTAAGTTTCTCCCGCACAGAGAGAATGGTGCTGAGTGGCGAGGATATAAACCAGAATATCGCCCAGAAACTCAGTATCTGGGCGTATATCCCTGCCTCACCCCACGCCACTCCAAAAATCACAAGGAAGAGTTCCTCTCCAGTTATGGCAAGCAGGAGCATGGGAAAGACACTCAACTTTAACAGCACCGCAAAAACATTCTCTACTAACTGTGTAAGAGTGCCCTGATGGTATGCTTCTGAGGCACGCTGGAAAAAGACTTGCGCTATCGCACCACCAATCAAGCTCATAGGCATCTGAAGCACCATGAAACCAAGGGAATAGAAACCTACCACTACAGGGGAGAAGAACACAGTGAGAAGAAGCGCTGGCAGCTGCCATGAGATAGTATTTAACAGGGCCGAACCGCTATCAATCAGTGGAAACTTTTTGTACCGCTTTAGCCCATCCAGCATCCCCCTCCACGAAATGCTCCTGCGCAAGAGCACGTGATTCTCTCGCCAGATCTGGCCGCCGAGAACCCCGGTGGAGACAGATACTCCTACCAGGTTCGCGCCAATGAGACTGCCTCCTGTCGCATACCCGACAAATCCTGCCCCCAGCTGTGTGCCGGTTGTAGCAAACGAACAGGTGATTCGGGCAACCGAAAGTCGACCGAACTGTTTGGCACGCGAGTTCCAGTAGTTCAGCGCAAGAAATACCCCGCTAATGAATATCAACGGCGGAACCAAGATGAGGTAGAGGCCAAGCCCGGGTGCCCGGAGGAGAGAGAGGAGCGCATCACCTCCGAAATACAGGGCTGGCACGGTCAGCCCACTGATCACTGCCGCACAGAGAAGGCAAAGGCCCAGCAGGTTTGCGGCCTCCTCATCAGCCTTCGGAAGCATGATCGCCATTTCGTAGCGCATGCAGGCGATGACACCGATGATACTAGTGATCGAGGTGAAGATCGCGAGGAGCCCAAATGCCTCCGGACCGTAGAGACGAGTGATAAACGGGGCTGCCAGCACCACGATGATCTGGGCGAGGGTGGTGCCGGTGACGAGCTTGAGGACATCGGTGGTGAAAGAGGATGAGCGGGGCGAGTCTGGGCTTGGGCTGGGCATTGAAACACTCTACTTTTAGGTGGCCGGAGGATAACTAGGTATCTATTCTGCTGTGAGAGAGTGCATGCAGATCCTGGAAGGAAAAGGATGGTAAGGGGGGAGGGGCAGGCTGCATCCGAGGGTAATCTCAGGCACGGCCATCCGGGCTACCGCCATGCACTGCCGATAGATATTGAGGTATATGAGAGCTTCAAGATATCCACTGCTCACGTACGATATGGTAGAAGTGGTTCACATTTTTTGGTTATCTCTTATAACAGGATATAAAACATCCAGGAAAGTCGCAGAATCGACCCAAACTAATTCAACTGCGGGAATTCACCCTCATATAAGAAAAGGAACTTTAGCAAATTGCTGACATTCCCTATACTACCACAAGAAACAGACCGACAACTTCACCTGCGTCCACGGGATGATGAAGATCGCACTCTACGACGCCCGCGAGGACTCCCCCACCTACAAAGGGCTCATGGAGTTCTTCGTCGGCGAGAAGAACCCGATCCTCGTCAGCGTCCCGCCCGGCGTCTACCACGGGTTCAAGGCAGTCGGCACCGAGACGGCGTTCTTCGTGAGCATCCCCACCCTCCCCCAAACTACCAGGAGTCCGCTGAGTTCCGGCTGCCCCCGGACACGGCCGAGATCCCCTACGACTGGGGGCTTGCCCCCGCCCCACTCGGTGCTCGTGAACACGAAGACCAGCCCCATGTGCCCCTGGAAGGAGGCGCTCGATGACTACCTGCACCCTGCGGTAAGAAGACCCATGAAAGGCATCGTTCTTGCGGGCGGGACCGGGTCCCGCCTCTACCCACTGACGAAGGTGACGAACAAGCACCTGCTCCCGGTCTACGGCAAGCCGATGATCTACTACCCCCTCCAGATGCTCGTCACGGCGAGCCTCAAGGACATCATGATCGTCTCCGGGCGGGCGACGCTAGGCACTCCCTCGAGCTGCCGGGCTCAGGATCCTATTTACCTACGGCTCGCAAATATTTCTCGAATGAACTAGGAGTTAAGACAATAATACCAAAAAGTCTAATCAAAACATCTTTTCGTGAGAATAATAATCTTATGGCTACTAATTATTAAGGCTCGTGAATTTCGGTAGATTTAGATAATGAAACCAGAGATTATTATCATGCAAGATGGTGAGAAATCGGCAATGATTATCACGTACGACATGATCCCTTACGCCCGCCAATGGGGTGACTGTCAACGAATGTACTTCCTAGCCGATTATCTTCAAGGTCACGGATATAGCGTATATGTTGTCCATACGCAAAAGTCAGAGCACCTGGGTGACTACGGCCACCCGATCCAATTCCATTCCATACCAATAGTTACCCTAGAGGCAACTGTCTCTTCAGGGAATAATATCGCTATGAAAAAAGATAATGGAGACAGGTTTGCAAAGGCGGCAGTCGACTTCGCGAAATCGAGTATTAAAAAGTCAAACCTTCTCTCACTGGAGAGAATAGTGTTTAATGAACCAAACTTAGGTATGGGAGTATATGGGTATTTATTCAGCAAGAGTGCCAAAGAAAAGGTTTTAAGAACGATATCTGAACAAAAGATTAGACATGTAATAATCAGTGGCCCGCCATTTTCGTTATTTAGGCTTGGTCCACAGATAAAAAGGCACTTCCCCGAGGTGAATATTATCCTTGATTATCGTGACCCTTGGAATACTCCACATCTATCCCATCGGATTTCGTCGCTTCTAGAACGGAATGCTCTAAGATCGGCAGATAAAATAGTGTTTCTGAACAATCGGATGCTCCATGATATCTCCTCAAAGTATAACCTTCCAGAAGAAAAGTGTGCTGTGGTCTTGAATGGATATTCTAAGCAGGATTGGAATGAGATCCGTGGAGAATCAGAGGATCATAACAATCGTGACCATTCACAATCAGAGAAGATGATAATTGCATATATCGGAAGCATTTCATTCATGAGAGGAGGATATAGAGACCTCTCTTCGTTTCTGGAAGCATTTAAAAGATTCCAGACAGATAAAAATGTTTGCTTAAGATTTGTTGGTGTAACCCCTTCAGATGCGGTTGAAAAAGTTAAAAGTCAGTTCTCTGGAACTCTTGAGACCCTGCCACCCGTAGATCCGAAGACGGCCCTCAAATACATGTTAGAAAGCGATGTACTATTTCTAAATCATACTGACGACAGAACAGGACGGTACGTGTTAACTGGAAAATTTTTTGATTATATCCGAAGCGGCAAAGTGATCTTGGGCATTGCAAGCAGTGAAGATACATATTTCGTAGAATCTATACAAAAATACCATCTGGGTGTGGGATGTTTAACTCAACCTGCGCAGATATTAGAGTGTCTGGAACTGCTTTATGGTAAATGGGTGAAAGGATCTCTAGATGAGTTGCGAACAGATGATGGATTAAATATAGAAGAATTATCCCGCGAATTTCAAAACGGCAAATATTTACAACTGTTAGAAGACCTTGAGTCCAACAAAGGTGCCGTGTGAAAGTATAAGGAAACAGCGCAGTGTATCTAAGGTGTTTTTTTTATCTCCCCTCAACTTTATATTAACCCAGTTTATTATTGAGCAATCACCCCGCAGGGGTCAATGAAAGGGCCCCCATTCGTAGCATAGAGATTTAGGAAAAATTTCTGGCCCAACAGCATTGGGCGACGATGCATAGAAGAGTCATCTACCCACCGGTATTCACGTTGGTGGCCAGTATGGCCTTCATACCAGAGGTTATCAGTTTCCTGAACCTAGTTAGCGCTATCGTAAACCGAAACAAGGATACAAAGGTAGTTCAAATAGAGGAGTAGGTCTGCACTATGGACACGATGCCCCGGGTTTCGATCATCATTCTCAACTGGAACGGCTGGAAGGATACGATAGAGTGTCTGGAGTCAGTATATCAGATTACGTATCCAAATTACGATGTCATCGTAGTAGACAATGGATCTGAGGACGAGTCCATCGAAAAGATCAAGGCATATGCAGAAGGAAAAATACGCACAAATTCAAAGTTCTTTGAATACTCTGAGATAAATAAGCCAATTCAGGTAATCGAGTACCTGTTAAATGAGATAGAATCTAATGATGAGGGGGAGATAGGGACTGACAGCATTCCTCCCCATGCGCGACTCATATTAATTAAAAGCGACAAAAATTATGGGTTTGCGGAAGGGAACAATATTGCAATTAGATACAGCCTCAGGGCACTGAAACCACAGTATGTTTTACTGTTAAACAATGACACTGTGGTGGATCAGCAGTTCCTCTCCGAACTTGTGTTTTCAAGTTTAAACGAAGAAAACTGTGGGATATGTGGCTCAAAACTTTACTTTTATACTCATCCAGAATTAATTCAATCTGCTGGCGGTAAAATTAACTGGCTTTTAGGGAATGTTACTCAGATAGATTATAGGAAGAAAGACCAAATGAACCATTCTGTATCCGACGTTGACACTATTTCTGGATGCTCAATGTTGATAAACCGCTCTTTAATAGATGCAGTTGGCCTTCTCAACACAGAACTATTTGCTTATTATGAGGATACAGATTACTGTATTCGCGCACACAAAAAAGGGTATCGGGTTATCTTCGTGCCAAACTCTAAAGTCTGGCACAAAGTATCGGGAACTTCAAAGAAAACATCGGGGTTGAGAGAATATTATTCTATGCGGAATTTAGTGTGGTTTATGAAGACATACTCTAAGTCTTACTATCTCTTTTTGTTGTATTTACTCTTCTTCAGAATATGGTTTAACTGTGCGGTAATTATTATATATCATCGAAATCCGTCGGCATTAAGAGGATATTTTCATGGCACCTATGAAGGTATATTCTCCAATTAGTGATAATATACCCCTGCATTATAATTAGAATATATTTTATGATTTTCAAAGATATAAGGTTCTACGTTTGATGAGATATGCTGTACAGTGCCATAATAGATCTTCTCTAGTATTATTTCATTTTTGACGTTATTCCATGTCCCAAGGTAGAAGTAACCCCTGCTATCTTGAGAAGGGTCAACTTTAGATAGCGAGAAAGCGCTGCCAGAGCTCATACTCTGAAGTAGGTATTTCCGATAATCATCTGCATAAATTGGTAACTTGTCATCAGAGTGTGCTTCTAACCATCTAGCACTAACTATTTCCAAATCATCATACTTAAAATAATTAATATTTGGATCAAATGATATAAGGGAAGCCGTTTTTGCGGGTTCCTCTGCTAGGTAATATACCAAACCAGAGTTAAACAATAAAAACACCGAAAGAAACATCGAAAGAACTCTGTAAGGGTTTTTAATATTTAGTCTCTGATGAATACCCTTGAGCAACGCAGGGGCCCTATTGGCTAATGTGCCAATATAGTTGACAATTGCAATAAATCCAATTATACAAAACGGAGCTAGAATTAGTTGAGAGATATGAATAAACCTAGATGTTTGCAACTGCTGAGCAAAAAAAGGCACGGTTAACGCCGTGACGAGTAACGAAAGGGCAGATACAGATAATAGAAGTTGCTCTAACTTTAGATTGTAAGGAGTTCTCTTTGAAATGATAAGGAGTATTCCAAGGATTATGCATGCTTGAATGAATAAATAGAACATCTTCGTTACTGTTTGAAGGGGTAAGTACTCTGTGGCAAGGATTGTTAATCCTTGAGCAGTCTCAGGACTTAGAAAATCTGAAACAAACGTCCTTCGGATCAGATCCAGGATATTCACAACCGAGATAAATGATGAAGAACTGGCAATAAATGAGTACCATGAAACCATCATAGTAACAAGCAGGACAATATATACTGCACTTTGAGATTGTTGAACTCTGTCCTTTAAAATCTCAGGACATAAAATATCATCAGTTACTTTTTTAGGCAACGCAGATTGTCGCAACATCTTAAGTAATAGCGGGACGGTCTTGATAAGAATGAAAACCGACAGCGTATAGTAGAGATATATGTATGATAATCCATAATGTGAGACGATTAAGGCAGCACTAAAACACACGATCAATGCAACTCGTTTTTTGATAGATGACTTCAAGCCAAACATTGCTATAAGGATTAAGATGAAAAACATCTCACCGACTTGCTGTCTTGCCATGACAATCATTTCTGTGTAAAACGAGAAAGACGTGATAAAGAGAATTGAAGAATATAGAGCAATCTTCGGGTTAAATTGCTCTTGGAAAATGTAAAATAATCCCAGAGGCACAAGCGCATATATAAGCGGATAAAAGATCTTAAAAACCCAGATTAAATCGAGATCGCACCAAATTGAAAATATAGGCGCGAGCATTACTATACTTAGTATCGAATTGACGTTACTATCTAAAGAAAAATCCCATAACCCCTGATCGTAAACGGTTTTCGCATAGTGATATTCGACAAAGATGTCATTACCCCATAAATAGTTGGAAATTAATGACGTAAATAACAGCAATGATAAACTAAAGGAGTATAATAACAAGGGGTAGTAAATAGAACTCTTTCTTCCTGAAAATCCAGTTAGTATGATCGTAAAAGCAATTGAGACTATAAGTAGTATTAGCACTATATTACTTTGATAAGTATTCAATAAAATCGCCCCCACTATTGCTAAAACAGGAAAAATTATCGTTAATCCAAAAACCAATACTTGAGAAAAACTAAGTTCAAAAAATTTCGGTCTCGAGTAACTTCTGTCGAAAATGTAGCACAATATACTCAAGAAAAGCGAGATCATTAATATCGGCAGGATTAAAGAGTCAAAAGACATTGGTCTCAGCAAACCAACTGTCGGATAGATCAGGTTCATAACGAGTCCCAGGCCCATCAGAACTACTAAACTGAGTCCGACTGACAACAAGATAGTTGGTATACCACCAATATCATGCAATTTTAGAATTCGCACAATTTGAATTCCAGGAATTAGAGAGATATAAAGAAAAGGAAATAAGTGCACTAGCACTGGTATGTCTATTCCCAATAAGCGAAGACCAATGGTACCCCACATCGCTAAATGGAATGATAAAATCACTACTAAAAAAGATCGAATATCCCAATCCCCGATTTCAAAAAAATTGACAATGCGCAAGTTTACCCTCTGATGTGTCTCACATAAATACTTATGTAATCGTCCGCTACACCACTCCAAATCCGAATTCTTTCACTAAACGGGCCGATATTTAGTTGTTCAGTTGATAATATTTGCCTTGCAATTTCATTTGGGTCTGGGGGGTAAGGGACAGCGAAACAGCCTGGCTCTGAAGCGAATTCGCTTAAAGCTGTAGTATCGGTGACAATCGTAGGCGTACCTAGTGCAAGGGTTTCTGCAACAATTATTCCGAATGCCTCAGAGCTAGATAATAGCAATAGATAATCTGAACTTTTTATCTCATCCTCTAATTGAATCTTATCTAAGGACTTCTTCCAAATGATGTGGTTTTGTATCTGTAGGTCTCCAGCGTATCGGATCAATTTTTCTTTTTCCGGTCCATTTCCTATTATAGTCAAGCTAATGTCTTCCACATTATATTTGTGGATCACCGTATCCAGAACATCGAAAATTGCGCCGACATTTTTTCTTCTTATTAAATACCCTACAAAGAGTAATCTTATTTTATCATTCCTTTTGTGGTACTGTTTTGGGACTATGGAATCAACACCAAGAGGAATTATTGCTATTTTATCTTTTGATATTTTAATATTATTGCAAATATTCTCCCGTTCAAAATTCGAACCCGCAAAGACATAATCTACAGTATCAAAAATTGTCTGCCCAAATAACTTATGGTAAAGAAATATCAGATTCCCCCCTAGAGTGCTTGCTGTTGAGTCCATGTGGGGGGAAAAGATAATTGGTATCGTTGCGTTAGTGACACGAATCTTACGTATAACCCCTAATGTAAACAGTGTATGATAGCCGTGAACGTGAACTACGTCAGGTTTAAATGCAGTGATGAAATGTGAGACCTCCGTCATTAGATCAGGTGAGTAACCGTAGGCATACTTACCTATCCGAGTGGACAGCCTAGTTATAGTAAATCCGTCAAGGACCTCCTTTGGTAACAGCCCAAGTGGGTTTGGTTGTAAGACCTGCACTTCGTGACCATTTTTTGAAAAATGTTTGGCCGTTTCTCGGACTATTTTATTGATGCCACCTGGTGCGGTTGTCTCCATATAATTAATTAATAATATTTTCATTCCTCTCATAATGCTCACTTTATCCGATCGAAGACATTAGTATAGGCGTTTACGATGTACTCCCACGAGTAATCCGATATTACTCGACGGTATGCATTATCCTTAAGAGATGAGTATTTCAGGGGATCTTGTTCAACAGCATCAATAGTTTCGGCTAATTTTACTGAGTCGTTAAAGTATAACGCAGAGTTTTGGCATACTTCCTTGTTAAACTCGTTGTCGTGTGCGACGATGATGACTCTCATACTCATCGCATCCAATAGTGATGGATTTGTTCCACCGACAGTATGCCCATGAAGATATGCAAAGCAGTTCTGTCTAAGCATGTTAAGTAAACGAGTGTTGTTATAAATCCCACCGATCATTAAGACTTTCCTATCGATATCTTGATTTAAAAGATCCTGGATTTGTGCTTGGTACCCCGGATTGCTAAAATTTCCGATTATAATTAACTTCTTATTGGTTTCACTCTTGAGAAAGCCATCAATTATAGTGTGTATATTATTTTCGGGTTCAAGTCTTGCAACGACAAGCCAGTATTCTCTCTCAGCTATTTCTCCAAGTTCCTGCGGATGCGATGCTATCGCGTTCAATTGTGCCTTATCCCAATTCACTCTTTGTGGGTCTGAGACGGCATATGGGATGAAAATTGCTTTATTCCTCCAACGTCTACTAATATGCTTTTGCATGCATTTCGAATCGATAATAATTACATCACAAAATATTTCAGCAAGTTTAGTATTTGCCCACAAAAACGCCCTTTCAAAAGCATTGAATTTTGTCCTTTTCCACTCCACCCCATCGACGTTTATCATTATCTTTACGTCTCTATTTAGTATCTTGGGCAGGCATGTTGCCCATCCTGCAGTCATTCCCAATAGGTATATGGTGTCGTTTGTTTTAGATTGCTTTCGAATAAAATAGACATCACTAAAGACTTCATAGATTTTTCTTTTTAGAGGCGATTGCGGGATTTTGTAAGGGGAGTAAACTAATTTAACACCACCATATTCACCATCAGCAGCATCGTTTTCACAGGTAACCGTTATGCTATAGCCCCGATCTACCAGCCTTGTTGAGAGCCCTTCTGTAAAAACCTCAAATCCACCGTATTTTGCAGGAATACCCCGTGAGCCAATAATTGATATTTTCATGTTTACAACCAAGCCTCAAAATTACCGGTCAGTTTTATTACTAATTTTGACCAAAACAGCAAGACTGTTCAGGATTAAACCGGATGTGATTAAGAGTAAACCTAAAATTAGTGCGGAAATACCCCCTGTAAAAACAATATAGTGAAACTGCCCAGTTTCGTAAAACGTGGAAAATGTATACAACCCTGAACAAACTCCTATAGAAGTTAGTAAAAAACCAGGGATCCCGAAGGACAGCAACGGCCGCTTGTACCCGATCAGCCCGACGATCCGGGCGAGCACCCCGAAGCCGTGGGAGACCGGGTTCTTCTTGTGCTTGTGGGGGACGTCGTAGGTGACCGAGATCGGGACCTCGGCCATCTTCAGGCCCAGGGGGGCGAAGTGGGCGATCATGTCCGACTCGATGTTGTAGCCCTCCGAGGAGAAGGTCAGGTTCTCGAGGGCCCTCCGGGAGAGGGCCCGGAAGCCCGACTGGGAGTCGGTCGTCGCGAAGGTGCCGCCGTCGACCGAGAGGTTCGTGAACCCGTTGAGGACCTTCTGGCCGGCGACGCGGTACTTCGGGATCTCGGCCTTGATCTCGAGGAACCGGGAGCCGATGACCAGGTCGGCAACGCCCGCGAGGACCGGGGCCGCCACGGCCGGGATCTCGTCGGGGTTGTGCTGGCCGTCGCCGTCGAGCATCACGACGGCCTCGTAGCCGAGCTCGCGGGCCCGGGCAAACCCGGCCA
>Ga0116195_1002100_pt1 | contig 10751 bp, 9 predicted proteins | sample AD_SCU002_MetaG_FD_89881 | JGI IMG/M metagenome (GOLD analysis project Ga0116195, IMG submission 89881) | Active sludge microbial communities of municipal wastewater-treating anaerobic digesters from China - AD_SCU002_MetaG | ecosystem: Engineered > Bioreactor > Anaerobic > Digestate | place...
GAAATCCGGTAGCTAACAGACTGTTGTCGAAATCTTTGATGCCCGAAACGCTGATTTCGTCTTCGTTGAGCATGGCTTTGCCCCCCTTCCATGCATAAAAGCACTCCCTGAGGTTCACTTCATAAACCACTCCGGCAACGATTTCGTCGTCTTCCATCAGAGCTATGCTGACGCAGAAGAGCGGAACCTTATGCAGGAAGTTTGTGGTTCCGTCCAGCGGATCGATGATCCACTTATACTTTTGACCATCGTGACCGGCGGTGTCTTCTTCGGTGATAAATCCCGATCCGGGAATAAGCAGACGGAGAGCATCCACAATCAATTTCTCGGTTGTTTTATCAACGTAGCTCACGTAGTTGTGGTGACCTTTCTGCTCGATTTCGTCCGGGTTTACCCGGTTAAGCTGGTCTAAAATGTAGTCCCCTGCATTCCGGGCAATGGTACAGACATCGAGGCATACGGATTTGTAGCTGATTGTGTTCATTAAGTGCTGTAAGGTTTTGTATAATAGATCCCATCGGTATCCGTCGAGACAAGAATGACCCGTTCGATGGTGTTTACAGATGCGGCATCCCATTGTTTTTTGCAGCGGATGTAGTTTCCGGTGAATCCGGTCATGAAACCGTTTTCGTTGTCCGATTCCCAGAGTACTTCCTGAACGCTGTTAATATGCTCAGCGTAAAATGCATCTTTCTTTGTATCCGAAAGTGCATGAAGGATCCGGCTGCGTTCTTGTTTTACGCGATCGGGAACCTGGTCTTCCATACGGGATGCCAGTGTTCCGGGGCGTGTGGAATAGGTGAAGACGTGCAGATACGAAACCGGCAGGCTTTCGATGAAATCCCGGGTTTGGTTGAAATCCTCATCGGTCTCGCCCGGGAATCCAGTAATTACGTCGGCTGCAATGCAGGCATGGGGCATTAATTTTTTTATGGTATGAACCCGTTCTTCGAAAACCTCGCGTTTGTATTTCCGTTTCATCAGTTCCAGAATACGGTCGGTGCCCGATTGCAGGGGAATGTGAAAATGCGGCATATACTTTCGGCTGCCGGCTACCAGTTCGATGATGCCGTGGTTAAGCAGTTCCGGTTCAACCGATGAAATCCGGATCCGGTCGATGCCCTCCATGGTTTCAAGTCCTTTCAGCAGGTCGAAAAAGCTTTCGTTCCGGTGCCGGCCGAAGTCTCCAATGTTTACGCCCGTTAGTACGATTTCTCGGACGTCGCTGTGAGCAATCTGACGGGCAACGTTCAGGGTTTCGGCAACAGAGGCACTCCGGCTTCTGCCGCGGGCATATGGTATGGCGCAAAAGGTACAGAAGTAGTCGCACCCATCCTGAACTTTAAAGAACGCGCGGGTACGATCGCCTGCCGAAAAATCCGGTTCAAAGGTTTCAGGCTTTTTTATTTCTGTTACTCCGGCCGTTTTCTCCTTGCCAAGTGTGTCAATATACTCAGGCAGTCGGTATTTGTCGTTGTTGCCCAGCACGATTTCCACGCCCTTAATTTTACGGATTTCCTCGGGTCTGAGTTGAGAATAGCAGCCGATAACGGCTACCGATGCTTCGGGATTTTTCCGCATTGCCTGGCGGATGGCAGCCCTCGTCTTTTTTTCTGCATGTCCGGTAACGGTGCAGGAGTGTATCACATAATAATCGGCACTTTCTCCAAATTCAACGGTTTCGTATTCCGTTTCCGGGAATTTCCTGGCTATGGCAGAGGTTTCGGCAAAGTTGAGTTTACAGCCAAAAGTTTGAAAGGCAATTTTTTTCTTCATTGCTGCAAAGATAGTCAATTGTTGTATGCACGCTCAGCCAGAACAGCTTAGAGCTCGGCTGCCGGCAAGCAGGTACCCCGGTTTCGTTAATCATAACGCATTATAAGCATCGGGTGGGCGTTGGTGACAGATGAGGAGTAAAAATTTATACCTTTGTGCTGCCGCAGCGGGAAGTATTTTTGAAGCAGAATGTCCGGCGCTATCTACAAACGCATCGATCTGCAAAAATGATGGAAAATCAAATTATTGATACTATTGCTGCTTCCATTAATCTTTGGGTTGGAAAGGTGATTCTGATTGTGGAAGATGTTGAATCCAATTACCAGTTTCTTGCAGCAACCCTGAGTAAATCGGGAGCTGAGCTCTTGTGGGCACGAACCGGAGAGGAAGCATTGGAATTGTTAAAAAGTGAGCGGTCGATAAATCTGGTGTTAATGGATATAAGGCTGGTGAACCTCGACGGGTACGGGGTTACCCGGGAACTGAAAAAACTCAGACCCGGTCTTCCGGTAATAGCGCAAACTGCATATGCCATGAAAGGCGAGCAGGAAAAGAGCAAAGAAGCAGGATGTGATGCCTACCTTGCCAAACCGATCCGTCCCTCAGAACTTTTAAAGGCCGTCAGCCGCTACATTTGACTTTCGTGTCTTTCCAAACAGTTTCTTCGTAAAATGCTGCAGTAATATGCCGCCAATTATCAGGCTCAGTCCCGCTATAGTAGAAAGCATGATTTTTTCACCCACCAGAAAAGAAACAAGAATCAGCGACAGGAAAGGAGAGAGGTAAACGAGATTGCTAACCCGGGCTGTATTCTCTGCATACTTAAGAGCTTTCAGCCATAGAACGAAAGCAACGCCCATTTCAAACAGTCCTATATATGCTGCCCCAATTCCACCTTTAAGACCGGGTAGCACAAAATCGTCCGTGGCAAGCACAAACAGCAGGGTATAGGCAAATCCGAACATGAAATTCAAGAACAGTTTTTCTGTTTCTTCACGCTTGTCGCGAAGGTTCAGCAGCCAGTACACAGCCCAGAAAAATGCGCTCGATAACGCCAGACCAACGCCCAGGGGATTTGAGAAATCGAGTGTCCCCAACCGGCCACCGGTAGCAATGACCAGGGTGCCTGTAAAGCTGATAAGGAGGGCTGCCACACTTATCCAGGTGATTTTTTGTTTTAGCACCGGAACCGATAGCAATACCAGAATCATGGGCCAGATATAATTGAGTGCCACCGCTTCCTGAGCCTGAAGAATGGAATAGGCCTTAAGCAGAATAAGATAATAGGCAAAGGGATTTATAAAGCCCATCAGGGCCGACCTGGCAATGGATCCGTAACCGGGGTGGCGTAGATTTTTTATACGGTTGTTGGCAACTAACAGAATAAACAGCACCACACAGGAGGTTAAGCTGGCATAGAGGAGAGTTTGAGCATAATTAAGGTATCCTAGCGTCAGCTTGAAGGCTGAGCCGACGGTTGACCAAAGCAAAACGGTTGCAATGGCAAATAACAATGCTTTCCGGTTGTCTTTCATCCCGCAAAGGTAATGAATGGCGCGATGCTCCGCTTGCTGAAAGCCGGCAGCTGAAATTTCTTTATCCTGTGAGATCCAGTATGTTGTAATCCGGGTTCGGGTTTACGTTCCTTTTCAGGTTTAACGTTCTAATATAGTTTGATTTAGAATAACCGGCAGGGCTTGCCAAATACCAAAAAGTAATTACTTTTGCTTCAAATTAATCCAATCTGACTCTATGAATAAATTAGCTGTTGTTGCATTAGGTGGAAATGCTTTGCTCAGGAGCGACCAGAAAGGGACCATCGACGATCAGGAACGCAATGTTTACGAAACTGCTGAACGCCTGCTTACCCTTATCCGGTCAAACTACAATCTCGTTATCACCCACGGAAATGGCCCCCAGGTCGGAAATATCCTCCTCGCCAATACGGCAGGACATAAAATGTACGGACTGCCCGATATGCCGCTTGATATTGCCGTTGCCTATTCACAGGGCTTTATAGGTTACATCATCGAGCAACAGTTGCGCAACGTGATGATGGCCAATGACCTTGACAGGGATATCATTTCCATTATAACCCAGGTGCTTGTTGATAAGGACGATCCCGCATTCAGCAATCCGACCAAACCGGTTGGACCATACTACTCCAAAGAAGAGTCGGAAGCAATTACTGCAGAAACAGGTTCCGTGTTTGCTGCAGATCCCAGAGGAAGGGGATACCGAAAGGTTGTAGCCAGTCCCAAGCCGCTTGTTATCAGCAATCAGAAGTCGATTGAATCCCTTGCCCGTGCCGGACAAATTGTCATTGCTGTGGGTGGCGGTGGAATTCCTGCATTCTATGTGGAAGAAAACAAGCTTCAGGGTATCGATGCCGTTATCGATAAAGATCTGGCGTCATCGCTGCTGGCCGTACACATACGTGCCGATAAGTTCTTTATCCTGACCGATGTACCTAAAGTGTGCATCAACTATAATACTCCTCAGGAAAAAGCTCTTGATCGTATGACCATTGCCGATGCTAAGAAATATCTGGCTGAAGGGCAGTTTGCCGAAGGCAGCATGGCTCCCAAGATCCGGGCTGCAATCAGTTTTGTGGAAGGCAGTGGTAAAGATGCCATTGTCACCAGCACCGACAAACTGGGAATCGATAACGGAGGAACCCGAATCGTGATCGTTTAATTTTTGAAAGTATAAACATTAAAAACATCGTTGTCATGGCTTTTAACTTAAGAAACAGAAATTTCCTCAAACTTCTGGATTTCACTCCTCAGGAGATAAAACATCTGCTTCAGCTTTCGGCTGATCTGAAAAAAGCAAAATATGCCGGTACCGAGCAACCGCGTCTGAAAGGAAAGAACATCGTTCTTCTTTTTGAAAAAGATTCAACCAGAACCCGTTGTGCTTTTGAAGTGGCTGCTCTGGATCAGGGAGCACACGTTACGTACCTCGGTCCTTCCGGGTCGCAGATGGGCAAAAAGGAATCGATGAAAGACACTGCCAGGGTTCTTGGACGCATGTACGACGGCATCGAGTACCGCGGTTATGGACAATATATTGTTGAAGAGCTTGGAAAATATGCCGGCGTTCCGGTCTGGAATGGTCTTACCAATGAGTTTCACCCTACCCAGATCCTTGCCGATTTCCTTACCATGATGGAGCACTCCGACAAACCCTTGCATCACGTGTCGTTCTGCTACCTCGGCGATGCCCGCAACAACATGGGTAATTCCCTTATGGTCGGAGCCGCCAAGATGGGTATGGACTTCCGTGCCGCAGCTCCCAGGGCATGCTGGCCCGATGAGGCACTGGTTGCACAATGCCGTGAAATAGCCAAAGAAACAGGAGCAAAAATTACCCTTACCGAGTCGGTGGAAGAAGGCGTGAAAGGCGTTGATTTTCTGTATACCGATGTCTGGGTATCGATGGGCGAACCTGCAGAGGTATGGGCAGAGCGTATCAAACTGCTGAGTCCATATCAGGTTAACATGGATGTAGTGAAAAAGACGGGTAATCCCAACGTTAAATTCCTGCACTGCCTCCCCGCATTCCATAACAGGGAAACCGTTATCGGGGAGGACGTATTCCAAAAATACGGACTTGAGGCTATGGAGGTAACCGAGGATGTATTTGAATCGCCCATGTCGGTTGTTTTTGATGAAGCTGAAAACAGGCTTCATACCATTAAGGCCGTGATGGTAGCAACCCTCGGGTGCTGATACCGGTTGAGTACAAAAAAACAGGCGGGATTCCCGCCTGTTTTTTTTTGTTACTGTCTGAGGTTCATTGCAGTAATCATTTCTTCCAGCTGGGTTCGCATGGCAGCATTCACTTCATCGAACTGTCCCTTGTCGGATAAGGAACCTTTTACGCCGAAATAGAATTTTATCTTAGGTTCCGTGCCTGACGGACGGACGGTGATTTTACTTCCGCCCCTGAGGAAAAACTGAAGCACATCCGATTTTGGAAGATCAATGGGGCGGATAGCACCAGATTCCAAAACGGTTTCTTTCTGCAGCTTGTAATCGCGGATACGCTCTACCGGTATCCCGTTGATTTCGTGTGGCGGCTTGCTGCGATAGTCATCCATCATTTGCTGGATTTCTTCAGCGCCGGCTTTGCCTTTTTTGGTGATGGAAATCAGATCCTCCAGATAGAATCCGTATTCATGGTAAATGTTGATGAGCAGGTCGTACATGCTCATGCCCATATTTCTGGCCCATGCAGCAGTTTCGGCGAGCATGGCACAGGCCATTACAGCATCTTTGTCGCGAACCTGATCGCCAACCAGATATCCGTAACTTTCTTCTCCACCTCCTATAAAGGTGCGTTCGCCTTCAAACCTGCGAATGATTTCAGCGATGTATTTGAATCCGGTAAGCACATCGAACGACTCAACACCATGGCTGTTTGCAATTTCTTTCAGAAGCTCTGAGGTAACGATGGTTTTAGCAATAAACTCCTTACCGGTGAGCTTTCCTTTTTGCTTCCATTGCCTGATGAGGTAATAAATCAGCAGGGATGCCGACTGGTTTCCGTTGAGCAGGATAAAGTTGTCGTTGTTATCTTTCACACCTATGCCAACTCTGTCGGCGTCGGGGTCTGTTGCCAGGATCAGATCGGCATTGATCTTTTTGGCCAAACGGAGGGCAAGTTCCATGGCAGCCTTTTCTTCGGGATTGGGTGAGTGCACCGTAGGGAAATTGCCGTCAGGAGTTTGCTGCTCTTTAACAAGATTTATGCTGGTAAAGCCAAATTCTTTGAGTGCTTCGGGAACCAGCCTGTAACCAGTACCGTGAATAGGAGTGTAAACGATCTTCATGTCGCTTTGCCTGCGGATGATATCGGGGTTCAGCGAGTAGGAGGTTACCATCTTTATATATTCATGGTCAATCTCTTCTCCTATAATTGTAATATTGGCATCGCCACCGCTGAAACGGATATCGTCGACGGATGCAATTTTCTGTACCTCGGCAATCACATTTTTATCGTGGGGAGGTACCAGTTGTCCGCCGTCGTTCCAGTATACTTTGTATCCGCTGTATTCTTTAGGATTATGGGAGGCGGTGATGACAACTCCGGTATGGCACTTCAGGTATCTGACGGCAAAAGACAATTCGGGGGTAGGGCGGAGGCTGTCGAAAAGAAAGACTTTAATGCCGTTGGCAGCCAGCACTTCAGCGGTGATGCGTGCAAAGTACTCGCTGTTGTTGCGCGAATCGCAGGCAATGGCAGCTCTGATTTCGCTTTCACCCGGAAGAGCAATTTTCATATAATTGGCAAGCCCCTGGGTGGCAGCTCCAACGGTATATTTGTTCATGCGATTGGTGCCGGTACCCATGATTCCCCGCAATCCTCCGGTTCCGAATTCCAGATCTCTGTAGAAGCATTCGATCAGCTCGGGTAAATCCTTTTCCATCATTTCCTTCACGGCACGGCGGGTATCCGCATCGTAGTTGCCGTTGAGCCATTGCCTGGCTTTCTCAATCACTTTAGGATCAACGTCTTTAATTGTCATAGTATTGATATTAGAGTTATTCACCCCGGTTTTGTGTCAAATTGGTATTATTTAACTTGCGGTAGCCGTCGATGATTCCGGGAGCGTTAAAGGTAACAATTATTCCGATTTTTTTGCCCGATATTTTTAACCTGGTTTGCAGGCTGCTCATCTGAAGGGGAGAGATCACAGGGTCTGAAACTATTTCAATTATCGCCTGGTTCTCAACAAGTATTTCTACGGGGATGTCTTTGTTTATTTTAATATTCTTGTAAAAAACAGGGAAGAAAACATCGCGTTTGAACATAAGTCCCTGAAGTCGGAGCTCGTGTAAAAAACAGGTTTTATAAACCGCCGGATCCAGCCCTGGTCCAAGTTCTTCATAAACCTGAGAGGCAGCTTCGAATATGCGGGTATGTAAGCGATTCAGTTCAGCCCTGTTCATTCAGTAAAGCTATGCATTTTTTAAGGCTTTCGCGCCAGTAAGGAACGGTTTGGCCTGTCGTGGCAATGTATTTCCCTTTGCTCATCAAACTGTAGTGCGGACGGGGGGCCGGCAGCGGATATCCGCTTGTATCGGTTGGTTTTATCACGCATTGTATGCCCGCAAGCTCCGCGATGGCATGCGCAAAATCGTACCAGCTGCACACGCCTTCGTTTGAGAAATGATAAATGCCTTCGGCAGCATTGCAGCGGATGAGGTTAAGAATAGCCTGAGCCAGATCGGCAGCCCAGGTGGGAGAGCCGAGCTGATCGGAAACTACCGTTAGCTCACCCTTTTCACGGGCAACCCGGAGGATGGTTTTTACGAAATTATTACCATAGGCCGAATAGAGCCAGGATGTCCGTACAACAATAGCACCCGAACCGGGTTGAAGTACATGCGCTTCCCCATCGGCTTTGGATTGTGCATAAACCCCTTTGGGATTAACTTTATCGGTTTCCGTATAAGGCTTGTGATTGGTGCCGTCGAAAACGTAATCGGTCGACAGATGAATCAGTCTGGCGCCCTGTGCTGCAGCCGTTTTGGCAAGCAGGGAAGGCCCTTCCACATTCAGAAGTCTTGTTTTCTCCGGTTCCAGTTCGGCCTTGTCAACCGATGTATAGGCGGCACAGTTTATTATCCAATCGGGATTGAAATCCGCCATAAATGCTTCAACGGCAATTTCCCTGGTAATATCCAGCTCGCAGTAATCGGTAAAAAGAAATTCAGCGCCGGGTAAAGCATCCGTGAGTGCCCTGAATTCATTTCCAAGCTGTCCGTTACTTCCTGTGATCAGAATTTTCATCCTATGCTTTTTCTGTAGGTTTCTTTATAAAGCCTTTTCCTTGAGGAAATCGGATTTCACACTGACTTTACCAATCAAACAAGCGGGTATTGCGATTCGCTAAACGATGGTTTTAAAATACCCGATGGTTTTAAGCAAACCTTCTTCCAACTGAACTTTTGGTTCCCAGCCCAGTTTTTCACGTGCCATACGGATGTCGGGCTGCCGTTGCATGGGATCGTCGCTCGGAAGCGGATTCATTACGATTTGCGAAGAAGAACCCGAGAGTTCGATAACCTTTCTGGCTAGCTGCAGTATGGTAAACTCGTTGGGATTGCCAACATTCACCGGTCCCGTAAAATCATCCTCCGTATTCATCAGCCGTATCATCCCGTCGATAAGGTCGGAATAATAGCAGAAACTGCGCGTTTGACTTCCATCGCCGTACACGGTAATATCTTCTCCCCTGAGAGCCTGAACGATAAAATTCGACACTACACGGCCGTCGTTGGGGTGCATGCGCGGGCCATACGTGTTAAATATCCGCATGATCTTAATCCGGACGTTGTTCTGTTTATGGTAATTAACAAACAAAGTTTCAGCAGCACGCTTGCCTTCATCGTAACAGGCACGCTCACCAATTGGATTAACGTGCCCCCAATAGGCTTCGGTTTGCGGATGAATCTGCGGATCTCCGTAAACTTCGGAAGTGGAAGCCTGCAGGATTTTTGCTTTAATCCGCTTGGCCAGCCCAAGCATATTTATTGCGCCCATCACCGATGTTTTCACGGTTTTTATGGGGTTGAACTGGTAATGAATCGGGGATGCCGGACAGGCCAGATTGTAAATCTCATCGACCTCTATATAGAAAGGCATGGTTACATCGTGCCTCACCATTTCAAAGTAGGGATTATTCATCAGGTGTACCACGTTTGACTTCTGACCGGTAAAATAATTGTCGAGGCAGACAACCTCATTCCCTTCGTTCAGAAGCCGTTCGCAAAGATGCGAACCCAAAAAGCCGGCGCCACCGGTAACCAGAATTTTTTTTCTCATCAACCTTTGTATTGGTTTTCGCTCATTTTGTTATCGCCTTATTTGTTAACTTTTCCGATGCCAATACCATGATAGGTAAAGCCCAGATTCTTAAGCTCGTTCCGGTCGTAGATGTTCCTTCCGTCGAAAACAACAGGATTCTTAACCAGTTTGCGGATAACCACCCAGTTCGGGAACCGGAATTCGGTCCATTCCGTCAGCAGAAACAATGCATCGGAATCTATCACGGCTTCGTAGGGATCGTTGCAATACTCTATAGCATCGCCAATTCTGCGTTTTGATTCACTCATGGCAACGGGGTCATACGCTTTAACCCTGCAGCCACCAGCCAGAAGTTTGTCTATGATAACAAGCGACGGCGCCTCCCGCATATCGTCGGTCTGGGGTTTGAAGGACAGCCCCCAGACAGCAATGGTTTTGCCCTTGATGTCGCTTCCGAAGTGCTGTTTGAACTTATTGTAAAGCAGTGATTTCTGTGCATCATTCACGTCTTCAACGGCTTTTAGGATGCGCATGTTGTATCCGACGTTATCGGCGGATTTGATCAGTGCTTTCACATCCTTGGGGAAGCAGGATCCGCCGTAGCCTATACCAGGATAGATGAACTTATTGCCAATCCGCGAATCGCTTCCAATTCCCCTGCGAACCATATTTACGTCGGCTCCGAGGATCTCGCACAGGTTTGCGATGTCGTTCATAAAGCTGATCTTGGTAGCCAGCATTGCGTTTGCGGCATATTTTGTCATTTCGGCTGAGGGTACATCCATAAAAATAACCGGATGTCCGTTAAGGGTAAACGGCTTGTAGAGCCTCGACATGATCTCTTCGGCTTTTTCTGATTCCACACCAACCACGATGCGGTCGGGTTTCATAAAATCGCTGATGGCATCCCCTTCTTTTAAAAACTCTGGATTGGATGCTACGTCGAAAGGGATATCAAGCTGTCGTTTGCCGAGCTCTTCCTGAACGGCATTCCGCACTTTGGCTGCAGTGCCGACGGGAACCGTACTCTTGGTTACCACCAGCATGTACTGGTTCATGTGCTGACCAACGGAGCGGGCAACATCCAGTACGTACTTAAGATCGGCGCTCCCATCTTCGTCGGGAGGGGTTCCAACGGCGATAAAAATCACATCTGA
>Ga0116195_1002108_pt1 | contig 10722 bp, 10 predicted proteins | sample AD_SCU002_MetaG_FD_89881 | JGI IMG/M metagenome (GOLD analysis project Ga0116195, IMG submission 89881) | Active sludge microbial communities of municipal wastewater-treating anaerobic digesters from China - AD_SCU002_MetaG | ecosystem: Engineered > Bioreactor > Anaerobic > Digestate | place...
ATACGTGTTAAATCATAAATGGATTTATAACTGTCAGGAATAGGATGATGAGGAGTAGGATGATTATTATCCCTAATAAACGGATGGGATCAGTTTGGTGGTAAAAAATGACCATACGATCCATAAATGTCTGATTTTTAACTCTGTTCTTTTTCTGACTAATATTTGTCATTAAACGTTCTTCTTCCAGGATAATGTCTAAATATTTCTTCTGGTTGGATAAATCTGACTCAGGGTAGGTATCTGGTTCTTTTTTCACAAATTCGTTATTTAAAAGTTCCCATAATCCACCTTCTTCCTGCATATCATTGATGAAATCATCTTCTATTATTACTTTGGGGAATATATCTTTCAGATTTTCTCTTCTTTCTAATACTCTGTTTTCAAAGTGATTGAAGGCCTCTTTTTTCCGGTTAAGGTCATGTATTTTTTTATCTAATGTTTCTTTGGTTTTGCAGAATTCCAATGGATTATCACATTCACATTTAACAAAATCACGTGGGGATTCGCCTTTTTTTAATTGGTAATATCCTCCACAGTGGTTGCAGAATAGATAACCCCCTTCTCTGGCAGATAATTTGGAAAATTTTTTTTGCTCTAAAACCATCAAAACACCTAAATTTCTTCTGAGCATAGTTTAATATAATCCTACCTGGGGTGAATTACATAAATATTTACAATCAGATCAGGTTCTTTTACTTGCATCTGTAGTCATTTTAGATTTTTTAGTAATCTTTTATATATTTAATATAGATTTAATTCTTTCCATTTTTATCATGGATTTTAAAAAATAACCCACCCTTTTACATGTCATCTAAATTATTTATGGACCTTAATTAATATTATACGCGTCTAGACCCATATTGAAATCAAATTAGAAAATTTTAAGGATTTAAATTCTATTAAACATTGCTAAACCTTTTTTAACATTTGCCTCCATTAGCAGGAAGATGTAAAGAAGTATTATTATACATTACGTTACGTTACATTTATTTACATGTAAATTTACTCTTTTCAACAAATTAAAAAAAAAATTCGTCGACGAAACCATTTTTAGGTTCAAAATTTAACATTACTTAATTTAGTTTGAATTTGAAAGTATTAGTAATACAATAATATATATTTTTAAATAATTATTCAAACACTCTATTAGGCCAGTATAACGGGTTTTATATTGTTAGTAGATTTACTAAAAATAAGCCACCAATTTATCAAACCAATCCCATCACAATTCAAATCCTATTTTTCCTTTTTATAAAACAACACAACTCAAAATAGTAAGAACATGTTTAAAGAATCTAACAACATAAACTAAAGTACGAAGTTTAAATAAAAAGAACAGACTTAATATATTAAGTTTACAATACTGTTAGATTCTAAGTATTTTCAGATTAAAATTGAGGTGAATTATGTCTGCAGTTGATAGCATTACCGATCTTTCAAAGTATCTAGTAACCATTCCCCCAAGTAAATTTTCCATTTTAACCATGACCTTTCTTAGCTTCCTTACTGGAGTCATTGCTGCTTATTTAGAGCCTCAAGTTTCAATATTTGATAGCATAGTTTATGGTGGGTCCACAGGTTTTTTAATCTTTGGATTAACCTCAATTATGGACGGTGCATTAACCCAGCCCATAATAAACAGCATGGAAGGACGACGATACATGAAAATGAAACACTCCATGTTCATATCGCTCCTAACAATGATATTAATTGCCGTAGTATATGTTGTGGGTAGTTTCATCTCCAGATTTACCGTTTACAGTTATATCATTGACGCATTGATACTGGGTTGTGCTCTGGCCTTTGGATTGCGCACTTTTATCATCTGGGGAACTTCCAATATCGGTGCGGTACGATCAATTATTATATCCGCATTCCAGCCCATCCTTATTCTGAGTATGGTGGTGGTTATTGTCTTTTTAACCAGCATAAGCACAAATATTGGGCCCTTCAGCATCATAGCAGTGGGTTTGAAAGGGATTGTAGCAGGATTAATATTAATGATCGCTATTTACTCATTCATACTGGTAATTGAATCTCCCATCCGTCGAAACCTGGGTGTTGGTGGTCTGGAACTTTTATCACTATTCATTGCACAATACTCTGAAGGTTCCAAGGCCATGGAAAGACTTTTCGAAGACATGGGAGAACCTATTGACACCATAGTGGGTGTGGTAAGTTTTAAAGGCAAAAACGGAGTAAAGGGCCTTTTCATATCACCCTGTGTTCATCCCGGACCTGTTGGAAACATTGGTGGGGGTAACATGCCCACGCTTCTGGCTGATAGTTTCGACACATTTACCATGGTAAGTCACGGCCCATCAACCCACGATTTTAACCCGGTTAGCTCCAGGGAGATATGTAAAATAAAAAAAGTAGTAGAAAAATCCCTGGAAAACATGGAGTATTCAGAACTAGCCAGCCCTTTTATGCAAGTTGAAAGTGAAGATGCTAAATTAGGTGTTCAGTATTTCGGCGATGACTTACTAATTTTAGCCACTTTTGCACCTCTAGGGTTTGATGATATTGACTTTGGAGTTGGACTGTCCCTGATAAAAGCAGTCCAATGCCATAGTAGGGCAGAAAATGTGGTTTTGGTGGACTGCCATAACTCATTCAAGGGAGAATCAGGACGGGTGCTTCCAGGGAACCCTGAAGTATTCCAGCTTTTAGATGCAGCTGGAAAACTGGAGGAAGCTGACAAAAAACAGTTAAAAATGGGTTGCGCCAATGATCCAATTCCTGAGTTGGGTAAAAGAAGTGGTGTGGGTCAAAGCGGAGTTAAAGTTATGGTGATGGAGGTCGGTGGCCAGAAAACTGCATACATCATTTTAGATGCTAACAACATGGTTATCGGATTCCGTGATGAAATACTAAAAGCAGTAACCGAATCAGGTGTGGATTTTGCTGAAGTAATGACCACAGACACCCATTATGTTAACAACCTCTCTGGAGGTCACAATCCACTGGGAACCAGAGACCGAGACGTAATCATTACCAAAGTAGTTGAATGCACCCAAAAAGCCATAAACGATTTGGAACCTGTTATGGCTGGTGCCAGGATGTTGAAACTTTCAAAGATCAATACCCTGGGCCCCACACATTCAACAGAGCTGGTGACCACCATTAGTTCTATTGTGGCTGTAAGTAGGATCTTTGCCCCATTAGTGTTCGTGCTGGCACTGCTCTTTGTCTTTATTTGGGTATTCTACTGGACAATATGAAAAAAATAGAAAAAGGATAGGTGTTGTTTAAAAAAATGAATTAATGGTAGTTCCAAGCAAATGGTTAGTGGTTGAAGAGAATAACCCATACCACTATCCATATGAAGAAGAACGGTACAATACCACTCCATAGCCAGCCTTTAAATCCTCCGACTTCTTCCTTGCCAAAGATCCGCTCAGATAGTTGCCCTGCCAGATAAAGAATAATCAACCCAGCAAGAACTGCCAGAACCTCATTTTTACCGAGACCAGATATGGCTCCAGTTGAAAGTAGAAATGACACATAACCTGCAACAATGGCAAGTACAGCGTGTATACCGGTTAACTTAACTTCGAGTTCCATTTTTTTCCTCCGTTTTACATATTAGTTAATTATCATAAATATAAATAAAGGTGTTTCCATGAAAGCCATGTCCAATGTTGATCTTTACGCCATTTCCCATGAACTTAATGAATTACTAAAAGATGCACGGGTTCAAAAAGCATACCAACCCACCAGGGACACGGTTATCATAAGATTCCATGTTCCGGGAAAGGGAAGAGTTGATGTAGTATTCCAGGCCGGAGTCCGGGTGCACACCACCCAGTATCCGCCAGAAAACCCTAAAGTGCCTCCATCATTTCCAATGCTTCTTCGCAAGCACTTGAAAAATGCTACTGTTAAACAGGTGCGGCAACATAACTTCGACCGTATTCTGGAAATTGATATCCAGAAGGAACATGGTTTTACACTGGTTGTAGAACTTTTCTCCCAGGGTAATATAATACTTTTGGATGATGAAAACCATATAATCCTACCCCTCAAACATCGCCATGTTCAAGGCAGGAAGATAACTTCTAAAGAGGAGTACCAGTACCCCCCGGAAAGAGGGATACACCCCCTGAATGTTGAACTTCATGATTTGAAAGAGTTATTTAAGAATTCGGACTCTGATCTTATTCGAAGTCTCGCTAGAAGTGGATTGGGGGGGATGTACTCCGAAGAGATATTTTTGCGTTCTGGTATTGATAAAAAGCTCCTTGCTAGTGAGGTGAGTGAAGGTGATGTTGAATCAATCTACCAGAGCATGGAAGAACTTTTTAAACCCCTTAAAACATTCAAATTCCAACCTCAAATTGTACGAGAAGTAATAGAAGAAGATAAAAATGGTGTAGATAAGGAAAAAGATGAAAAAGATGATACTGTTAAAACGAAAACTGGGAAAGAAGATGTTCTGCCCCTTGATATTTTAACCTATAAAGATTTTAAGAAAGAATATTTTGACAGCTTCAACCAGGCTGCAGATGAGTTCTACAGTGGAAAAGTTGGTGCAGATATCAAGAAGGTTCAGGAGGATATCTGGTCAAAAGAAGTTGGCAAATATGAAAAAAGGCTCAGAATACAGGAAGAAACCCTGGATGGATTCCGGAAAACCGTTGTTGAATCAAAAAGGAAGGGTGACCTTTTATATGCCCATTATAGTGAAGTTCAAAACATCATGGACATCATCCATAATGCCAGGGAAAAGTTTTCCTGGAAAGAAATAGGATCGAAACTTAAAAAAGGCCGTAAAGAAGGTTTAAAAGAGGCACAAGCAATAGAATCCCTGGATAAGATGGGTGTACTTGTTTTGAATCTGGAAGATGAAAGGGTGACCGTTGATGCCAACCTGGAGATCCCTGAAAATGCTGAAAAATATTATAACAAGGGGAAAAAGGCCAAACGGAAGATCAAAGGTGTTAAGATAGCCATCCAACGCACCAAACAGGATCTGGAGAAAATGAGGAATAAAAGGGATCTGGCATTGGAGAAGGTTAGAGTTCCCCAAAAGAGAGTGCGTAGGGAACTTAAATGGTTCGAAAAACTTAGATGGTTCCTTTCATCTGATGGGCTTCTGGTGGTTGGTGGTCGGGATGCGGGTACCAATGAACTGGTGGTGAAGCGTTACCTGGATAATCAGGATATTTATCTTCACTCTGATATTCATGGAGCCCCCTCAGTGGTTATAAAGAAAGGTGAGGGAGAGATTCCTGAAAGCACCATTCAGGAAGCAGGATTCCTTGCTGCATCTTTTTCCAGTGCTTGGAGTAAGGGTTACGGTTCTCAGGACGTTTACTGGGTCCATCCAGACCAGGTTTCTAAAACACCCCAGTCTGGTGAGTTCGTGGCCCGGGGAGCCTTTATCATAAGAGGTTCCAGGAATTATCTTAGAGGAATTCCACTTAAAATAGCAGTAGGTATTGTTGATTATGAGGGAGAAAGGATAATGGCAGGCCCTGTGGATGCAGTGGCCAAATACACTGACAACTACGTTGTTTTGAAGCCAGGCTTCACTAAAAAAGAGGAAATAGCCAGATCTGTCCTTAAAAAAATAGATCCTGACCACATATTATCTCTGGAAGATGTAATCAGGGTACTGCCATCTGGAAAATGCGATTTCGCGTAGTGGGTGAATTAAAAGGAATTTACTTTTAAAAAAAGAACTAAGATGATAAGGATTAAAGAAGATGGAAAAATAGATCCTAACTAGTTATGACCTTTTTCTTTGTTTGTTCTTCTTTTTAAGGATATAGTTAATGTCAATTAAATATTTTCCTTCTTCATCAGAGACTATTACTGATTCATCAGCCATGATGGATTCCAGGTTCAACTCGTAGACTCCCTGCTCATGGACCATAATGGTCTCCACAGAACTACCCTTACTCTCCTTGATCTTGGTAACCTTCCCATCTTGATGGAATTCAAAGAACTTACTACCACAGTTGGGGCATCCTTTAAGGAGTAGGTTTTCTGAGTCCTGGAATTCCTGGCCGCATTTAATACATCGATGCATCACTATCACCGAGACTGGCCACCATGGATATGAAGTTTGACTTCCTTTTTACCTGTTTCATAATGTTCGCAGGGCCAATTATGGTAATACCCACTGTTTTCTTCTTTGAAAGACCGAAAAATGATGCTTCATCCTTTTCTAGGGTGTAAATGTCAATTCCCACAAAACTCTCCACATCGATCTCGCGCATGGTAGTTTCAATGAGTTCTGCCTCTTCCTCTGGTTCTAAACCGCCCTCAATAACCAGTATTTCACCTTTTTTAACCCTTTCCATTATCATGGATATTTTTTCTATGCTACTTTGGCTTTTGAGGACAGCAGATGATATGAAATCCATTTTAAGGGCATTGTTCACGTCGTTCATGAAAATCACTCCTAATTGAATCTTTCCACCATTGCCTGATAGAGTTCATCAACATTTTCTCCCTTGAGGGCAGATATTCCCACCACTTTATGCTGAGGAAATACAGAGAGAATTCTTCCAGTGTTTGCATCAGGAAGATCCACTTTGTTGGCCACCACTACAAAGGGTATGTTCCGTGCCTCTAAATTGCCAATAATGGTGATGTTAGCCTGGGTTAAGGGATCTTTGGTTGAGTCCACAACCAGAAGAACTCCCGTAACATCATCTAACCATTTTATGGCTTCTATTATGCCCTTAGTAGCTTCTTTAGCTCTTTCTTTTGCTTCGTCTTCTGATAGGCCATATTCTAAGAAATTTTTATAATCTATTTTAGTGGCTATTCCTGGAGTGTCTATGATGTCAAAGTCCAGTTCTACACCATCATAGTTGAGGGTGACTCTTTCCTGCCTGTAGACCTTTCTGGTTTCGTGAGGAATTTCTGAGATGAGACCCAGAGATTTCCCAGTCCAGTCTTTGGTCATTCTATTTGCAAGTGTGGTCTTTCCTGAGTTAGGATGTCCATAGAATCCGATTTTGAGTTTTTTTTCCTTTCCAATTAATTTGTTGAAGATGTCTCTGAAAAATTTTTTCCTGAAAATTCTTTGCATAATATCAACCATTTAATCACTCTTTTTTCAACAGCAAATTATCTAACTTACAAATAATATTAATATAACAGATTGGCTACCCACACAGGCGGCAAATCAACTATTGTGTGCATATTTCATAGAATACGTAATGAATGAATATAAATTTAATGGTACAATCTTTTAGATGTCTTGGTTACTCCTGGTAAGTTTCCCCAGGTTGAAGTATGGCTACTTTAGTATCTGTGGACTTTTCAACCAGATCTTTGAATCGCTTTGGATCCTGCTCTATAACTGGGAAAGTGTTGTAATGCATTGGTATTATAACTTCTGGTTCTATCCAACTGGCAGCTATGGACGCCTCCCTAATCCCCATGGTATAACGGTCCCCAATCGGAATTAAAGCGATTTGTGGTCGGTAAACATCTCTGATTACTGTTTTCATATCCCCGAAAACACTGGTGTCCCCTGAATGGTAAATCTTCCTATGATTTTCCAGTTCCATTATATAACCACAGGAGCTCCCACCAGGACCTATGCCTTCAATGAAGTCCATGTCTGAAGAATGAAATGCGTTAACCATGGTGAAGGATATTCCCTCTGCTTTAACTGTTCCTCCCATATTCATACCCACAGTTTCCAGATCTTGCTGGGAAAGAAACACAGAATGTTCATGGTTACAAATTATTGTTGCCCCATTTTTTTGGGCTAATTCAACAGTGTCTCCAAAATGGTCTTTATGACCATGTGTAACACAGATTATGTCCGGTTTGAGGTCTTCCACCTCCAATGGACAGGCCGGATTATCCCTGATGAAGGGGTCAATCAAAATGTTAACATCATTTTGGGAGGATATTGAAAATGCAGAGTGTCCCAGCCATCTTATCTTCATTCTCTGAGCCCCAGATCCACATCTTGTGAGATACTCCATGCATCCTCAAACATTCGCTCAATTTCTAAAATAGATTTTTTATCTTTGTAGATGACTCCCACTTCATAACTTTCATAGATAGGGTCAGTGGATATTATCAGTCCGTTGGCATCATCAGCTACTACAGCCACTGTGTGTACGTGGGGCATAGTTCTGATCTGAACATCTTTCTCCTGAAGTAGTCTTATTAATTCCACTGAGGCATCATCGTCCAGGCTAGCTTCCTGGATGATCATACGACTTTCTGTGTCCATAAATTTCTTTAGTATGCCCACGTCAATGTTACGCACCCAGGGATACATCATCAGTAACCGGCTATCAGCAGTTATGATGGTGTCTTTCATTGCTTCTTGAACGTCTTGGGCTTCAAATGACCATATTATGCTCGGTTCCTTTGAATCTGTCTTTAATTTATCAATGGTTCCTTTGAAAGAGTCTAACCGTTCATCGATTATGTTTTCAATATCCTTAGCATTTTCAATATAGTTCTCTTTTAACTTGTTGAGCCGATTTTTAACAAACTGATCATCACGTCCAGGACGTTCTTTATAATGTTTCAAACGTTCCTTATCAGCAGTTTCTAACACAGATTTGGGGGTGGGAGGTTTCATCTTTTCTTCTGCAGGTTTCGGTGTCTTTTTAACAGGTTCGGGTGTTTTTACTGGTTCTATTTTTTTACCAGTAATTGTTGGTTTTTTCTCTTCTGCAGATTTTTTAACTGGCGCTATTTTCTTAGGGGTTACTTCTGGTTTTTGGGCCTTGACTGGTGGTGTGGTTGTTGGTTTTTCTGTGTCAACTTTTGGTTTAGCCTGAGGTGTGATCTTTTTAGGAGTTATAGCTTTTTCTTTGGGCTTTACTGCCTTCTCCGGTTTTATTGCCTTTGGCTTTTCTACTGGAGAAGTAGTTTTTGTGGGTTTTGCCAGTTTAGGTTCTTCTTTAGGTATTGGTTTAGGTTTAATGGCCTTAGACTTAGAAGTGTCACGAGGTATTGAGGGTTTTTTAATTTTAGGCGGAACCTTAACCGGTTTGGCCTTTTTAGTAGATGGTTTGGGGGAAACTTCCTTTTCAGGCCTTGAAATAGCTCCTCTGGATAAATCTATCCTGCTACCGAAGAATATAATTAAAATAACTCCAAAAACTGATGCTATTAAACCTACAAAGAATGCTACAGGGTTAGGTGGAGTGCTAAAACCAAGATACATAAAATATAATCCACCCATAACTATGAGTGCCCCGAAAACGCTGACAATTAAATTGATCATCCTCATACCTCCTAATCCTATTATGTTAGGGATTATTTATAAATTATTAGTTTCATCACACACCATTATTATCCTTCTTTATGCTTAGGTCTTAAAAAATTGAATTCCTAAATAAAAATTGGGTCTGATCAATTATTAATATTTTCCGGAAATTCAGTGAAATTTTAAATGGAATTTTTGAAATTTTCCATTTAAAACTATTTTTTCCTGGTTTTCCCGTAATCATATGATTATTTTTACATCAATTTTATCTTATCTTCCATCTAAATATTTTTAAAATCTCTTACTGTTTTTTCAGTTAAGTATTCGTATAATAGCAGAACAATTTAATCATTATAACTGTCAACACAGTCACTGATGATCTTCAATGCATTTAGAGTCCCATTGTATTGTGAAAATATTTTCCGAGTGTTGGATGATCCTTCCTTCAAATCCATATCATCAAGGGCTTGATTAATATTATTAGACAAGTTTTTAGAATTTAAATTTTCCATATTTTCAACAAGGGCTATCCCATATTTCCTCATTTGCATGGCATTTTTTAACTGCTCAGGATGGTTTTCAATGGGTATTAAAACGCTTGGGATTCCCAGAGACGCTATTTCCATGCAAGTAGTGTGTCCAGCCAGACTTACCAGGAGATCCGATAGTTTCATCCATTCCATCATATCCTCCAGGTACTTTTTACATATAATACTAGAAGATGATTCTGCATGGTCAATCTGTATCTGTGGTCCGGTGACCAGAATCAGCCGGTCACAAGCCAAATCTGGTGCTGCCTGGCATGCTAGATCTAGAAGTTTATTCCCGAATTCGGATCCTCCTACAGAGACCATTACTATCTTCTCTGATTTTTCGAACCCAAATCTCCGGCGAAGTTCTTCTTTACTAGCCATAGTCCTGGTATCCATCTTCAGGATCGGCCCGGTGTAATTAACCCTGTCACGAATTTGTGGTGGTATATCCCATGAATTCTGAATGTCAGGTATGATAATTGACTGGCAAAGCTTAGATACATCTTTTATGAAACGCTGCAAACCATTTTCAAGGTAATCCATAGTGCGGTCATTATGGTAAACATCTTTAAAATCAGGACATAAATCATTGCTAACTAATACGCAGGGTATTCCCAACACTTTGCAGGTGATGGGAACAGAATAATGGGAATCAGACACAACCACATCTGGGTTGAATTCCTTGATAATGCGGGATTCATGGTAAATACTTTTTAGAAAAATAAAGGGAGCGTCAATAGATTTTCGTGCTGTATATTTCAGGTTCAACTCACCCGAACTCCCATAAAACTTAATTTCTGGAAGTTTAACAACATCAAAGCCACTGTGATCGTTCAATGTCTGGAAACCAGAACCATAACTTGCAAAGAGAACTTCATCACCGTTTTCAGCAAATTTTCGAGCCAGAGCTACTGTGCGGGATGTGTGTCCCATTCCAATACCGCAGGGGATTAAGAGAACCTTCATTTAAGCCACTTCAACACC
>Ga0116195_1002122_pt1 | contig 10675 bp, 4 predicted proteins | sample AD_SCU002_MetaG_FD_89881 | JGI IMG/M metagenome (GOLD analysis project Ga0116195, IMG submission 89881) | Active sludge microbial communities of municipal wastewater-treating anaerobic digesters from China - AD_SCU002_MetaG | ecosystem: Engineered > Bioreactor > Anaerobic > Digestate | place...
GGAAGCGACGATATTGATGAGTTTCATCCTTGAAAATTTATGGGACTTACTCCCGGAGATACCTTCCCCCGACCGGAACGAACCGCTCTGGCTTCATCACCGTATCGTACTTCTGGATCTCCCCGAGCTCGAGGGCCATCCAGGGCCGCTTTCGGGGCGCCTCCTTCCTGACCCGGACCCCCTGCCACCGCTCCTGGTTCTCGACGTAGGCTTTTGCCTCCTCCCTTGTGAGGAAGACCGCGTCCCCGAAGGTCTCGAAAAACGCGAGGGGGTTATCGTCGATGACGATCTGCTTAATCGTCGCCTCCCCGGCGTAGCCGGTATCCTCATGGGATTGGTAGAAGACGAGTTTCATACCTGGCTTGAGTTCTTTGAAGACGGTGGCGGGCTTGATGAAGACGGTCTTTTTGTCCCTGAAGAACCGGGGCATGAGGTGTTTCGGGACCGGGAAGGTGACGCCGGTGATCTCGGGCATCGGTTACGCCTCCACTCCGGCCCGCTTGAGGATGAGCCGGTAGTCGTCCTCCGGGATCTCGCGCATGGCGATGCGGAGGTGACCGCTCCACATCGTCTTGTTCGTGATGAATCTGAGATCCCCGATCAGCGGCTTGAACTCAAGGGGTTCGGCAAAGACCTTGATTGGCCTGACCTTCATGCGGTAGGGGAAGACCTCGTCGCCCATCTGCGGCGGGGTGACGAAGAGGCGGGAGTGGTCTTCGTAGGGATCGGAGATGACTTCATAGGCGCCGGTTATCGCGGAGGGGAGGATGGTGTCGTCCTCTTTCTCCTGCCGGACATATACAAGGATGGTGTCGCCGGGCTTCACCCGCTGCATGAGGGTTTTGTTCCGCCTGGGAACTCCCCAGATGTGCTTCGTATCGAGGATCCTGGCGTTGTCCCGGTTGGAGGAGGCGATCCAGTGGGTCATAGGTGGCATTTGATCGTTTATAGTTAAAACGTTCACGGAGTGGAACATTGACAGATCAATGGCGAAGAATTATCAATATACTCTCATCTGTGTGACTTATTTCGAGGGGTCATGCTGGTTAAGGAACTCCTAGCTTTTGATGTACATTAATAGCCAATAACAAATTAAAGACAGTAAAAGAAAATCACAAAGATTAACTGTAACCACTCGAATCAGTCTGTGTTGATTGTTACTTGGGAGGGTATCATGTATACGTTGCGAGAGGCGTTTGATAAACAGAAGGTCGTACCTAATCAGGATATCATAAATAATACAATTACTGAAAATTCCTTTGCAGTGGGCTTTAACGCCGTCATCGGCGGCAGTGGCATGGACGAGAACGTCTATACCGATCCCAGAAAATTTTTTGCGCTCACGCATATGACAAAAAACCTTCAGGGCATTGTATCGCATGTCCTTTTACGTGTTTGGCGTGGGGAGGGAAGTCCTCTCCTTGTTCTTGATACGACATTCGGCGGTGGGAAAACCCATACACTCGTGGCCCTCTATCATCTCTTCAAGCATCCCTCAATTGCAGAGCAGGATCCTGAAATCCGAAAAATCTTGGCTGAAAAAGATCTCAGGTCAGTCCCGGACGTTGCACTCGTGGCTATTGATGGACATAGTCTCTCGTCGGTACAGCGTGAAGGGGAAGTACGGACGATCTGGGGCGAGATGGCTCGGCAGCTTGGCCAGTACGAGATGATGAAGGTCTACGATCAAAGTCTGCGACGCCCAGATTACAAAGCTCTACAACAACTCTTCCTATCTGTAGGAAAACCAGTCATTATTCTCCTTGATGAGTTGGTCAATTACCTGAAGGATGCGCATGCAGAGACAGAGACTGATGAAGACGGCTCTTTGCTCACAGAGACAACGGTCGCGTTTTTTCACACGCTAACAGACGTCATCGCCAATAGTGAGAACGCGATGCTCATTCTCACGCTTCCGGGCACTGAGGCGGCTTATAAGAAAGAGGCGGCTCTGCTTGAAAACTATAAACGAACAATTCGCGAGATTGGTGGGCGCGAGGCGGCATTTACGGTTCCCATGGAGCGTTCAGAGATCTACGATGTCATTCGTAAACGACTATTTGATACCGTTGACAATTCAACTGCCTCAAGTGTCGCGGAGAAGGTTCTGCAATTCTATAGTGGTCATCCAGAACATTTTTCCAATGATATCCTCTCGCTCGACTACAAAGAAAAGATGGTCAAATCGTATCCGTTCCATCCTCACTTAATCGACCTACTCTACGAGCGAATCGCAACAATTCCTGATTTCCAGAAGACCCGGAGCATGCTCCGTATTCTGTCGCATGTTGTGAAGGACATCTATCAGAACCTCGATGAAGTTGGCAATGATCGGCTCATCACTCCTTCACTTGTGAACTTGAATGATCCGACACTACTTCAGGAATTTACCAGTAAAATTGCACGAAATGAGTTCCAGCATGTTATCAGTTCTGATATCGTGAATGACGAGTTCTCTGCCAAGTCTCAGAGGTTGGATCGGAAGCCCATTTATGGGCAGATGACTCGAATTGCGACATCGATTTATCTATACAGCCTTATCGGGACAACCAAGGAGGCCAGTCTCGGTTGCTCACAGAATGAGCTGATCTTGGCCACCGCATCTGAGGGGATCACTTATCCGAAAGATATCATCAACGATGCCCTTACGCTTGAGAATACGCTCTGGTACATCTATAATAAAACAGGGAAGTATTTCTTCTCGGTGGAGGTGAACCTGAATAAAGTCATCTCTGACGAGATGCTGGCGGTCGATGCGCCGCAATATAACCCGGAAATTAAGAGTCGTCTGAGGAAGATGCTTTCATCTGATTTCTTTGATGTCCGTGTCTGGGATCAGGATGTTCGCACCCCTTCTAAACCGACGCTTGTGGTAACAAATCACACAAGTGTGAAGACGACGGAACCGAAAGTCCCTGATGACGTGCGGTCGATCATCGAGCGCGAGGGTGCATCGTTCCGGACGAAGAAGAATCTCATCTTTGTGCTTGTCGCTCACGAAGATCGTATTGAGCGGATGGTTGAAGCAGCCCGAAGATACAAGGCGATTAATAAATTGAAAGGGGAACAACGGACACGTGAAGATATAAAGTCGTACGGAAACAAGATCGACGAACTGCTCAAGGAATCAGATTCGAATCTCAATCTTGCAATTGAACGATGTTATTCACTGATCTATTATCCGAGAGGCACCGATATCAGGTCAGTGACCGTTGCGAACGGATACGAGGGCGCCAAACGATATCCTGATAAGATCTATCTGGCGTTGAAGAAAGCGAACAAGATTGTTGAAACGCTCCAGCCATCATATATTGTCGACCGAGTTATCGGCACCCGGGACGAGATCACTATCAGAGATCTCTGGAGCAGTTTTGAGGAAGCACCGATGCATATGCTTCCGGCAAACAAGAAAGTGCTCTTATCTGCTGTTCTGGATGGTGTCGATCAGAAGATGTTTGCCCTCTATTCGGGGGGTGTAGGCGATCTCCAATTGATTACCGCAGAGAACTACAAGCAGATCGGCGAACAGTTCTTTTATGGTAATCAGCCTCCCGGCGGTCCGAAAGACGGGCACTATTTGCTGACCCGGGATCATGCACAGGATATTAGAGTACAGCTAGAAGTGTTGACAGGGACCGGTAAGGTTCACGGCGGTGATGATGACGAAAAAGAAGGTTGGGACGGACCGAAACAAAAACAGGGTTCCCCCATCAAAACAGTAACATTAGAAGACCCAGGACTCTTTGCTGAGTACCAGAACTGGACGGTTAAAGATCTGTCTTTTGGTTTCTCCAATACCCGCCTGTTCTATCCGATCCGGGAACTGTTCTCTACTCTTCTGCTAGGCATAACCGGGGTGACGTTCTCGGTTGAGGTGCGGAGTCGGCTGATGAATCTCTCGATCCGAGAGACGGCTGTTGCTGATATGAATGAACTGCTCAGTGCAATCGAAAAAGTATCCGGGATGTTCGACGAGGGTCTTTCGGTCTCGCTAACCATGACCTATGGGGAACCGCCAGAAGTGGATGAGGATTTCGCCGATTCTATGGGTGGACTGACGAGTATCCGGGACGAACTTTCTATCAGTGCTCACATCGAGAAGGCAGGCGGTGGGCCGATGCAATACGAATACTAACGGGAGGACAGGAGCATGGAAATCCGCAACTATCTCGCCCGCGATCGCATCCACTACAGCATCGCGCTCAAGCAGAACGGAAATCAGACTATCCAGCTCTGGGAGCATATCGACGGCATGCAACGGGAGTTCAACACAGTGCTTGCTGTGGTCTTTTCCTGGCGGGCGGAGATGATACAAGTCTTTCTTGATCGCCTTGTTGCTTCATACCGGGAAGATATGAGGCGGAGTCTCCGCTCGGCGCAGATGACGTTGGATACGGGGAACGATCTCGCACATGTCGACGGAGTCCACTGGCAGAATGAATATCGCATTCCCGAAGAGGTGGCGATGAAGATGCTGGTCGCGATGAAGCTCATCTCCAGCATGGACCAGCGACCACGAATTGAGGAGGCATTGGAGATCGTGCATGCCCTCTCCGACGAAGAGATCTCGTTCTGGGCATGGAAGACGTTGTCGCTGAAGGCAGCTGCGTTGAATGGATTTAAGGCGATGTATCTGTAGGAGATATTAGGATGGAAGAAAAGAGGACATTAATTGAGACGTTTCTGCCGGTGGAAGAGATTTCTGCGGAGGCGAAGAAGGAGAAGAGTGGTCGAGCCCCAATATTTGAAATGCACTATTGGTGGACTAGGAAGCCATTGGTTACGGCAAGGGCCGCAGTTCTAGGAGCACTGTTGCCCGCGGACTATGATATTCAAGAATTTAAAAAGCTCCTCGGATTAAATAGGGATAAACGCGCGCATACCTACAGTATCCCCATTGATAGAATTGAGCAATTAAAAGAGGACTATAAAAAAACATGGGGAACTATTCCAAGGGTACTTGATCCCTTTGCTGGGGGGGGATCAATACCCTTCGAAGCACAGAGACTAGGTGTCAACACTATCGCGAACGATTACAACCCTGTTGCTCATTTGATTGAAAGGGCTACTCTGGAATATCCTCAGAAATATGGCCATAAGTTACGTGGGGATGTTGAAAAGGGGTTAAATTGGGTATATGCGGAAACAAAGAAAGATTTAGAACAATATTACCCTAAACATGATGGCAAAGATGTCGTAGCCTATATCTGGGCATGGATGGTGACATGTCCTGAATGTGGTTTTAGATGTCCACTAGTTGGACAGTGGTGGCTTTGCCAGAAAGACAAGAAAAAAATTTTCTTGAATTATGAGAAGCCAGAAGGTTCTGATGACACCTTGCGCCTTGAGATACTTGAGGGAAATTACCCTCCTGACAAAAATTGCTCGGGAGGTAAAGGTATTTGTTTGCGATGTGGCGCTCTCATCAAAAGGGACAATGTTCAATCAGATATCCATACTAACGAGACGGAGTCGTTGTTAGCAGTCGTTCTATCTGGCAAAAACGGCAAAGAATATGATCTACCCTCTGATGGGGATATTAAGAGTTATAAATCTGCACAAAAAGTGGTTAAGGAGAATTGGCACAGCCTTATTAAACAAGGACTTATCACGATCGAAGAAATCCCAAAAGATACGAGAGGATCACTCTCGGCACAAATTTATCTACATTACTGGCACAAGATACTAAATCCTCGTCAATTACTTCTATTCGCTACGTTAGTGAAAAGCACTCAAAGTTATATCAAGCAGTTGGAAGGAGAACACCCTAAAGAATATTGTGATGCAATAGCAACATACTTAACTCTGATATTTGGAAAGCACATCAACTTTAACTGCCGTTCAACCGTTTGGTATAGAGCATACGAGAAAATTGCACCCACAACAACATTTCGTGGCGTCCCAATGATGTGGGATCACGCTGAAGTGAATCCTTTTGTGAAAGGTTCAGGTACACTGGAAAGTATTTTCGGTTCTATCTTGGACGGAATAGAATATGCTTCAATTAATTTATCAAACCGAGGTACGGTTGAAACAAAATTAGGCTCTATAACCCAATTGAAAGAAAAGGTGCCATTAATTGTCACTGACCCGCCATACTTTGACGATGTCCGTTATGCAGAATTTAGTACGTTCTTTTATTCATGGGAAAGGAAAACTATCGAGAATATTATTGATTTAGGCGATGTCCCAAAGGCTGAAGAAATGTCTGTTGGTGGTTGGGGGCGAACAAAGGAATTTTTCAATAAACTGTTTTTGGTGTCATGTAAAAAAATGTATGAGACACTTACTGAAAATGGTCTCGTTATCATGTTTTTTGCCCACTCTTCTGTTGAAGCTTGGGATTTTGTAATAAATGCGATGCAAAAAGCGGGTTTCCGAATTACTGCTACTTGGCCTGTTCATACTGAGAGTACTGCAAACCCTCTTGCTCAAGGAAAAGCTTCGATTATGTCCTCAATAATTATTGTTGCACGGAAAAGAAACTCAAATAGATCAGGCTACATCGAAGAAATCCAAGAAGAGCTCCGGGATCATATTGAAAAACGCCTCAATGAGTTCTGGAACTATGGCCTTCGCGGAGCAGACCTGACCGTCGCCTCAATGGGCGCTACGCTCGACGTGATTACCCAGTACTCCGACATCAAGAGTTACACAGGCGAGATGACTATTAAGGATGTCTTGAATCTCGTGCAGACCAATGTCGCCCGCTACGTGCTCAACCGATACATGAACAACGCCAGCAGCCTCGATACACCCACAGCCTTCTATCTCTATGCCCGCCTCTCTGGTCTCGACGGCATGCCGTTCGATACGGCGAATCTGATTGCAAAGAGCATGGACATCGACCTCAAAGCTCTCGAGAAAGAGGGACTTGTCGAACTTAAAACAGCCGGGAAAGCAAAAGGTGTGAAATTAAAGAGTTACCAGGATCGCGAGATATCTACCAGCCAGACATTTCCCATGACCTCGCTTATCAACGCCGTCCACTACATGATGGCTGCCTACGCCAAAGGCGGCTACGCGGAGGTGGAATCTGTCCTTTCCTCAATCCCATACGGTAGGAACGAGCTGAAAGACATTCTCGAAGCGTTTCAATCCCTGTCGCCCGGCGACCCTGAAAGGCAGACCGCACGACACATTCTGGAACGGATGGGCGCTCATTTCCCACGGAGAGGGCAGCAAGCGCTCGACCAATTCTAAGACAAGATCACTATGGCAATCACACGTGAACTCATCCGGACAAATATTGCAGAGCAGCGGTTCGATTCGATCTGGGACCTCAAGCTCAACACGGACGCGTACCGTATCGCCCTCCGATATCTTTTTGACCCGGTCTCGGCTGTTGCCATCGGTAAGATCGATCCGCTCCCTCACCAGGTGGAGGCGTTTGTCAAGATGATGGCGATGCTCAGGCCGTCGACAGGCATCGATGAACGCATCCGCATGCTCCTTGCTGATGATGTAGGTCTTGGCAAGACCATCATGATTGGCCTCGTCATGAAAGAACTGATTCTCCGAAAGAAAGTCGACCGCATTCTTATCATCTGTCCATCCGGCCTTCAGATCCAATGGAGAGAGGAGATGAAGGAGAAGTTCAGCGAGGATTTCACCATCATCAAAGGGAAGATTGAGGGTAACCCCTTTGAGGAGCATAAGCGAGTTATCGTCTCCGTCGACATTGGCCGGAATGAAGGTAAAACTCAACTCCTTCTTGGATGTGATTGGGATCTCGTCATCTTTGACGAGGCGCATCGCCTCAAGCCGGGGAGTCTCCGATACGAGGCAGTCGCCCAGCCCATCGCCGAACGAACCCGCCACCTCATACTTGCGTCCGCTACTCCACACGACGGGAAAGTAGAGAACTTCCTAGCTCTCATACAACTGATCGACAAAGAAGTTGAGGCCAACGCTGAGAGTGGAGACCTGCGCAACTATCTCGAGCCGAAAATGATTCGACGGCTCAAAGAGGAGATTGTGGATTTCCGCGGAAAGAAGATCTTTCCAAGCAGGGATACCCCGCAAACAGTCCAGATCGATTATTCCCCTGAAGAGCGTGAGTTCTACGATCTTGTCGAGGATTATGTTCGCCGGTTCTACAAGGGCGCCGAGGACGCCGGGAATTATAACGTAATGCTGGCGCTCTATATCCTTCATCGCCGAGTGAGTTCGTCGCTTAAAGCTGGCGTCGTTTCGCTTGAAAAACGACGAATTCGCCTCCTTGAGCCATATCTTGACATCGATCCGAACGCAGCGCAGGACTACTACACCTCGGCAGATGAGGGGGACGATCAGCGTCGTGAGGAGATTGAAGAGGCGATCCTCGGGGCTACTGCAAGTATCACCCGAGAAGAGACTCGCGAGGAGATTCAATACCTTGAGTCCCTTATTGAGATGGGAAGGAGGCTCGTCGCTGAGGACAAGGATCAGAAGTGTGATAAATTGCTCGCCCTCATCCGTGACATCAGGGACCGACGCCCGGATGATAAGATCATCATTTTCACCGAGTTTAGGGATACGCTCAACTTCCTTGAACGAAAGATAACGGAAGAGGGTCTTCTCGTCGCAAGAATCCGGGGTGGAATGAGCCCGGAGGATAAACAGCAACAAGCATCGTACTTTGAAAACCATGCTGACATCCTCCTTGGGACCGAAGCTGCCGGTGAGGGATTGAACCTCCAGTTCGCCAATATCGCTATCAATTATGAACTCCCCTGGAACCCTAATCGCCTCGAACAGCGGGTAGGCCGCGTCTATCGTTATGGTCAGAAGAAGCGGGTTTATATTTACAACTTCAAGACAGCGTTTCCAATCGATGACGCGGTGCTCTCAAAGATACTAGAGAAGATGGAGCACATCCGAGCAATCTTTCAGGATAGGGCTATCGATGTCATCGGTTCGATGATATCGGAGAAGGATATGCTCGAGATCTTCCGCATCTCCCGAACAGACTCATCCGCTGTAGAAAATGTCGATCAGCTCTTCAATGACAAACTTGAGATCTTCAAGAGTATCGATAAATTCCTGATTCGGCAACAGTTCAACCTGGTCAATGTCAAGCAGATGACCGAGGACATCACTCGATGCATCAACAATTTCGATATCGAGCGGTTCTTCCTCACCTATGCCGGATCTGTAACGGATATGGAGGTCATGCCGAAGGAAAATGGGCAGTATTCAATACATATGTTGCCTCGCATCCCTCGAAGTACTACTAACTGTATAGAGTGGTCTGGTGAAGCCTACCACGAGATGCATGTTGAAAAAGGGGTCTTTGATCCCAATAACAAGGGAATCCATATTTCCCTAGGGCACCCTCTGATGAAAGCGGCCCTCGACGACTGCCTGACGAAGTCCCCGCTCTCCTGCGCTGCATATCCCAAAAGAGGGGTTTTGTTAACCTATATTATCAGATTCTATGATGGGCACGGAATAGAGATCTATGCAGAGCCGACACTGATCTTAAAAACTAAAGACAGTACAGAGATCCTCGATCCACTCACAATCTGGGATCTGAGTGGATATAGAGGTAGCCCGGATGTTCATGGAGAGGATTACGTCGCTCTTCTTACTGATGCACACAGTGAGGCTGATCTGGCATTAGAGGATCGGATCTCTTCGGTCGAGTTATTCGTCCGGAAAAAGCACCAAAAGAACCTGGAGATGGAGTACTCCTTCGCTCGTTCCGAGTTTGATTGGAAGATCAGGCAGGAACAGCAAAAGAGGACAGAATTTCGTGAAAAAGGCATGAATTGGCTCCTTGAAGGCTGTGACGAAAAGATCAAAGAATATCGAAGCAAACATCGGGAATTAAAGAGCCATATCGAAGAGGCAAAGCAGATCCAATGGAAGATCTGCGGGCCAGTGAATGCAGCACTGCTGGTTCCCATGAATAATCCAGAAGCCCTGAATAGTCGATCACTTGAAGAACAAATTGCATACGAAAAGCGGAAAAGAGAGATTGAACTTGCAGGGATGAGAGCAGTAGAACAATACGAACGTGATCATGGGAGGAAACCCGAAGACGTATCTGCTGAAACCGTCCGAGGGTATGACATTTTGTCGACGTCGCAAACAGAAAGAAGGCTTATCGAAGTCAAGTCTTTTGCTACGACAGGGCCGATCGAGATATCATCGAATGAGTGGCGTACTGCTATGCAAGAGCGAGATGATTATTATCTCTATGTCGTAGAGCAGACCAAGACAACTCCTCTGGTCACAGTAATTCAAGATCCTTATCTAAATCTTGATGGCTATGTTATGCAGAAGCGGATTGAAGATTTCAAAGTGGTGTTGCCATCGCTTTACGCCGATATTACCATCAAAGACCGTTCGGTGGTCTGCATTGATAAAGGAGGCACCTCATAACCCATAACAAACCTTTCGAGCCAGACAATGCTTGCGATCTGAGTATCTGACATGTAAGAGTTGTTGTACGGGTCTACGAACTCTACGGGCTCACGGAGGAAGAGATCGCGGTTGTGGAGGGGGCGGCTTGATGCAGGAGCCAGCACCCTGGAAATCCAGTGCAGAGCCGTCGTGAAACATTATCTGGAACAAGGGTGTGGTCAACATTCCGCTTTCAGCAATCATCAACGGTGAAAGGGTTATCGCCCCCGATTTGTCTGATAGCGAATGGAGCGAACTCAAGGCTCAGCATGGGGAAGGCCTCGCA
>Ga0116195_1002133_pt1 | contig 10630 bp, 8 predicted proteins | sample AD_SCU002_MetaG_FD_89881 | JGI IMG/M metagenome (GOLD analysis project Ga0116195, IMG submission 89881) | Active sludge microbial communities of municipal wastewater-treating anaerobic digesters from China - AD_SCU002_MetaG | ecosystem: Engineered > Bioreactor > Anaerobic > Digestate | place...
ATCGAGGCGAATCCCTCTCCAGCGTCGTCCTCGCATTCGATCTCGGTGCCGTCCCGAACGAGGGAGTTAAACATCATGGCCGCGTTTAATAGGTTTTCGTCCGGGTTTGAGCCATGTCGGACACCACTCAGCGCCTGACGCTGCGGTGTCGGGATCGTCCGTTTACCCACCCGGACACCGGCACAGTAGCGACAGTAAGCACAGTGCGAGTAGACCGAGACCTCTCGCCCCGCGCAGGTTACCGTCACCCTGTCCTTTGCCTCATCACGATGAAACTCAAGTAACTTCATGGTATGAGAAACATGGACTCTCCAGAAATAAGATTCTGTCGACTGTCATGGTTTTTGAAGGATGGGCGCTACTGGCGCGCATAGAAATGCTTTATATGGTATACGTCACACGTATAGGTTACTCGCATAAGCAGGCTGTTTGAGCTGACAGGCCTATATGAGTGGAGGATATAATCTATGGCAGTTGAAAAGCCCCACATAAACTTAGCAGTTATTGGACACATCGACCACGGAAAGTCTACCACCGTAGGTCGGTTGCTCTTTGAGACCGGAACCGTACCGCCCCACATCATTGAGACCTACAGGAAAGAGGCCGAGGCCAAAGGCAAGGGCTCGTTTGAGTTTGCCTGGGTTATGGACAGCCTCAAGGAAGAGCGTGAGCGTGGCATCACCATCGATATCGCTCACAGGCGGTTCGACACAGACAAGTACTACTTTACTGTCGTGGACTGTCCGGGTCACCGTGACTTCGTCAAGAACATGATCACGGGCGCATCTCAGGCGGACGCCGCCCTTCTGGTAGTCGCCGCACCAGACGGTGTGATGGAACAGACCAAAGAGCACGTCTTCCTGGCCCGTACACTCGGGATCAACCAGTTAATCGTTGGTATCAACAAGATGGATGCCGTCAATTACGACGAGAAGCGTTTCAACGAGGTCAAAGCGGAGCTCTCCCAGCTGCTCAAGATCGTTGGCTACAAACCCGACAATGTTATCTTCATCCCGATGAGCGCGTTCAAGGGCGACAACATCTCAAAACCCAGCCCGAACACTCCCTGGTATAAGGGCCCGACGCTTCTTGATGCGCTTAACATGCTCAGCGAACCCGAGAAGCCCACAAACCTTCCTCTGCGCCTTCCCATCCAGGATGTCTACTCCATCTCCGGTATCGGTACCGTGCCCGTCGGCCGTGTCGAGACCGGTGTCATGAAGAAAGGCATGAAGGTCAGTTTCATGCCTGCTAACAAAGAGGGAGAGGTCAAGTCCATCGAGATGCACCACGAGGAGATCCCCGAGGCGCTACCAGGTGACAACGTAGGGTTCAACGTCCGCGGTATCGGCAAGGGTGATATCCGCCGTGGTGATGTCTGTGGCCCTGCTGACGCACCGCCGACCGTTGCAGAGGAGTTTGTCGCACAGGTTGTTGTGCTTCACCACCCCAGTGCTCTGACCGTCGGTTATACGCCGGTCTTCCACTGCCACACCGCCCAGATCGCATGTACGTTTGTCGAGCTCCAGAAGAAACTCGATCCCCGTACCGGTCAGGTCAAGGAAACGAACCCCACCTTCCTCAAGACCGGCGATGCTGCAATCGTCAAGATCAGGCCTACCCGTCCAATGGTCATCGAGAAGGTCAAGGAGATCCCGCAGCTCGGGCGGTTTGCGGTCCGTGATATGGGCTCGACCATCGCGGCAGGCATGTGCATCGACATTACGCCGAAACAGATGAGATAAGAAGATTCCTACATTTTTTGGTGGTTGTAGATGCAGAAGGCCAGAATACGTCTTTCAGGAACCGACTTTGAGAAGATCGAGATGGTCTGTGATAGGATCAAAGAGATTGCAGAGCGTACCGGCGTCAATCTGGCAGGTCCAATCCCATTGCCCACAAAGAAACTTGTGGTACCCACCAGGAAGAGTCCTGATGGTGAGGGTACTGAAACCTGGGACCGCTGGCAGATGCGGGTGCATAAGAGACTCATAGACATCGATGCCGACGAGCGTGCGCTGCGTCAGTTGATGCGCATACAGGTTCCAAAAGATATCGGTATTGAGATCGTTCTGGAGAGTTGAGGGGGCGCGGTGTGAAAGCCGCTGCGTTCACGGCGAAGGTCCGTGAACAACTCTCATTCGAGGTGGTCTTCCTCCTCATATTTCTGGCCACAGTTGCCCTTCGTTTTTACTCACTTGATTTAAAGCTTTTTCACCACGACGAGGCTGTCCACGCGTGGTTTGCCTACAAACTCCTGACAGACGGGACGTATCTATACGATCCCATGTATCATGGGCCGTTCCTCTACTACGCGACGGCCGGGGTCTTCTCAATCCTCGGTGACTCCGATCTCACAGGAAGGCTCCTACCTGCGCTTTTTGGGTGCCTGGTTGTCCTCCTGGTTTACCCCATATACTGGCTCGGCTACCTGGACAAGAAACAGACCCTGGTAGCAGCGCTTTTTCTCGCGGTATCGCCGAACATGGTCTACTTCTCGCGGTTCCTGCGAAACGATATCTTTATAGTCTTCTTTACGATGCTGCTCCTTGTCGCTCTACTCTACTACTTTGAGCGGGGGCAGACCAGGTATGCCCTGCTCGCCGGAACAGCGATCGGTCTTGGGATGTCTGCCAAGGAGAACATGCCCATCGTTATCCTGATCTTCGGGGTATATCTCATCTACCTTATCTGGACCGGGAAGGTCCGGTTCCCGGCCCACTGGATCAGGGACTTTGTGCTCGGGGTTTTCGTCGCGGTCGCGATTGCGACGGTTTTCTACTCCTCGTTTGGCGCTCATCCTGAGATGGCACTGGACTGGTGGCTCCGGGCCATCGAGCACTGGACGGCGATGCACGAGATGCAGCGTCTTGGCGGCCCACCATACTTCTATCTCCTCCTCTTTATCCTCTACGAGGTACCGATCCTGATCCTTGCCATCGTGGGGGTTCTGCAGTTTGTCGATGTTGCGGGCATGATCTCCAGGTGGAGAGAGCGGAGAGGGGGGAGAGGTATGGAGAGACCAGGTGAGACGGGGATAACCGATCCTGACGAAGAAGAGATCCCCGAATCTATGCCCCCGCCACCGGAAGTGGCGCCTCCGGGGTTGAGGGGACGGTTTCGCGAGATAATCTCCGGGGTCGGGGAGATCCGGCCGATAGATCGGCAGAAGGAGTTTGCAAGGTTTGCCATATTCTGGATGCTTCTATCGCTTGCAGCATACGCCTATATTGGTGAGAAGGTACCCTGGCTGATCCTCCACCAGCTTCTGCCCATGATCTTCGTTGCGGTCTATCAGATGACAACTAAGAAGGCGATAATTGCTGTCGTAGCGAGCATCTTGCTGGTCGCGATGACTTTTCACGTGGCGTTCACACCGGCGGACATAAACGAACCCATAGTCCAGGTCCAGAACTCAGAGGACCTCCGGTGGCTCTTTGCAAAGATCGATGCCGCTGACCGTGTGGCGGTCGCGACCGACTCATACTGGCCGCTGCCCTGGTACTACCGGGGCGATCGGAGCTCAAAACTTGCTTACTACAGCCAGAAGGTTAGCGAGGAGACGATATACAACGGCGACTTTGACCTTGTTATCACCCACGACGCTGATACCTATCCGGCGCTCGAGGGTTACGTGAAAGAAACATGCCGGTTGAACTACTGGTTCTCGTACGATGAGAATAAAGACAGGTTGCTTGCCTACTACTTCTTCAGGGACGGAAATGTTGGAAGCAGAATACTGGAGGTCTTCTCGAAGGTTCCAGCAGGGACAACCACCTGATGCACTTCCTCCTTAGGGACATTTTGCAAAGGATGTGAGAAGAAGGTGTGCCTGGTCAGGCGTATTATCCAAGTTCGTCCCAGCGCCTTCTCTTCCGGAGTAGCACCACACCAACTACGACAAGAACTACAACAACAACACCGATGCCGATGTAGAGGAGGAAGTCTCCACTGAGACTGAACCCCTCACCGATCTTCTGCCGTAGCGCGGTTGCATCTGCCAGTGCCTCGTTTGCTTTTTTCAGGCCGTCAGTTGCCTTTGAGCGCGCCATTTGGTAGTTCCCGGCATTCAGGTAGTCCTGTGCCTGGGTATAGAACTGGACAGCGCTCTCACGCTTGGTTATGATGGCAACCACCTGCGGGTCGCTGCCCATGGATCGGTTCTCGACAAAGTAGTTTATCATCTCATCAAGCGATTCGATTGCCGCACCGGTATCGGCGACCGCCTTCTCCGCCCATGCTTTGTCCAGGAGTTCACTTGCCTCGTCGATATTCGACTTCGCCGTGTTGATGTAATTCATGGCCTGTGCCGGCCCTGCCGAGGCGGCGCTGGTGAGCGCACTGCTGGCGGCACTGTACTTTGCCTGAACTGCAGATATGTCCACACCCTCTGCAGCCTTCGCATCCATATCGGCCTTCAGGTCTTTGAGGCGCTGCTGCTGTAAAGCAAGCGCACCCTCGATATCGGCTGCACTCACGACCTCGCGTGTCACTGTGTGGGTGTCTCTCACCTCGGTGCCACGCAGGTGCTCGATCTTGATTACCAGAACCTGCCCGGTTGTGCTCGAGGGGACGGTGCCGCGCAACTGGATATCTAGTTCGGTATTGCCTTCACCGTATGAGATCTCAAACTCCGTCAGTACGGGGTAGTAGCCGGTTTTTTTGGTGGTGTAAACGGCAATCCCATCGCGATATACGGCGATGTCCCAGCTTGGATTCTGCAGTCCGGTGCTCAACTCGAATGTCTCATCGCTCAGGTCCGTGGTGACCATATCATAGGTAAGCACGTAGCGTGCGGTCACCTGCTGTCCTGGCTCGAGTGGCCCGGTTGCAGGGTTGATTGTCTCAGTTTTGATGGTAAACGCCGATGCCGCCTGCACGACAAAGAGTAGTGCCAGCAGCAGGATAAACCACCTGACGATCTTTGCGATCTTCATAACACCCCTTCTCCTTACTCAAACAATGGCTCAATGCCGTCATCAAACATGGTCGTACGCTTCTCCTTTGATTTCAGGACTTCTTCCTTTGTGGATTTTGCAGTCTCAAGCAGTTCTGTGATCCGTGGAGCATTCCCGATCGTTGCGAGGACAACCACCGCAGCGATGTAGTCGCTCTGCACCGGGTAATCCCCACCACGCACCTCGACGCCGGCGATGTTCTCCTCGACCCAGCTCTTTGACTTCTCCACACCCTTGCGGTCCATCTCCTCTGGTGGGCCGGCGAGAAGGACAAGAGCCCGCTCGGCCGTAGAGTAGTCGCAGGGAAGGGTGAGACGCCCGAGCATGGCACGTCTGACAAGAGCTATGATCTTTGCTGACTTGTCCTCACCCGTCAACACCTGCTCGCTCTTCTCCTTCTTGTTGCGCGTCAGACCGGCGAAGAGACCCTTGCTCTGCTGCTTGGCGCGCGGATTGACCTTTTCGCTGATGGCGTAACCGACAGAGCTGATACCCCCGCCCCGGAGGGTATTGATGATATCGCTTGAGTCCACGACCATCTCCCCGACGCCCGCTTTGCCGACCTCACCTGCCCGGAAGAGCACGCCAAACCGCCGGACGATCTCGTCATTCAGCCTGGAATAGGCGTCCTTGACGCTCTCACCCTCGTTTTTCCAGGCGCTGTTATCAAAGATGAATGTATTGTCCGCTTCGTTCACCAGGGTGCTCAGGGAACGGGCAGCGTTATACGAGTATAGTCGGCCTTCTTCGGGGGCGGGCAGGATGCCGATCGCGTAGACCGGTTCCCGGTATATGCGCTTTAAGTGGCGGGCCAGGACAGGCGAACCACCGGAACCGGTTCCGCCGCCAAGACCGGCTACAATGACAAAGGCGTCTATATCGTGGGTGCCGCGTGAATCTATGGCATTTATTATCGAATCGATCTCATCGGCGGTCACCCGCGCGCCGGTCACGTTGTCGGTACCTACACCGTGACCTTTCACAACCGTTTGACCGATAAGCAGCCGGTCTTTGAGCTCGATATTCTTGAGCCCCATCAGGTCGGTCCGCGCTGTGTTTACCGCGATGCCCCTGAAACTCTGGGTCTGAGATCGTTTGTCCTGTTCTATGAACATATCGACGATCTTGCCCCCGGCCTGGCCGAATCCTATGAAGAAGACCCTCATTCTACTTTCACACCCTCATATTGCCTGATTAAATATATCCATGCTTATGTATAAAGACCATGCATACAGAGTTAGAAGTAATTATTAAAAACAACACTTATATCTTTCACGTACAGGGGTGATCAATGAAGATCTGCGTTGTAGGGGGAGGTTTATCCGGTCTGGTCTCGACACTTGAACTCGCGGGGGAGCATGAGGTAGATCTCTTCGAGAGAAGGCCTGTTCCGGGAGGATGCCTTGGATCCTACCGGATTGGCAACTACTGGATCGAGGAGTATTACCATCATTGTTTTGCCGGGGATTCTGCGCTGCTCGCCCTCTTCAAGAACCTCGGGGTTATCGACAGACTGGTATGGCTCAAAGGAACCACCGGTTACTACGTTGATGGGGTAATCCATCCCCTCACCACCCCCACCGAGATCCTGCGCTACCCCCACCTCACGCTTATCGAGAAGGCCCGCCTCGGGCTGCTGACGCTGCGCTCTCGCCGGTTTGACGTGGCCACGCTTGACGAGCTCACAGCCCGGGACTTTGTCCTTGAAAAACTCGGGCCCGGGGTCTATGCTTCGTTCTTTGAGCCTCTCCTGAAGAGCAAGTTCGGAGACCGGGCGGGAGAGGTCTCCGCAGCCTGGCTGATCTCCCGCATTGCCATCAGGTCTGACCGTGGTCCTGGAGGGGAGCGGCTTGGCTACCTGAAGGGAGGGTTCCACCACTTTATCACGCGACTTGAGGAGGAGGCGGAGCGACGGGGTGCATCAATAGTGCCCGGGACGCCTGTTGAGGAGATCCGGCGGGATGGCGAAGCATGGCTTGTAAACGGTGAAGCCTACGACGCTGTCATATCCACCCTCCCTCCCCAGGTGACCGCAACACTTGCCGGTCTGGAGATATCCCCCGTTCCATACCAGGGCGCCGCCTGCATGACCTTGGCGCTCGATCGTGACGTGACCGATGGGATATACTGGCTGAACATGAAGGATAAGGCCCCCTACGGTGCGGTTGTCTCGCACACCAACTTTGCCCCCTTTGAGTGGTATGGCGAGCAGATCGTTTACCTCGCATCTTACTTCGCAGATCGACTCCCGGAGGGGTTTGAGAAGAATATGCTCGCCGATTTCTGCAGGCGTTTCTCCGTCGAAGAAGGTGAGGTACACTGGCACCATCTGGCCGTCGACCCCTATGCCGGCCCGGTTTACACGACGGGGCTCCGGAAGCGACTGCCGCACTACGAAGAGCACGGTCTCTTTATGGCCGGGATGTTCAGCCCGCCGAACTACCCCGAGCGGAGCATGAATGGTTCGGTCATCGCCGGGCAGGAGGTGGCAAAAAAGGTTCTTGAGAGGTTTGCGTATGGTTGAGATCGAGGTGAGCGCCGTTCTGCCGGTCTACAACGATCTTGCGGCGCTCAGGACCGCCATACCGCGGTCGCTTGAGACGCTCGAAGAGATTGCACCCGGCAGGTTCGAACTGATAGTCGCCGAAGACGGGAGCACCGATGGGAGCGCCGAGTTTGTCAGGGAGTATGAAACCCGGGACCCGCGGGTACGGCTGCTCCATGCAGATGATAGACTCGGACGGGGCCGCGCTCTCAACCGGGCGTTTGCCGAGGCGAAGGGGTCGATCGTCTGTTACTACGACGTAGATCTCGCAACCGATATGCAGCACCTTGACGAACTGATAGGTTCTATCCGGGAGGGCTACGATATTGCAACAGGCTCCCGTCTCCTCCCCGATAGCACCATCACCCGGAGTGGGGGTCGTGAGATCGCGAGCAGGGGTTACAACATGCTGGTACGCCTCCTCCTCCGGAGCAGGTTCCATGATCATCAGTGCGGGTTCAAAGCGTTCCGGCGTGACCGTCTGCTCTCTCTGCTCCCTTCCGTCACGGCGGACCACTGGTTCTGGGACACAGAGGTGCTGGTGCGTGCGCAGAGAAATGGTTACCGGATAAGGGAATTCCCTGTGCGCTGGCAGCAGGGCGAGGGGACAACCGTGCGTGGAAAAGATGTTGTCGAGATGGGATCGGCAATTGTGCATCTCTGGTGGCGACTTCATGTGGAAAAAAGTTAGCGCCATCATCATACCCACCCTGATCGCAGTAGGGATCATCGGGTATATGCTATACCGCGTGTGGGACGATCTCGTCCTGACGCTCGAGCATGCGGTTCTGCCACTCCTGGTTGTGGCTGTGGGGATCTGCGGCGTTTCCTGGATACTCCGTGGTTTCCGTTACAGGTTCATCCTGCATGGACTCGGTGTCGAGAAAGGTGTCTGGTTCTCGACAGCATGTATCCTTGTCTCCCAGACGGCGAACCTCATCATCCCTGCACGTCTCGGCGACCTTGTGCGCTTGCTAATTCTCAAACACGATGATGATGCCACCTATTCCGAGGGGTTCTCCTCCCTTGTTGTCGAACGTGTATTTGATGTCATGATGGTCGCAGTGCTCGGCGTCGTTGCGCTCCTGCTGGTTCTCACCATTCTCGATGTCCCTGATTGGTTTATCATCGCTATTGCGCTGCCTCTCTGGGCAGGCTGCCTCTTCTTCGCCGTGATCTTCTGGTCAGGCAGGATGAAATCCTCTGAGAACCGGATCCTCATAGCCGTCCAGCAGATGCTCGACGAGGTTAGACAGGTCTCCCTTCATTCTCGTGCGCTCGCGACGCTCAGTCTCTCATCGATTTTTATATGGGTCGTCGACGTGCTGGTCTGTTACGCGGTTGTCCTTATGTTTCAGGAGTCAATGCCGTTTGCTGTGGTTATCCTTGCGATCGTGATCGGCAACCTTGTAAAAGCGGTGCCCATCACCCCTGGCGGCGTTGGGACGTATGAGGTCGCGGTCGCACTCACCTTTGGGCTGGCCGGGATGGCGGCGGCCACGGCGACCCTGATCGCGGTCATAGATCACCTGATGAAAAACCTGGTCACGCTCGTCGGTGGCGTCGGTTCGATATACTATTTCGGCGACTGGTCGATCGAGGTTTTGAAGAAGGCTATCAACCGGGAGATCGAGAGGGAGGATACGTTTGGCGGGTGAGTTTCTCGTTCCGGTTCTGATCTGGCTTGTGGTTATCAAGGCGCTCCAGTTAGCAGTCTGGCCGGTGCTCGACCGTACCCTCGACCACCTCGCGCCAGCCGCCGCCTACCCGGCATCGATCCTCCTGTTCACACTCGCCTCCTGGTATTGCGCTCTTGTTGGTCTCCCGATCCCGCTTGCTCTTCTTCCGTTTGTTGCTGCGATAATCTATGCCGGTTCAGGCCGGTTTTACACGAAGGAACGATTGCGATCGTCGCTGAAGTGGGATCTTGCCTTCCTGATCCCTTTCCTCTTCATGCTCGAGGTGCGCTGGATCAATCCGGCCATCTCCTCCGGGGAGAAGTTCATGGACCACGCCATCCTGGCCTCGATCATGCGCCAGCCCATCGTTCCGCCTCTCGATCCCTGGTATGCCGGGGGAACTCTTGACGTCTACTACTACATGGGTTACTGGATGAACGGGGCGCTCGGCCTCGTATCCGGTGCACCGTCGACGGTCACGCTCAACCTCGCCCTGCCGACGGTTTTAGGCCTCTCAGTCGTCTCGTTCTACGCTCTGGGGCACCTGATCCTTGACCGCCATCGGTGGCTCCCGGTGCTTGCACTCTTCATCCCGAACCCCTCTGTGATCTACCATATCCTGATCGGGAATTCCTGGTTTGACGCCTTCTGGGGAAGCACCAGGACGATTGAGAACACCATCAACGAGTATCCAATCTTCTCCATGCTCTGGGGCGACGTTCACCCTCATGTCACGAGTTTCTTCAACCAGGGGTTCCTGCTCTTTCTACTGGTTTTTGCCTATCTTCGGTGGGGCGATCTCTCGAAGAGGGGGAGGGCGATTCTCTGCGGGCTTACCGCCCTTTCCCTCGGGTCAATGCCCGCTTTCAACTCCTGGGACGTCCTGATCTACGCTCCGATCACGCTTCTATTCGGTCTAATGGTCTGGCGCCGCTACGGGAACTTCGGGCGCGACGAAAAGATGTCCTGGATGATGCTCGGAGTGGTGCCGCCGGTTGCTGTTCTTGCATACCTCCCCTTCTACCTCCACCTCAATACCCCCGGTATCGGGGGAATCGGTATCGTCGCTGAACCCTCTGTGCCTTTTGAGTTCCTCCTGGTTCACGGATTCTTCCTGGCGATCCTTATCGCGTACTGTGTTCCAGATATCAGAAAGCGCCCCTACCTGCTGCTTCTTGCGCTGGTGCCTGCGCTTGCCGGATACCCGGCTGCGGCGATCGCTTCCATACCGCTGATATACCTGATCGCTCGTCGCCGGTTCTCGGTCGTCGATACGCTCGCTATCCTGGGACTCCTGATCGTCATCGGCACGGAATTTGTCTACCTGGTGGACAACATGGGGGAGACCTACTTCCGGATGAACACCGTCTTCAAGTTCTACCTCCCGGCGTGGTTCATGATGGCGACCGCAAGCCTTGCCATAATCGGGGGGTGGAGCCAGCGCTCCG
>Ga0116195_1002145_pt1 | contig 10616 bp, 7 predicted proteins | sample AD_SCU002_MetaG_FD_89881 | JGI IMG/M metagenome (GOLD analysis project Ga0116195, IMG submission 89881) | Active sludge microbial communities of municipal wastewater-treating anaerobic digesters from China - AD_SCU002_MetaG | ecosystem: Engineered > Bioreactor > Anaerobic > Digestate | place...
CCGGGGTATACTTCGCCTCAAAAAAACCGTTCAGCCAGTTGCCGGCCGCGTCATCGCCGGAAGTCATGCCGCTCACATACACATTGCCCTGCGGATCGACGGCCAGGCGCGCGAACCAGTTATCCAACGGGCTGTCGTTTATCGTCCGGCTGGCGACAAGTTCAAGGTTCGAATCATATGCAAGGACCATTACACATCCGTTGCGCGTGTCCTCGCTATAGAAAGATATCGTGGTGTATATGTGCCCCGACAAAGGATCGTATGCGATATCGTCCGACTCCCAATAGTTGGTTATTCCGGCCGGGACCGTCCGCTTTCCCGTAAATGCGCCATTGGCGTCGAATTTGTAGAGATACCCGCTGTTGGAGGAATAATCCGTGGCCGCGACATACGAATTGCCGCCGGCATCGACTTTTATGCGCGCATCGTAGGAAAGGTCGCCCGGCTGCTCGGTTCTCCAGAGCAGCGCGCCACTGGAGGAAAACTTACCGACATTCAGAGCGCCATTCACCAGGAATGCGGCATAGCTGTTGCCCGCTTCATCGGCGGAAACTGAAGGATATGCGTAGCCGTCGATCGGAACGGTGCCGACATGCTCCAATGCCGGGGGCGTTTCCACCGCCTGCAAAAGCATGAGAGGAAAACACAGCAGTGATAAAACAAAACAAAGCAGATGTTTCCCCGCCGCCCGCGGGGCATTAAACAAATTTCCGTTCTTTGCCATCAGTTCCCGGATCGGTCCAGAGTTCAACATCTTAAAATCCCGCCCCGAAGCTTATGCGCTGCGCCTTGCCGATGTCGCCGAACGGCGTTACCGCGTAGTCAAGGTTAAAGTTCCCGAGTTTAAACCCGAACCCGGCCTTGAACCCGCCGGCATCCGCAAGGCTGTTGCCGCCGGAAACTGCGCTGGCCAGATAGCCGGCGCGCATGAAAAGGCTGCCGAACGCGGCGTATTCGCTGCCGAAGCTTACAATGGTCTTCCTTTCGTTCACCTCCCGGCTCACGTCCAGCGAAAGCAGGATATTGCCGGGAAGGGCGTACCCCGCGCCGGCGCGGGCCGTAAGAGGCAGGGAGGAACCTTCGTCCAGGAATTTCATTTCAGGCCCGAGGTTCTGCACGGCGAGCCCGAGACCGAGTCCTTTTACCGGCGTTCTGTACTGCCAGCCGGCGTCCACGGCCCAGCCGGCGGCCGACTCGTCGGCTATGCGGCTGGTTATGTATTTGAAGTTAAGCCCGAGACCGGCACGCGCGGTAAGGGGTCTTGCGTAGGCCAGGTTGACGGCGGTATCGGAAGCCTGGAAAGAACCGGTCACCTCGCGGTTCGCGCCGCGGCCTTCGATGGAGGACTGGCCGAGATAATTCACCGCAAGGGCGATGTTCCCTCCGGCCGCCGGCCTTGAATAGCCGAGGGAATTATAGCTGACGCTTTCCACCAGTTCGGCGCGGGTAAAACCGGCTTCGCTTCTTTTAAGCCCGGCCAGGCCGGCCGGGTTGCAGGAAACGGCGTTTATGTCCCCGGCGACGGCCGTATAAGCCCCGCCAAGGCCCGCGGCGCGGGCCCCAGAACCAAGCTTGAGAAATGAGGCCGTGGTTCCGCCGGCGAAAGCGGCGGGGAACGGGGCGGAGAGCAAGATCGCCGCTACAAAAAGAACGCTCCGGCTCATTTGATCACCGCGCAGCGCCCGGTTTTCTTCAGGGTTTTATCGCCCTGGCTGGAGGTTATGCTGAAGATGTAGACCCCGCTGCCGGCGTTCTTTGTATCCCAGAGGTATTCATAGGCGAGCTGGGGGCCCTGGCCGTCGTCGATCTGCTGAGGCGGGCCGGTAATGACGGTTTCATGCACAAGGTCGCCGGAAATGTCATAGATCCTCAGCCCGATCCTGTCGGCCAGGCCGGTCTCTATATGAAAAGTGGGATCGGTCTTCTTTGCCGGATTGGGATAGCAGTAGACCTCGCCCAGTTTGAAGGCGGCGTCCGCGGCAAGCGGGGCGGCGGAGGGAACGACGGCGGTTTTAACCGGGGCCGGCGCGGCTAAAGCGGTTTTCTTCGCTTTGCGCCGGGCATTGGCGCGCAGTTTTTCAATGCGCTCCCTTCTGTCAATGGACCGTTTCAGGATCCGCTTGTAATTTACGGGAGTGGAGGTGGAATTGTAAAGCTCGTAGAGTTTATCGGTTCTTTTGTCAGCGGCCTGGGAACTGCCGATGGAACCGATAAACGACAAAAAGAAAATAGCCGCGATGCCTGCTATCCTTTTCATGCGTTACCCCTAAACCACAAGCCCAATCCTATGATTAACGCTATTGCCCTGTCAAATGCGGGCCGGTGAGGCCCACAAGCAGCTTGCGGCGGCGCAGGTCCGCGAAGGCTTTGACGGCTTTCGGTGACAGTTTCACGCCCTGCCTCCCCTTTCGCGCGAGAGCCGCTCCAGGGTCTCCCGCTCGCGGCGGCTGAGCGACTCCATGCCGGAGGAGGAGATCTTGTCCAGCAGGCGGTCAAGCTCGGCCTGCGGGTCATAGGGCGGGGGCTGGGCCGGGCTGACCCGGTCCGCGAACCTGGCTAAAAAATGCGGCGGGCGCGCTATCACCCAGCCGGCGGCCAGTCCGCCAAGATGGGCGGTGCTCGCTATGCCGGGATTGGAGCCCGAAAGGCTCATCGCCAGTTCCACGACCGCCAGCAGTATGACCAGCGCCCGGGCCGACATGGGGAAAAGGAAATAAAGGCGCACTACGGCGTCGGGGTTCAGCGCGGCGAAGGCTCCCAGCATGCCGAACACGGCCCCGGAGGCGCCTATGACCGGGATGCGCGAATGAGGAGCGACGGCCACGGTCAGGAAGGCCGCCGCCAGGGAGCACCAGAAGAGCAGCCTGGCGTAACGGGCCGTGCCCATGCCCTCTTCCATCATGCCGCCCAGCGTCCATATAAGGAAACAATTGAAGACCAGGTGCAGGACGCCGCCGTGCGGGAAGACATAGGTGACCATCCGCCAGAGCTCGCCCTTCATCACCATGGCGGGGATGAGGCCGAACCAGCCGTTTATGAAATGAGGCGCGAAAAGGCCGGCCAGCCAGAAGCCGAAGCAGGCGGCCAGCAGGAAGCGGGTGACCGGCGGGAGCGAGCGGAAGCGCGATGGGCCGAGCAGCAGCATTAACCGAGTTTCTCCATCTCCAGCCAGTTGGGGCCGGCCTTGACGTCGGCGCGCAGCGGCACGTCCAGCCGCCAGGCGCCCTCCATCTCTTTTTTGACCAGAGCCGCCAGCCACGCGGGATCGGCTTTCTTCACCTCGAAGATAAGCTCGTCGTGCACCTGCAGAAGCATCCGCGCCCTGGCGGCCTCGCCGCGCAGCCGCTCGTGCACGGCCAGCATGGCTTTCTTGATTATCTCGGCCGAACCGCCCTGCACCGGCGTATTGACGGCCGAGCGCTCGGCGAAAGCGCGCAGGTTGGGATTGGAGGCCTTTATATCCGGGATGAGGCGGCGGCGGCCGGCGAAGGTGGCGACATAGCCGTCCCGGCGCGCGGCCTCCAGGACCGCCTCCGTCCAGGTCCTCACGCCGGAATAAACGCCGAAATAACGCTCGATGTAGTCGGCGGCCTCGCGGCGGCTTATGCCCAGCTCGCGCGAGAGCCCCTGCGCCGTCTGACCGTAGACTATGCCGAAATTGACCGCCTTGGCCACGCGCCGCTGGTCCGGCGTGACAAGTTCAGGCATACAGCCGAACACCTCGGCCGCCGTGCGGGAATGAATGTCCTCGCCGGCCCGGAAGGCGGCGCATAGCGCCTTGTCGCCGCTAAGATGGGCCAGCACGCGCAGATCTATCTGCGAATAGTCGGCCGAAAGCAGCGCATGTCCCTCCGAAGCGGCGAAGGCCCGGCGCACCTCGCGGCCCTGCGCCGTGCGCACCGGGATGTTCTGGAGATTGGGGCGGGAACTCGAGAAGCGGCCGGTGGCGGCGCCGGCCTGGTCGAAGCTGGTGTGGACCCGGCCCTGCGCGTCGGCCAGTTCCATCAGATTGTCGACAAAAGAGGATTTGAGCTTGGCCGCCTCGCGGTGGGCGAGTATGCGGGCGATTGCGGGATGCGCGGCGGAAAGGGCCGTCAGGGCCTCTTCGCCGGTGGAATAGCCGCCGCTCTTGGTCTTGAACATGCGCTTCTGCGCGGCGTCGAGCTGTATATTGAACTTGCCGTAGATGAGCTCGGAGAGCTGCTTGGGAGAATTAAGGTTGATCTCGTAGCCGGCCGCCGCGCGCACGTCGGACTCTGCGGCGGACATCTCGGCCTCCAGCAGGCCGCTGAGCTTCTCCAGCGCGCCGCGGTCCACCCTTATTCCGAAGGCCTCCATGGAGTGCACGGCTTCCACCAGGGGCAGTTCGGTCTCCGCGTAGAGCGGGCCCATGCCGGCGGCCTCCAGCTCTTTTAAAAGTCCTTCCGCCGCGGCGGGCAGGGCGGCGCAGCATACCGGCAGGCCGCCGGGGCCCTCGGCCGCGTGCACCCCGGCCTTCTCCATGACCAGCCGCGAGAGGACGCTGGCGCGGGAACCCGAAGCCGCCAGCTGGTAAGCCAGCCCGGCCTCGGTGAAATTCCCGAGGCGGGCTTCCGCCGGCGCGCCCAGCAGGCGGAGCAGGTCCTTGAAGGAATAAACGGTCTTATGGCGGGCGGGGTCCAGCAGGGCGGCCAGCAGCTTCCGCTTCTCCTCCGGTCCCAGCAGAGCGGCCTCGGAGAGGAAGAACTTGCCTCCTCCGCCGGCGCAGACCCAGTCGTCCTCGAGCGCGGCGCAGAGTTCCGTCCCCGCGGTTTCCAGCGCCTCGTCCAGGCCAACGGTCTCGGCCGCGGGCGCGGGCGAGGAGGCCTGCGGGCCGGCCAGCGCCAGCAGGTCCTTGAATTCCAGACGCTCCCCCAGTTCGGCGGCCAGGGCCGCGTCGGGCGGGGCCGTTTTAAGGGCCTCCGGCGATATTTCGACCGGGACTTCGGTCTCCAGCGTCACCAGCTTTTTCGACATCCGGGCCAGGTCGGCCGAAGCCGCGGCCCTGGCCAGCGTTCTGTCGGCCGCCGCTTTCTCCGGGTCGGCCCCGGCGGCCAGTATCTGCTCCAGCCCGCCGTAGGCCGAGATGAGTTTCAAGGCTCCCTTGGGGCCTATGCCGGGGGCGCCGGGGATATTATCCGAGGAGTCTCCTACCAGAGCGAAATAATCGGTTATCAGCGACGGCGGCACGCCGAACTTCTTCTCCACTTCGGCCGGTCCGCCGAAAGAGGCCGAGGAGCCGTCCCAGAGGCTCACGTCGGGATCCACGAGCTGGGCGGCGTCCTTGTCGGTGGTGACCAGCACGCAGTGATAGCCGGCGGCCTTGAGTTTCGCCGCGGCGGCGGCCAGCAGGTCGTCCGCTTCGTAACCGTCGGCGTGCAGGACGGGCAGGCCGGCCGCGCGCGCCAGGTCGCGGGCCAGGGCGAGCTGGGTCTTGAGCGCCGGGTCGGTCGGCGGCCTGTTGGCCTTGTATTCGGGGTAGGCCTCCTCCCTCAGCGTCTTCGCCGGGGAATCGAAGCAGACGCAGGCGGCGGCGGGCTTCTTCTCCCGCATTATCTTGAGCAGCAGGCGCAGGAAGCCGTAAAGCGCGCCGACCTCCTCGCCTTTCGAGGTGGAGAGCTTGGGCAGCGCGTGGTAGCTCCTGTGCAGAAAGCCGTGCGCGTCTATCAGGTAGGCCTGTTTTTTACTCATCTGCGAAAGGGAGAATAAGGAGGAAGGAAAACGGCCTCCGCCGGCCCGTGGACACCATGCGGCATGGTGTCCCCATCGGGCGGCGGCCGTACGGCCGCTCAGAGCAGCGAGTCCATGATCTTCTTGAGCTCTTCCTTGGGCTGCAGGCCCACGGCGTCCTTGACCATCTTGCCGTCCTTGAAGAAAAGTATCGTCGGGATGGCCGAGATCTGGAACCTGGAGGCGGTCTCGGGGTTCTCGTCCGTGTTGAGCTTGCACACCTTGACCTTTCCGGCGTATTCCCCGGCCAGTTCCTCTATGATGGGGCCGATCATGCGGCACGGGCCGCACCAGGGTGCCCAGAAATCCACCAGCACCGGGGTGCCGCTTTTCACTACCTCCTGCTCGAAATTGGCGTCGGTCAGCTGTATCTCGTTCGACATATGCTCGTCTCCTTTGCTTCCGGTCTACTCTAGATAACTGTTTTCCGCTTTTCCTGTCAAGGCGGCGCGGCGCTCAGGGTTTTGCGCCGCCGGTGCGGTCCAGCAGGTACTTTATCTCCTTCCAGAGTTCGTCGATGTCTATAGGCTTGGAGAAGAAGGACGCCGCGCCTCCCAGTACGGCCTCGGCACGGTCGGCGGGCTCGGTGTACTTGGCCGAGATGAAGATCACCGGCACGTCCTTGAGCTTGTCGGAGTCCTTGATGATCTTCATGAACTCGATACCGTGCATGTCGGGCAGCTGGACGTCCAGGATGATCAGCGAGGGTTTGGTCCCGGCCAGCGCGTCCAGGCCCTCCCTGGCGGACTTGGCCACTTTGATCTCGGCGTCCACCTGCTTCAGGCGCAGGCCGTCCTCCAGCGTTTCGATGAAGTTCCTGTCGTCGTCCACTATCAGCAGTTTTATGGGCATAAATTCAGAACCCCAGGCTCAGCCGCTCCACCAGCATCGGCGGCAGGCCCGCCTCGCGCATGACGCGCTTCGTCTTCTCCACGTCGTACTCGAGGCGGAACAGTTCGAAGGTGCGCGCCTCGGAATCGTAAAGGCCGCAGGAGGCCAGCGGGTTGCTGTCGCGGGGCTGGCCGACCGAACCGGGATTGATGATGTAGCGGGCCTCCGGATCGAGGCGCACCGTGTGCATGGGCCTGAGAAAATCGGTGACGGGGAGCGCGTTCTCCCCCTCCAGCGAGAAATAGACCGGCATATGCGAATGGCCGATGAAGCAGGGCGAGACCTTCCAGTAACCCAGGTTCTCCATGAACTGCAGCTCGCTGAGGAGGTATTCCTTGAGATGGCTCTTGGGCGAGCCGTGGACCAGCGTGAAATCGGCGCGCTCCAGCAGCTCCGGCAGGTCCGCTATGAACTGCAATTGATCGCCGCGCAGGAAATGGCGGTTGTAGAGTATGGCGGCCGTAGCGGTGGGGTTGAACCACTTCAGGTCCATGCGGCCCACCAGCGCCGCGTCGTGGTTGCCCATGACGCAGTGCAGACCGGGCAGCGGCGTGATGGCGTCCACGCACTCGGAGGCCTGGGCCCCGTAGCCGGCTATGTCGCCGCAGCAGATATGACCCCCGACGCCGCTCTTGCGGAAGAACGCCAGCACGGCCTTGAGGGCCTCGTAGTTGCCGTGCACATCGGAGAAGACGCCGTAGAGCATCGCTTCGCGGCTAGGCCGCCGCCGGCTCCTTTTCCGCCGGCGGGTTCTCGGCCAGGGCCTCGGCCTTGCGCAGGTCCACCGAAATGACCTTGGAGACGCCGGCCTCCTCCATCGTCACGCCGTAGAGGACGTCGGCCGCTTCCATCGTACGCTTGTTGTGGGTGATGACCACGAACTGCGTGCCGGAGGAGAACTCCTTGATCAGGCGCACGAAGCGCTCCACGTTGGCGTCGTCGAGCGGGGCGTCGGCCTCGTCCATGATGCAGAAAGGCGAAGGGTTCACGCAGAAGAAGCTGAAGAGCAGCGCCAGCGCGGTCAGCGCCTGCTCGCCGCCCGAGAGCTGCGAGATGCTGATGAGCTTCTTGCCGGGCGGGTGCGCCACTATCTCCACGCCGGTCTCCAGCAGGTTGTCGGGCTGCGTCAGGATCAGGCTGGCCTCGCCGCCGTTGAAGAGCAGCGCGTAGATCTGCTTGAAGTGCAGCTGCACCTTGTCGAAGGTGGTCTTGAAGTTCTCGCGGGTGGTCTCGTTGATCTTGGAGATGGCCGAACGCAGATCGGCCTTGGCCTTGTTGAGGTCCTCCACCTGCGAGTTCATGAAGTTGTGGCGGCTGGTCAGCGCCTCGTACTCCTCGGGCGCGGTCATGTTGATCGGGCCCATGTTCTCCAGCCGGCGGCGCAGGTTCTTCACCCGCTCCGGGTCCGCGTCCACGGCGCCGTACTTCTCCTTGGCCTCCAGGTAGCTGGTGGTCCAGTCGTCGGCCAGCCGGCGGCCCAGGTCGTCCACGCGGGTCGCGGCGGTGTTGACGCGCAGGTCTATCTCGTGGCGCTTCTGCTCGTTCTCGGACAGGAGCTGCTTCTGCTCGTTGATGCGGGTCCGGTAACTTTCGAGCTGGTTCTTCATCTCGTTGAGCTCGCCGCCCAGCTGTTCCAGCACCACCTCGCGCTCCTTGAGCCGGCCGCGCAGGTTCTCCGCGGAGGCGCGGGCCTCCTGTGCCTCGCGGGTAAGGCGCTCGGCGCGCTCCGTCAGCTCGGCCTTGCGGGCGCCCAGCTCGGCCAGCTGCCCGGCTATGCGCTCGCGTTGCGCGGCGAGGGTCGCGAGCTGGCGCCGCATGAAATCGACGTTCTGGCCGTGGCTCTCCAGCCCGGCCTTGCGCCGGCCCGATTCAAGGCGCATCTCGTCGGCCTGGGCCTGCAGCCCGGACTTGCGCGCGGTAAGGCCGGCTATCTCCGCGCGGGCGGCCTCCGAGGCGGCGCGCGCGGCCTCTATCCTGCCGTCGAGCTCGGCCGAACGGGCCAGGGACTGCTCCAGGGCGGCGCGCTTCTTCTCCAGGTCGGAGCGCGCCCCTTCCTCGTTCCTGACCCTGACCTCCAGCAGTTCCTTCTCCTGCTCGGCCTCCTTCTCCAGGCCGTGGCGCGCTATCCGCCGCGAATTTATCCTCTCGGAGAGGGAGCCGATGGTCCCGGCCAGGCCGGAGAGACGGGCGCCCAGTTCCTCCTTTTTGGCGGAAAGGGAGGAGCATTCCTCCTGCAGCGAGGCTATGCGTGCCTTGAGCTCGTCGGCCTCGCCCCAGTAGGGCTCGTTGGAGGAGACCTCCTCCACACCGCCGGACAGCCAGAAAGAGCCGTGCACGGAACCGCCGGAGAGGTAGACGCCGGAGAAAAGATGGTCGAGCAGCGGGGCCAGGTCGGGGGCGGCGGAGACGCGCTCGCGCAGGCGCTGCGCGCCGCCGGCCTCCAGCGGCCGCCCGTCCCCGGCGGGAACGCGGTCCAGCGCGATGAAACGGCAGCGGCCCTTGCCGAGATGCCTGAGGTACTCTATGGCCTCGCCGGCCTTCTCGGCGGAATCCACAACGACGGCGTCCATGAAGCGGCCCAGGGCCTCTTCGGCGGCCAGCTTGTCCTCTTTGCGGACGTCCAGGAGGTGGCGCAGCGTGCCGCGCACGCCCTGTATGCCGGAATTGACGACGGCGTTGATGCCGACCCAGTAGGAATCCTTCTCGCCCTGGGCCAGTATGGCCTCCAGACGGGACGAGGCGCCGGACAATTCCTCGCGGGCCGCGCCCAGGCGCGTCTCGGCGGCGGCCAGTTCGGCGGCGGCGCCCCCCCTGTCGGATTCGGCGGCGGCCAGCGCGGCCCCGTCGGCTTCCAGCGCGGCGGCGGCCTCGGCCAGGCCGGCCGAGAGCCCGGCGAGCTTCGCCTCGTGCTCCGCCTTCTGCCGGGCAAGCTCCTCCAGGTCCTTCTCCAGGCCCGCGAGGTCCTCGCGCAGGTGCGTGATATCGGATTCGGCGGCGGCCTTATCGCGCGAGAGCCCCATCTCCTCCTGGTAGGCGGCGGTGACCCTGGCTTCCACGGCCGCGGCCTCGCCCGAAATGCGCGACAGTTCCTGCTCCTGGGCGGCGAGGCGGCCGTTTAGCGCGTCGTATTCGGCCCTGAGGCCCTCGAAGCCGGCCTCCAGCTCCGCCAGCTTCGCGGAGGTTCCGGCGGATTCGGCCTCCAGCTTCGCGTCGTCCTCCCGGTCGATCCGCTCCTGCCTCTCCGCGGAGGAGAAAGCGGCGCGGCTCTCCTCGGCCAGTTTAAGATTGTTTATGGACCTGCCCTCGAGCTGGGCGACCTCGGAGCGCAGCGAATAGACGGCCTCCATGGCCAGGCGCTCGTCGTTCTGCTTCTGCACGGCGGCCAGGTTGAGCGCGCCCTGCTCGCCCTCCAGGGCAGTGACCGCGGCGGAGAGTTCCTTCGTCTCGGCCTCGACCGGCTCCAGCGCCCGCCTCTCCTCGTCCATCTGCGCCCGCAGCGCGCCTATCTCGCGCACCAGCAGGGCTATCTCGCCGGCGGAGAGCTCCTCCCTGTACTTCTGCTGCAGCTTGGCCTTGCGGGCCTCGCTCTCGAGCTTCCTGATCTGCTCGTCGATGAGGGTCATCGAGTCGGCCAGCCGCGCCAGGTCCTGGTCCACTTTCTCCAGGCGCCTTATGGCCTCCTCGCGCTTGGCCTTGTACTTGGAGACGCCGGCCGCCTCTTCGAAGAGCTCGCGCCGGGCCTCGGGATTGGCCTTGAGCACGGCGTTGACGCCGCCCTGGTCGATGATGGCGTAGCCGTCGGCGCCGATGCCGGTGTCGAGGAACATCTCGCGGATGTCCTTGAGGCGGCACTGCACGCGGTTTATGAAGTACTCGGACTCGTCCGAGCGGTAGATCTTGCGGGTGGTGGTAACCTCGCTGAAGTCCAGCGGCAGTTTGCGGCCCTCGTTGTCGAAGGTCATCGAGACCTCGGCCAC
>Ga0116195_1002156_pt1 | contig 10587 bp, 9 predicted proteins | sample AD_SCU002_MetaG_FD_89881 | JGI IMG/M metagenome (GOLD analysis project Ga0116195, IMG submission 89881) | Active sludge microbial communities of municipal wastewater-treating anaerobic digesters from China - AD_SCU002_MetaG | ecosystem: Engineered > Bioreactor > Anaerobic > Digestate | place...
ATCATGCCCGCCAGATGGTTAATTGCAGGGATTTTTCTTTTTTTCAGTCTTTTGGTCAGCGTTGACGGATTCGCACAGAAAAAGTCTTCCCCTCAGTCAGCCGACAGCCTGAAATCCGGTAGTTTCAGCGGATTAAAATTCAGGTCGATCGGACCGGCCTTTAGTTCGGGACGTATCGGCGATTTCGCGGTAAATCCGAAAAATTCTGCCGAATACTATGTAGCGGTTTCATCGGGTCACATCTGGAAGACGGTGAATGCCGGAACAACCTGGGAGCCTGTATTCGATAATTACTGTTCCTACTCCATTGGCTGCCTGACCATGGATCCGGAAAATCCGAACGTAGTTTGGGCCGGAACCGGGGAAAACAATCATCAGCGGGCACTTGGCTACGGCGATGGCGTATATAAAACTACCGACGGAGGCAAATCATGGAAAAACATGGGACTTAAAGAGTCGCGCCAGATAGGTATGATTGTCATCGACCCGCGCAACACCGATGTGGTGTATGTTGCAGCTGAAGGATCGGTCTGGGGCCCCGGCGGCGAACGCGGACTTTACAAAACCACCGATGGCGGCAAAACATGGAATAAGGTACTGAATATCAGTGAACATACCGGAGTCAATAACGTAATCATGGACCCACGGAATCCCGACGTGCTTTACGCTACCTCCGAACAGCGGCGCAGACACGTGTTTACCAAAATCGGCGGGGGACCTGAATCGGCCATCTGGAAATCAACGGATGCAGGAGCTAACTGGGAAAAACTGACCTCCGGACTTCCTTCGGGCGATGTTGGTGGTATAGGTATTGCAATATCTCCCGTAAATCCCGATTATATCTTTGCCATCATTGAAGCTGCCGGAGAATCGGGAGGCTTCTTCCGCTCCACCGACCGCGGCGCCTCCTGGACAAAAATGAGCAGCTACCACGCCAGCGGACAGTATTACAACGAGATATATTGCGATCCGAAAAATGTGGATATCATCTATTCCATGGATACCTATTCCAAAGTCAGTCCCGACGGAGGCAAAACCTGGAACAACCTGAGTCTGAAATACCGCCATGTAGACGATCACGCATTATGGATAGATCCGGCAAACACCAGCCATTTCCTGATCGGAGGCGACGGAGGTATTTATGAAACCTGGGACGGAGGCAACGAGTACCACTTTAAAAATAATCTGCCGGTTACGCAGTTTTACCGGGTCAACGTCGACAACACCGAACCGTTCTACTATGTTTACGGAGGTACGCAGGACAACAACAGCATGGGTGGTCCTTCGCGCAACACCAGCAGCTACGGGGTTGTAAACGACGAATGGTTTGTTACCAACGGGGGCGATGGTTTCTGGACGGCTTCCGATCCTACCAATCCCGATATCGTATACGCAGAAGCCCAGTACGGCAATATGGTCCGGTACGACCGCAGGAGCGGGGAAGCCATCGACATACGTCCGGAGCCACGCAAGGGTGAGGATACGTATAAATGGAACTGGAATACTCCGCTGATGATCAGCCGCCATTCTCCCACCCGGCTTTATACGGCTGCCAATAAGGTCTTCCGCAGCGACGACCGCGGCGACACCTGGAAGGTGATTTCGGAAGATCTCACCACCGGTACCGACCGCAACACCTGGCCTGTTATGGACAAATACTGGAGCATTGATGCCGTTGCCAAAGACGTGTCCACTTCCCTGTTCGGTACCATTGTATCGTTCGACGAATCCCCGGTAAAGGAAAACCTGCTGTATGCCGGTACCGACGATGGCCTGATACAGATCAGCGAAGATGCACAAAACTGGCGCAAAGCCGGAAACTTTCCGGGAATACCGGAATACACCTACGTTTCCGATATTCTCGCTTCCCGCTTCGACGAGAACATCGTGTTTGCAGCCTTCAGCAACCTGAAGCGCGACGATTTCAAACCATACCTTCTGCGTAGTACCGACAAAGGCCGTACCTGGATATCCATCGCTTCAAACCTTCCGGCAAACGGCTCAGTGCATACCATTGCACAGGATGCGGTAAATCCGGATCTTTTGTTTGCAGGAACCGAGTTCGGGGTATTTTTCACCATCGACGGAGGCAAACAATGGGTACAGCTGAAAAACGGAATTCCTACCATTGCCGTGTACGACATAGCCATTCAGGAAAAGGAATGCGATCTGGTATTGGCAACCTTCGGACGCGGGTTTTACATCCTCGACAACTATTCGCCCCTGCGCACCATCAACAAATCGGTTATGGAAAGCGAAGCCCATCTGTTCCCGGTAAAGGATGCTCTTATGTATGTGGAAGTTGGCGGTAAATATGGGCAGGGGTCCTCTTATTATGCAGCTAAAAATCCAGACTTTGGGGCAACTTTTACTTACTGGCTGAAAGACACTCCGAAAACGAAGAAAGATACCCGCAGGGAGAAAGAAAAGGAACTTTTTAAAAAAGGCGAACGTATTCCCCAGCCCACTGAAGCCGAGCTGAGGGCTGAAGAACTTGAAATAGCACCTTACCTGAAGTTTACCGTTACCGATGAAGAGGGCAATGTAATCCGCCGCTTGTATTCGCGGCCTTCGAAGGGGATGAACCGCCTTACCTGGGACCTCAGGTATGCAAGTACCTCTCCTGTGCGGAAGAGCGACGGCAAATTCGACCCGTTCAGCAGCGGGGGCTCCGGTTTATTTGTAATGCCCGGTAATTACAGGGTTTCTTTGTCGATGGTTGCCGGGGGCGAAACCCGTGAACTTGCCGGTCCGGTTGAATTCAAAGCCGTTCCGCTTAACAACACCACCTTGCCGGCTCCCGACCGCGGGGCACTGGTAGCCTTCCAGCGCGAGGTGGCAAGCCTTACCCGCGTGGTTCAGGGTACACAGCGCTACATGAACGAGCTGTCCGACAAACTCGCAATCATGATGCAGGCTGTACACCAAACGCCCGAAGCCTCACCGGAACTGAAGTCACACATGTATCAGCTTTCCCTGCAAATGGACGATATCCGCTACAGCTTCTACGGCAAAACACCCAAGGCAAGCCGGGAAGAGAATCCTCCTGCTCCGGTTTCCATCAACGAGCGCATGGGCAACCTCATCTATGCCTTCTACGGAACAACCTCAGCACCAACCACCACTATGCGCAGGAGTTATGAGATCATCCGCGAGGAGTTTCCACCTCTGCACGCAAAACTGAAACAAATCGGAACCGTCGATATTCCTGCACTGGAAACCGAAATGGAGAAAGCCGGCGTTCCATGGACCCCGGGCAGATTGCCGGAATGGGAATAATTGCGAATTAAACCGGTATAATAAAAAACCACGGCCCGGGAGACAAACAAGCCGGGCTGTGGTTTGATAACTGAGACACCGAATCCTTTTTCATCATGCTGAACCAGAACCTTCCAACGCAAGCCGGCGAACTTATTCTTTCCATGCCGTTTTCCATTACTTCGGCCGAAACCGATATGTACGGCAGGGCGAAACTGAGCGCACTAATCAACCTGCTGATACAGTCATCCATACAATCGGCCGACCGGCTTGGATTTGGCTACATCGATTTCCGTCCGCAAAAACTCTTCTGGGTATTAAGCCGCTTCTCGGTTGAAATCGCCGGCCCGCTGCGATGGATGCAAACAGGAGAGGTGGAGACATGGCCAAAGGACATAGATAAACTGCTCTATATCCGTGATTTTATCGTTCGCGACAATCGTGAACACACCCTTGCGAAGGCAACATCGGGCTGGCTGACGGTGGATATGGAGACAAAACGCAGCAAACTGATCGATCTGGAGGATCCTTCGCTGTTTTTCCGGCTGAAAGACCGGCATGCACTAACGGACAGGCCGGAGAAACTGGGTCCGGTAATGGGTGAAGCTGTATCTGTGCTAAAGGTTTCCTACTTCGACCTAGACATCAACCAGCATGTAACTACTACCAGGTATTTTGACTGGATGATGGACACATTTTCACATGAATTTCACCGAAGTCGATATCCGAAAACGGCCTCTATAAATTTCCTGAAGGAGATCAGACCCGGAGAAACGATAGAAATATTCCGTTGCGAAACATCGGAAAATAATTTTGCGTTTGAGGGGTTAAGCAAGAGCCGGAACCTGACCGCATTCCGTGGCCGGATAACCTTCTGAAGGAAAAAAAAGGATAAAATTACAAAGCCGATTTGTTTGAGGCGGCAATACGTTTCTTGCGCCTTCCCGAATAGATCAGATATCCTACGAAAATTATCCCAAGTCCCAGCATGGCATAGGAAAGCTCGTGGTAATAAAGTTCCAGCGTTTCCTTCTGGGAATAGAGGAAATAGCCCATTGCAGCAAGTACCACGTTCCAGATTCCGGCACCGAGGAAGGTATAGAGGATAAAATCGCGGATCGGCATACGTGCTAGTCCGGCAGGGATAGAGATCAGCTGACGCACACCCGGAACAAGCCGGCCAATAAATGTGGAGCTTTTCCCGTGTTTAACAAAATAACTCTCGGCATGCTGAATTTTTTCCGGTGTGATGAGGAGCAGTCGGGCCAGACGCGTATCGGCAAAAGCATAAACAAGTTTACGGCCAAGGGAAAGGGAGATATAATAATTAACCAGTGATCCGATAAGTGCCCCAACAGTACCTGTGATTACAACCATAAAAATATTCAGATCGCCCTGAGCAGCTTTCCAGGCTGCAGGCGGAATAACGACTTCCGAAGGAAAAGGAATGAACGAGCCCTCGATAGCCATAAGCAGCATAATGGTCAGATAGTTGATGTTGGCCATGTACCAGTCGATGACCGAATGCAGTGATTCAAGCATATCTACAGTTTTTTGAGCAGCAAAGGTACAGCAATTCGGGATATGTCCGGCACAAAGCCCGTCGGAAGCAATACTCCGGGTGAAAAGAAAAAGGAATTCCTCCAGTCCCGGCGTAACGGACAGAAATCTTCATAAAAAAATCGCTGAGAACATGCTATAAAACGATCAAGCGGTCCGGATATGAGTGCATGTTGCACTCACCTCTTTAACAAACTCTCTGGAAATCAGTCGTTGCTGTACTGATACCGGAAGAATCATCCGCAGAAAAAGTAATAAATGGCTGGCGAACCCGGGGATGATGTAAAAGCGGTTTTTAAGCATTCCGTCTACCGCACACCGTGCAACTTTATCTGCACTGATTTGAGTCCAGCGGCCAATCCGGCCGTGTGACTTTATTCGCAAGCCCGTACTACTGTTTGTCTGGACTCCGTTGGGAAATACGACAGAAATCCGCACTCCCCTGTGTTTAACCTCGCCGGATAGCGAACGGCTGAAACTGAGCACAAATGCCTTGCTTGCCGAATAAACACTCTTATATGGAATGAAAAAGAAAGCGGCCAGGCTGCTGACGTTGAGGATGTGAGAGGTCTCGTGTTTACAAAGCACCGGAAGGTAAAGTCGTGTTAAAACAACCAGGGCTCTGATATTCAACTGAATTCGTTCGTCGATATACTCTATCGACGACTCATCAAAATAGGAGGCTCCTGCAACTCCGGCATTATTGATCAGAATATTTACATCAAGTCCTGCTGACTGAGTTTCATTAAACAAGTGTATTGGGGAGTCCGGTTTGGTGAGGTCGGTTTCAAAGTATCTGGTTTTAATCCCATATCGCACTTCCAGATCCCTGGCGACGGCTTCCAGCTCCTGTCCGGGCAAAGAAACCAGAATCAGGTTCATACCCCGTTTGGCACATTCCCAGGCGATGGCCTTCCCTATTCCGGAGCTGGCTCCGGTAATCAGCGTATGGTTCATAGCTGTCAGGATTTAAATCTGCTTTTTAACCAATCAACCGTTACCGCTGCTCCCGTTTTAAAATCGACGGGATGATAGTTCAGCTTTGAAGCTGCTTTTTCACTCGAAACGCACCAATGGTGGTTGTATTTCCGGACGAGAGCAGGTGTGATAAGCGGTGGTTTCCCTGTAATGGCCGTTATCAGCATCATTCCATATGCGGCCATTTCCGCAATTGGTACCGGAACATGAAACATTGTATACTTCAACCCGGCCACATCAGCAATCTGACGAAAAAACTCATCGTAGGTAAGATTTGATCCTCCAAGAATGTAGTGTTCTCCCGGAAGGCCATTCTCCATAGCACGGATATGACCGTCAACAACATCGTCTACAAAAACGTAGTTTCCAATGCTGCCGCCATTGCCGGGAATAACTCTCCATTTTCCGGCAATGTACTTTTGCATGATTCGGGTTATCCCATTGCTGTCGCTCAGCACCCCCGGGCCGTAAACACGTGTGGGAGAAACCGTTATCGCCTGAACTCCGGTCGCTGTAATTGCCTTGATGGAACTTTCCATAATAGCCTTTGAGCATTCATAATCAATGAAAAATTTCTCCGGGCGGGGGGTTTGTTCATCGCAGCAGCCAACATGATCCGATACTCCCAGTGCGCCGGCAGTAGAAGTAATTACAAACCGCTGAACACCGGCATAAATTCCGGCTCGGAAAACATTCATCGTACCTTCCATATTCAAGCGGTAGATCTGCATTCTATCCCTGTGCCAGACATTGGCGAATGCCGCTGTATGAAAAACGTTTGTACATCCGTTTACTGCTTTGGCCACGCTCCCGTAATCCAGAATATCTCCTTTGAATAAACGGATATCCGGATGCCTGAGAACTTTTGCTTTGGCATCATCCCTGTAAAGAGCATGAACCTCATATCCGCTTCGCGCAAGCTTCAGCGCAAGATGACTTCCGATAAAACCGGTTGCTCCGGTAACAAAAACCTTCATTTCCAAACGTTTTTAATAACCATTTCCGGATGTTTCCGAATTGAAAACCACTCATTGGATAAGGCCAGAATTACATGCGTAAAAACTGCAACCCAGATATTTCCGGTAAGAAAGGTCAGATAGCAAAGTACGATGCCCAGGGGAATGGCGCCGAGCATCTCGGTATGCCCTTTCGGATAATGTACCAGGGAATAAATCGCCGTGTTAAGCAAAACAGCAGGCCACAAACCCATAATGCCGAGTGAGGCAAAAAATAAAAACCCCCGGAAAAGAAATTCGTACGCCGTCAGATAGATGATCCAGCTGACGGCACTTTGAATCAGCAGACGAACGGACCAGTTCCATTCCCTGATCTGAGGATAGAATTTAAGGTTTGATGCTTTGGATGAATTAAAATAATTAATCGGGACAACCACTGCAGCGAGCAGCATTGTCCAGTAAAATGTCGCACTTCCCGGAAAATTCCATCCAAAATCGCCAATACTCTCCGCATCTATAAGACGAATAATCAGAAGTGGCAGAATCCCGAAAATCAATGCCCCCGTTAAACGCTGCATGAATATTTGCCGGGGCTTCCCCATTTCGAGTCCGAGAACTCTTGCAGAAAAACCCGGTGAAACAATCGCGAAATACGCAACCGATCCGAAGGCTGTAACTGCGAAAGCGAAAAAAAACAGAGCCAATTCCATGCTTTCAGAAAAAGGTTTGATGGCGGAAAATCAGCACAGGTAAGCGTATTAATATATAAATATACAAAAAAATACGATGTATTGAAACGCTACTCCTCAAATTGTAGAAAGCACTGAAAAGACCCAATAAGAAATGCTTACAATACTTAACTTATTTATTAAAAGGGATTTGATTTCCGGGAATTCCTGCAAAAAAAATCAATCAAATATTGACTTTGCAGAAAAAAGTCGTATATTTGTCAAAATTTGTCATGACATCTATGGACAATAAATTAGAATTGGGTACTTTATTTCGTTCGAGAAGAGAAGAGAAAGGGCTGCTGGTCCGTCAGGTTGCCGCGGTCACGGAAGTTGACCAGGCAATAATAAGCCGGATTGAGAACGGGGATCGTCTTCCGACCAGGGATCAGGCGCAAAAGCTTGCCGCATTGTACGATCTGGACATCAAAGAAATTCTCACGTTCTGGCTGGCTGAAAAAATAATAAGAGAATACGGCGATGAGCCCTTCTCTCCCGATGCCTTCCGGCAGGCATCCAACGAACTGCAATTCCGGATAACGAAGAAAGATTCCGATAATTCATAAATCCATCCTTTATACTAATTAACCCTTAATTCTAAAACGTTATGGCTAAAGACAAAGTTTACAATCTGATCATTCTGGATGAAAGCGGTTCCATGGAATCAATCAAAAACACCACCATCAGTGGCTTTAATGAACTGGTTCAAACCATTCAGGGTATTGAAAAGCAGTATCCGGAGCAGAAACACTTCATCTCCTTTGTTACCTTCAACGGGTTTGGGATAAAAACCCATCTGGACAAACAGTCTGTTTCCACCCTTGCACCAATGGACAAAAACTCCTACAATCCAAATTCCTCGACACCGCTATACGATGCCATTGGAATGAGTGTTCTTAAGCTGAAGGTTGACCTTGGCGGGATGGAAAACACCAGCGTACTGGTAACGATTTTAACGGACGGGGAAGAGAATGCCTCCAAAGAGTTTAACGGCTCTCAGATTAAAAAGATCATTGACGAACAAAAACGTGCCGGCTGGACCTTTACATACATTGGTGCCAATCAGGATGTGGAACAGGAAGCAATGAAAATTTCGATCACGAACACCATGAAATTTGAAGCAAACGATTCAGATATGCATGCGATGTTTTCAAAAGAACAAGCGGCCCGGCATAAGTTCAGCGAAAAAATCAGGTCCAATCAGGACCGGAGGGAGGATTTTTACAAGTAATACTGCAACAATCCCCATGTAAAAATGCCGGATGAAATTCAGATTGTAAAAACGAATCCCCGGCCAGCGACAGGCCGGGGATTTTATAACAATGCGAATGAAAAAATCTGTAAACGGGTACAAATTTGGTGCATATAAAAAATAGAACGCCTGTAATATATTGTCTTACAGGCGTTTATTCAGATGATTTGTAGCCCCGACAGGAATCGAACCTGTATTTAAAGTTTAGGAAACTTCCGTTCTATCCGTTGAACTACAGGGCCATGGGAAACGGGCTGCAAAAATAAACAATATTTGGAATCCATGCAAGCACTTACTTTCCGAATCGATTTTAAAATTAGGACAGTAAAATTGGTTTTTCCACCCGCTTTGTGCAACAATCCCTATTTTTGCCGGTACGTTTTTAGCCATCATCGTTATGAAAAAGGTTTTGACCCTATTATTGATCCTGTTAGCTGCCGGCGCTCAGGCACAGTTCGAAAAGTACTTCTACAACAAAACCCTGCGCATCGACTACATGCATGCCGGTACTGCGGACACCGATGTATATGCCCTGGAAGAACTCATGGAAGAACCTTACTGGGGAGGATCAAAAACGACGCTGATTTGTCCGTTCGACTACGGGAACTATAAATTTACCGTAACCAGCCGTGAAGACGGAACTTTAATCTTCTCCAAAGGCTATTCGAGCCTCTTCTCGGAATGGCAGACTACGGCAGAGGCCCGCACAACGCGCAAAGCCTTCCCCGAAAATGTAATCATGCCGTATCCGCGTAAACCGGTGACGGTAGATTTTTTTAAACGCCTCCGCGACGGCAACTGGGAAAAACAGTTTACTCTCGACATAGATCCTGCCAGCTATTTCATCCGCAAAGAACGAAAACTCGAATTTCCCTCTTTCGACGTTCACGCTTCCGGCAAACCCGATAAATGCCTTGACATCGTAATGATTCCCGAAGGCTTTACAAGTGCTGAAATGGGCAAATTCCGCGAGGACTGCAACCGCCTGGCTGCCTTTCTGCTCAAATGTGAACCCTTCAGCGAATATGCCGGCAATATCAATATCCGCGGAGTAGAAGCCGTTTCAGCGGAAAGCGGAGCCGACATACCCGGAAAGGATATCTGGAAGAAAACGGTATTAAACAGCAATTTCTACACCTTCGATATCGAACGTTACCTAACCACCACCGACATGCGCAGCGTGCGCGATGCAGCTGCCAACGTACCGTACGACCACATCTGCATCATTGTCAATTCACAGGTCTACGGAGGCGGTGGAATTTACAACCACTACGCCTTGTTTACCAGCGACAACCCGTTCGCCGATTACGTGTTTGTTCACGAATTCGGGCACAGCTTTGCCGGGTTGGGCGATGAGTACTACAACTCTTCCGTGGCCTATGAAGATTTCTACAACCTGAACATCGAACCCTGGGAGCCCAACCTCACCACACTCGTTGATTTTAACCGGAAGTGGAAGGATATGGTTCCGGAAGGTACTCCCATCCCAACGCCCGAAAAGGATAAAAACAGACATCCGCTGGGAGCCTTTGAAGGAGGCGGATATATGACCCACGGCATTTACCGACCTTCCCACGACTGCACGATGAAGTCACTGACATACAACAACTTTTGTCCGGTATGCAAAAAGGCCTTACTCGAAATGCTGGAGGCCCACATCCGGTAACTTCTGTCAACAGCGTCGTCTGCAAACGCAGATAGTTTTTCCGCATCAACCAATAAATCCATGAACCAATCCGACAACACGACTTCAGACTCCCCCATAAAATCAATCTGTGTATTTTGCGGATCCTCCACCGGGTCGGATCCGGAATACACCCATGCCGCCCGCGCACTGGGAGCGCTGATGGGGAAA
>Ga0116195_1002160_pt1 | contig 10571 bp, 8 predicted proteins | sample AD_SCU002_MetaG_FD_89881 | JGI IMG/M metagenome (GOLD analysis project Ga0116195, IMG submission 89881) | Active sludge microbial communities of municipal wastewater-treating anaerobic digesters from China - AD_SCU002_MetaG | ecosystem: Engineered > Bioreactor > Anaerobic > Digestate | place...
GAGCCTTACAGGATTGCCACTACCCTAAGGGACTAAAAAATTAATTTTATTTTTAGGGTTTATATATCTTTTGTATTTGTTGGTGAAGTTGTGGGGAGTTTAGACTGATTATTATTTTTAGTTATAGTATTATAATTATTATCAGGTAGTGTTTAGAGGAATATTTCTTGGATAAAAAGAGGATATATCCCTAGATCTTAAGAGCATGGTAAGATTATTAAAGAAATTAAAAAAAAAGAAAAAAAAAATTACGTGTTTAAAAAGGCGAAATCACTTGGATTGTCCCTGACTATCCGTTTTGATTCTTCTTTAAGGTCTGCTACTTCTTTGGTTAATTTATCGATGTAGGGGGCTAACACGCCTGGTTCTACTTTTTCCTGCCCCGGGTTTAAGCTGTTATTAAGTACGTTGTTCAGGTAGATCTTGTACTCCAATAACTGGCCTGTCTTCTCCAGTAACTGGATTTCATTGTCCAGGTATTCTCTGTAAACTCCACTGGCATGGGATAATGACTCATTGTCGCTTGTAATTGCTTTTTTAACTTTGTCACTGCTTTCCTGGTACATATCCCGGGCACCTGCATAATCACCTGCATTTTCCAGGGCCACTGCCTGGTTAAAATATTCTGTGGCATTATTTTTAAGTTCCTGTGAATTTTTTATGGTGTCCTGTGTTTTTAACTTGTTATATTCTGCGTAACCAAAGTACCCGGCCAGGGATATGATGATGATTAGAATCAGGATAATATAACTCTTCTTCATTTAATTTCTCCTAGTTATTAAACAAAGTGTTTCTATGTTATCAGGATCTCCTATATTCATGGTTGAATCCCTTATTATACAGTTTAGATGGGATGATCTCCCCGGGATCAAGCACCCTTCCCACCACGATTATGGCGGTCTTGTTGAGCTCGGCACTTTTAACCTTCTCTACTATATCCTGCAGTGTCCCCTTTACTATTTCCTGGTCTTCCCAGGATGCTTTTTTTACCACAGCCACTGGGGTTTCTGGTGGGTAATTGGTTTCCAGTTCTTCTACCACTTGTTCAATCATCTGCACACCCAGGAAGATGCACATGGTGGCCTGGTGCTGGGCTAGATATTTTATTGCTTCCTTATCTGGTTTAGGTGTCCTGCCCCCTGGACGGGTTATAATAACAGTTTGAGAAACTTCAGGGAGTGTTAGTTCACTTTCTAAGGCGGCAGAAACTGCAAAGAGTGAGCTTACACCGGGTATTATCTCGTAGGATATTTTTTTCTTCTGGAGTCTTTTCATCTGTTCTCCGATAGCCCCGTAGATTGACGGGTCTCCGGTGTGTACTCTAGCGACCAGTTGGCCTTTGTCTGTTTCTTTTTCCATTATATCTATTATTTCATCTAAATCCATGGATGCGCTGTTGTATATTTGGGCGTTTGGTTTAGCTTCCTTTAAAACTTCTTTATTTACCAGTGAACCGGCGTAGATTATGGTATCTGCTTTTTTTATGATCTTATAAGCCTTTAGGGTGAGAAGTTCTGGGTCTCCGGGACCTCCTCCAATAAATACCACTTTTCCTTTCATATGGATTGTATTGGTGTGGGGGTGTATTTATCTTTGATTATTACTATTTTGTTTTATTGATAAAACAAGTAATTATTTGTAAATAAAATCTAAAAATACAACAATCAGCTATAAAATGAAATATGGGCCATTTTTTTTAAAATAGAGCTTGGCTAATTTATTGGATTTCACTCTATATAAACTAGAATTTATTAGATTTCTGCCATATAAACTAACTAAATTGCAATGATTTATAGGGGGAAGTTTACCCTAAAAACTGTAACATTAATTAAAGGTAAATACAATTCAAATAAATACCATACATAGAATCATTACCATAGGGAGAATCTTATTTTGCCAAGGGATTTATCCATAATAATAGTAAATTACCGCACCTACCAGTTAACAAAAGAAACCATAGAATCGGTAATTGATAAAAAACACTTGTTTAACTATGATATTTATGTAGTGGACAACGCATCAAAGGATGGTGGTCTTCTTAAGTTAGAGGAAGATTTTCAAGATCAGGCGGATGCTGGGTTGATTAAATTCATGGCAAATCCGGAAAATATGGGATTTTCTTATGCAAACAACCAGGCCATAGAAGAATCTGAAAGTAAATACGTGCTGCTATTAAACTCTGACACCAAAGTCCAGGGTGACACCTTGGAGAAATGTTTAGCTTACTTGACGGGCAATGAGCAGATAGGTGCACTGGGATGTAAAGTAATCCTAACTGATGGTAGTCTGGATAAGGCGTGCAGGAGAAGTTTTCCCACCCCAACAGTTTCATTCTACAGGATGACTGGACTATCCAAACTCTTCCCCCAGAGTAAACGCTTCGGCCAGTACAACCTGACCTACCTGGATGAAAATGGAACCTACGAAGTTGATAGTCTCTCCGGGGCATTCATGATGGTAAGAAGAGAAGCAATTGACCAGATCGGTCTGTTAGATGAGGATTTCTTCATGTACGGGGAGGATATTGACTGGTGCTACCGCCTTAAACAGGCCGGATGGAAGGTGGTCTACCATGGAGACGCCCAGATAACCCACTACAAAGGTGGAAGCGGTAAAGACCCCAAGGCCCTGTATGAATTCTACAATGTCATGCAAATTTTCTATGACAAACATTACCGGAAGGAAAACAACCCATTTTTAACAGTATTTATCTATCTGGGTATATGGGGTGCCTATGGAGTTAATAGGATTTTAAATATATTTAGGCACTGAGATATTAAAATGGACAAATAATTATAATATCATACAAGTTTCATACTTAATATTTATAAAAAGATTCATCTAAGGGTTTAAAAAAAATGACTGATAAAAATAAAATCACCATATTCGGTTTGGGACATATCGGCCTTCCAACAGCATCATTATTTGCTGATAAGGGATTTAATGTCAAGGGGATTGCCAGGGATGATGAGAAATTACGATTGATAAGCAAGGGAATATCACCAATTGATGAACCTGGACTTTCAGAGCTAGTTAAGATCACCGTAGAAAATGGACATTTCACAGTATCCTATGATGAAGTAGAAGCAGTTAGTAGTTCTAATATAATGATTATCATCGTCCCCACCCCCATGGATGAACAGAACCGAGCAGACTTAACCGCTGTAAAAGAAGCATCTAAAACCATATCCCAGGGCTTGAAAAAGGGTGATTTAGTAGTTGTAGAAAGCACGGTGCCACAGGGTACCTGTGATAACATAGTAATACCCATCCTTGAGGAAAGCGGACTTAAAGCAGGGGAGGACTTCAGCGTTGCCTACACCCCGGAAAGGGCCATACCCAATAACACCATCTATGAGATGACTCATAACGCCCGGGTTATCGGAGGATATGATGAGAGAAGTGCAGACAGGGCATCTGAACTTTACAAACATATCACAGTGGGGGATGTGATAAAAGTAAAGAATCTCATCACTGCAGAGACAGTTAAGCTCATAGAGAACACCTACCGGGATGCTAACATTGCACTCTCCAATGAGATAGCCATGATCTGTGAGGAATTAGGGGTGGATGCCATTGAAGCCATTAAAGTGGCCAATTACCACCCCCGGGTCAACCTGCATATACCAGGTCCGGGTGTTGGTGGCCATTGCCTGGCCATAGATCCCTACTTCATAGTGGAAACAGCCAAAGGAAAGGGTATGCAGGCACCCCTTATAAGCACTGCCAGGATCATCAACGAGGGAATGCCCCAACATGTAATCAAACTCATAAGCGATACATTAGCTGAAGTTGGCCAGGAGATAAAGGGTTCAACTATTGGGCTTTTAGGAGTGGCCTACAAGGGAAACGTGGCTGATGCCCGGGAGACACCAGCTAAAGATTTGATAAATATCTTAAAGGAAAAGGGTGCCCATGTTTATGCTACTGATCCGTACACTCCTAAGGAAGGAATCCGAGCTTTAGGCGCAGAGCCTGTGGATATGGGGCAAGTTTTAAACTGCGACTGTGTAGTTTTAGTAACTGATCATGATGAGTACAGGGATATAAAACCAGAGATGGTGAAAAGCCCCATCTTCATCTGCACCCGGCCGATACTAAATCCAGAAGATTTTGAAAAGAGCGGGATAATCTTCCGGGGGATTGGAAGGTGAGGAAAGGATATTTATCGGTTTCTTTTTAGTTTTTTTTATAAAATTTTTCAACTTCTTCAAAGGATCTTTTATCTGCTACTATGGCAAAATCCATTAGAATCTGTAGTTTAGGAATATAAGGGTCTTTCATTAATTCTTTGGTCATGGTTACCCTTGTTTTTGTTTTTGGATAATTTATTGATTTTTTTATTTTCCATAACTCTTTGATGCATTTTAATGCAGGGATCTTTTTTTCACGATACAAGTCAATTTTTTCTTCTAATTTCTTGTTTAAGAAATAATCTAATTCACTTATCCTTAACAAGGATAATAGTAGTTTTCCTTTTGTTCCTAAATCGTTTTTGCTTAATAATGGTTTTAAATTCTTCTTAACTAGATTATAGTCCCATAGGAATGGTTCTTTGGCATGGTGTTTAGAATCTGCAGTGGTTAAGTATGGTTCAACATCCACCTGTGGTAATGAATCTCCTGCTAAGGGAATATCTAATAGCTTTGGTTCAGATCGTTTTAATATTTCATAAGCCAATTCTTTATATGCGTCCTTTTGTTTCTGTTCACCAAATAACAGGCCAAACCACAGATCATAATTGGTGAATAGTAAGGGGAAGAAAAAATTTTTGCTATAGAGGGCTCTTCTAGCAGACCATCGGTTACCTGCACGAATTTTGGGGATATCTGCTCTTTTATAAGCGTCAAATCCCAATAGAACTAGTACATCTAAGCCATTTATTTGCCTATTATAACCTGGATCGAAATTTTTTGAATTAAAATCACCCCAGGACATAAAAAATGTCTGGGCATAGTCACAAAAACTAGTTGTATTTGGTCGGACTTTTTTCTCAGGACTGTTGATTTGAAATTCCACACCTATAGTTTCTGTAAGCTTTTTTGCTAAAACTACGTCAGGATGCGTATCGTTACCAGTAACAAAGCATACGAAGGGAATTTCATGTTTTTTACATACCTTATGGAGTATTGCAAAGTTTAAACGAGAATCTATTCCTCCAGTTAAACCTAAAATTACTTTTTTATAGTTTTCTCTAAGATTTAATAGATTTATCTCCGTAAAATTCAATAAAAATTCATAGTAATCATCGTATAATTTACTTTTATCATCCCTGTATTTATCCCGGAACCATTGTGGAATCTCAATAGAATCTTTGCGTTCTATAACAATTTTACCCTCTTTAAAATATTTTATATCATGTGGAAATACTCTTTTTATCTCTTTAAAGATGGTACTTTCAGGGTAATTTCTAGTTGCCCATTCTCTAAATACAGAATCTTCTATAAAGTCGATGTCAAAATGATCCACAAATGGTTTCAATTTAAATTTAGATATACCATCAACAATCAATTTGATGTCCGTAGATAATACAGTGTAATTTTCGTCTTCATAGAAAAATAACTGTCTTATACTTATGGATGGTGTTTTAATGAAGCCATTACCATTTTTATCTAATTTAATTACTTGATAATCTCCCATCAATTGTGATGAATCATCTAACTGTTGGAAAAATTTTTGAATATCCGGGTCTCGCAGATCATGGTTAACATTCACCAAACCATTGATCAGTAGAAGTTCATCAGAATCACAGGAGTAAGAATATCCGCTAACTTCATGATCGATGTGGTCATATGGATAAATAAAAATGAGAAAATTACCTATTTCGTATTTAATTGCCTTTCTAGAGATTAAACCGGGTGCTTCTGGAGAATTCAATAGTTTTTCATTTATTTCTGATTCATTTTCATTTTTTTTTCCTATTAATATAAAATGCAACGTAATACCTCTTGAACAAAAATCCTAATCGTAGTTATAACAAAAAAAATTTAATATTATCTTTTTTGATATTTATCTTGTTGTACGTTAAAAATATGTTTAAATATTTAGGGATTGGAATAGAATAGGTCATGATATTCTTTTTTTCAGTCTATCAACTATATTTTTGGTTTTATATTTCACAAAGCCGGTAGTTGTTAAATATTCTGCCATTTCATTCTTTTTTTCGGTCAGTTTTTTGTTGAGTTTCTTATTTTGTGCCTTTAATTGATTCATCCTGTTTAAGAGGCGATCCCTTTCTTTGGTTAATTCAAATTCTTTATAGGTGTCAGATTTTAGTATGTTCCTGTAATTTGCTTTGGCATGAGGGTCTAATTTATCAACTACATCATCATCCAGGTTAATTTCCTGGAAATCTTCCTTGAGATGCTTAAAGAATTCAGATTTATATTTTTCAGAAATCTGGGTGTATCTATGAGGGGTATGGATTAATTTCCTGTTCAATAATTTGATTTCATCGTATTCAGGGAATGAATTTTTAAAAATGTCTATGATCATGTTGAATATTTTGATGATATCAATGTATTTCTTACCCTTCTCTGTCTGTACCGAGCCTGATCTGTTGGTTCGGTGAATATACAGGAAATCCCTCATTAAGGTCATGCGTGATGCATTTAAATAAGTACTAAAAAAGAATATGTTATCCTGGAATATCAGGCCATCTTCTGCAAATTTAGCATTGTATTTTCTCACAAATGATGTTTTATAGATTTTGTTGTAAGCATTAACTGCAACTTCAAAGATAAAATCCTCAGTGTCCTTATAATTAAATACTCTGTTGTCGAAAGTTTCATCAAAACAGTCTAGATTATAATATGGTAGCAATTTTTTATCACTACGGCTTAATCCCTGTCCACTTTCATTTATAATAAGCATAGGGCACATTACAATATCGCTGTTGTTAAGTTCAGCATTTTCGTATAACTTTTCAAACATGGTTGGATCTGCCCAATCATCCGAATCCATAAATCCGATGTATTTGCCTTTAGCCTGTTGGATTGCCCTGTTTCGAGCTACTCCACTTCCCATATTCTCCTGGGTAATGACTCGTATTCGAGGGTCTTTTTTTTCGTATTCTTCCAGGATAATGGGGGAATTATCGGTGGATCCATCGTTTATGCATATTACTTCAATTTCCTTTAATGTCTGGTTAACGATACTGTCTAAACATTGTCTTAGATATTTTTCCACGTTGTAAACCGGGATGATGATGGATACCTTAATATCAGAAGATGAGTCAGGGGTGCTATTTTCTCCTGATGAAGACCTTTTAACCTTATTATCAATCATAAAATTTGATCCCTTTATTTTTTAAATATATTATATTAACTTAATCATGTTTACACATGAAATATTCTGTTTATCTAGTTAAAAATCTATCCCAAAATGATTTTTTCTTCTGGGTATAAGCCCAATTTCCCTCTTCGATAAAATTATGGTACTTATGATGTGTTTTTACCAGTAAGTCAAACACCTTTTTTACTTGAGGTGTTTCTCGTTCTTCAGATGGCATTCTTTTAACCATTGGTGTATTTTTTAAGCCTTCGCTTGTAGCATATGTCCAATATAAATCATCAAAAAGAACCCAACCTCCTGGTTTGAGCAATTTGTCAACAAGGAGGAAAGCAAAGCCAGTGTTATACCAGTCATGACCACCATCAATGTAACAGAAATCAAAAATTGGCTGGGAATGTTCTTCCATTAGTTTCATTAATCTCCAGTTATAGGATGTCGGCTCATAGTAGATGGTGACATAAGAAGAAAGCCCTAACTTTTTCAGGAGTTCTTCAATGTTTGGCTCTCTATTTTTGGCATTTTTAAGATCTATCGTTGTAAGGTGGCCATCTTTCATTTCATCCAGCGCACCTGCTAGATAGCATGAAGAAACTCCATGGTAAAATCCCAACTCCAACAAGTTTTTTAAATTTTTTGATCGAATGAATGATGTTATTTTTTGGGCTTGTTCCACGGTCATCATTGGTATATCATCTACAACAGACTTTATCTCTTCAACTTTCATACAATCATTCCGGAAATTTAATATTTTTATAAATCATATTATTTTAATACATTTCTAACGGAATATATATCTTTTTAATCTAATATCACTAATTTTACTCGTCAATTCGGTCAATAACTTAATCTTTTCCTAGATACAAATCATAAGGCAATATTGAATTTGGGAGGTGATGATGATATTTACCAATTCACTATGGATTACCTTCCAGAAAGGAGATGATCACCAGCTAACAGTCAAAATATTATCATTTATTAAAATTAATGAAATTATAATATAATAATGAATTTAATCAGCTTACATAATAAAATAATTCTATACAAACATAATCATGGTAAAGAAAAAAATTGTCAATGAAGTTATTAATCTTATAAAATAAATAATAAATCTAAAAATCTTTTAAAAATAGATAGGAAAGTTCTGAATAGGAAATTTATTTACTTAATATAAAATTTGGTGAACCATGTCGGAGTATGATTATCTAGTGGTTGGTTCCGGGCTATTTGGTTCTGTTTTTGCTCATGAAATGGATAAAAATGGAAAAAAGGTACTGGTCATTGAAAAAAGGAATCATATCGGTGGAAATGTATACACTGAAGAAATATCTAAGATCAACGTCCATAAATATGGTGCCCATATCTTTCACACTGATAGTAAGGATATTTGGGATTATATCCAGCAGTTTGCAGAGTTTAACAGGTATACAAACTCGCCTATCGCAATTTATAAGGATGAATTATATAATCTGCCCTTCAACATGAATACCTTCCATCAAATGTGGGGTGTTAAAACACCCGATGAAGCTAAAAATATTATAGAATCTCAAGTGAAAGAAGCTAATATTAAAGATCCAAAAAACTTAGAAGAACAGGCTATAAGTTTAGTTGGAAAAGATATATACCAAAAATTGGTAAAGGGATATACTGAAAAACAGTGGGGCAAAAAATGCTCTGAGTTACCTTCCTTTATTATTAAACGCCTTCCAGTGAGATTTACCTTTGATAACAATTATTTTAATGATAAATATCAGGGAATACCCATAGAGGGCTACACAAAAATAGTGGAAAAACTCCTAGATGGTATCGAAGTTAAGTTAAGCACTGATTTTTTCCAGGACAAGGAAAAATGGGAGAAAATTGCAGACAAAGTTATTTTTACAGGTATGATAGATCAGTACTTCGATTATCGATATGATGAATTGGAATATAGATCTATAAAATTTGAGCATGAAATATGCGATACCCCAAACTATCAGGGAAATGCAGTTCTTAATTATACTGATAAAGAAGTTCCATATACGCGGACAATTGAACATAAACATTTTGAAGGAGTCAAATCTGAAAAAACTGTTGTTACCACTGAATATCCTATGCCTTGGAGTAAAGGAAAAGAAGCTTATTACCCGGTTAATGATGAGAAAAATATGGAAATTCTAAGAAAATATGAAGATTTAGCAGAAAATAAAGAGAATGTGATATTCGGTGGACGTTTAGGAAGATACAAGTACTATGATATGTGGGAAACCATTGATGAATCATTGAAATTGGTAGAAAAAGAGCTTAAAATTGAAATGTAAAAATTTTTCTGAGTTGCTGAAAAATGTCAAATCATATCTATCTATATAGTAATTCAAGCAAAGAAAGTGTTTCTGAAATCAAAGGATTAAACATAGTTTTTAAAGGAAAAAATAGTGAAGTAATGATTGAAGAAGGGTCAAATTTTATTTCAAGCAAAATAACCCTTCACAACAACTGCAGAATAAATATTTCAAAAACAAATGAATATGGAATAAGAAATTTATACGCACAGATTTTTGATAATTGTAAAATAAATATTGGTAAAGATTTTTCATGTGTATCATTGAAAATCAATTTACTTAATGAAAAAGGTTTATCCCTGTTAATTGGGGATTATTGTATGTGCGGACATAATGTAATTATTAGACCTTCAGATGGACATATACTATATGATATGAATACTAAAGAACTTCTCAATAAAGGAGAAGATGTTTTTATAGGGAATCATGTCTGGATTGGTTTGAATTGTATTTTTTTAAAAGGGGCTAAAGTTTCTGATGATTCTATCATTGGCGCAAATAGTTTGGTCAATAAAAAATTTTATGAAAAGAATGTGATTATTGCAGGAAGTCCTGCAAAAATTGTCAAACGTGATGTTAATTGGGATAGGAAAAGTCCTGAACGATATGATGAGTTCATTGGGAATAAAAAAAATGAGCGTAATCACAAATCGTTGGTTAATAATGATTCAGTTTATGTTGAAAGGAAATTTGATAAATTATTGTCTTTTCTGTATATTTCTAAGAAGGAAAATCTAAATCCGAAGAATATCTATAAAATTTATAAAGCAAGAAGGCAAATTAAATCTTTAAATCTTTTTGATGAAAACTATTATTTAAATGAACGTTTTGATGTTAAAAATTCTAATTTGAGTCCATTGGATCATTATATTTATCATGGATGGATGGAAAAAAGAAATCCCTCGATAGAATTCGATGGGGAGTATTATATAAAGAGATATCCGGATGTAAGAAGTTCTA
>Ga0116195_1002163_pt1 | contig 10562 bp, 8 predicted proteins | sample AD_SCU002_MetaG_FD_89881 | JGI IMG/M metagenome (GOLD analysis project Ga0116195, IMG submission 89881) | Active sludge microbial communities of municipal wastewater-treating anaerobic digesters from China - AD_SCU002_MetaG | ecosystem: Engineered > Bioreactor > Anaerobic > Digestate | place...
AGATTATAGCGATGCTCTCCTTCATAGTAAACTCCCCCATACCATGTTGTTCCAACACCCGGTAAAATTGCAACTCCTTTTGAAGCTCCATAGCTGGCAATATGCTTTGCTGATTCAATACCACCATGCGAATCCCTTAAGAAGCCCCATATTACTATACCTTTTATTCCAAGACCTGCAGCAAAATCTATAAGCTTCTCATATTCTGAAATATATGTATCAGGCAATTTCAAATACTTATTATAGCAGCCAAAATTTAGAATTCCAGGATCATCTAAAACCCAATTTGTCCTATGATCCCATGTCCAGAAATATGAGTTCGGTAAAGCCGGTTTAGTTCTTGATAAATTCCATATCATTAATGCTACCTCCATACTTTATTGATTTCAGATTTGCTTAGCGATTTTCAAAACAGACTACCAGTTACAGGTCAGAGGTACAGAACAGAGTGCATGCATGGAGATGGTTTAGGCACATATGACACAGCCCTAGTGTGTTCTCGCGTCCCATTTCACCTCTATACCACATGTGTGCCATGTGTATCCTGTGACTATCTCTGACCTGTGATTAAAATGTTACCACCTCCGCATTTATTGCTAGATTACTCTTGACGGAACAAGAGGTTTGTTATATACTATGAAACATAGTCGTATCAAGCCTTTCAAATGTTTATCTGTGCAACCTCGTGTCGCACTTAGCCCTTTATAGAGCCAATCATTATACCTTTAATAAAATACTTCTGAAGAAACGGGTATAATACAATTATAGGAAAAGCAGTTATCACCATCATGGCTAACAATAGTGAATTGGTTGTAACAGGAATCCTTTTTGTAATATCTTCCACAAATTGGCTCTTAGCTGCCATTTCGTTCATATAATTCTGAGTATTTAAAATTTTGACCATCAAATGGGGTAATGTTTCCAGGTTGTCACTGTTTGTATAAAGCATAGTATCAAACCAGGAATTCCACTGACTCACACCTATAAACAAAGCTATACATGCGAAAATTGGTAAAGATACAGGGAAAATTATTTTATAGAATATATATATATCATTGGCTCCATCAATTTTTGCCGATTCTTCCAGTGATACTGGAATATCTCTAAAATACGTAATAAACAATATTGCATTGCTCATAGAAAACAAACCCGGAATAATGTATACTAAGAAATTATCTATTAATCCTATTCTGTTAATCAGAATGTAATATGGTATTAGCCCTCCACCAAAGTACATTGTTATAATACCAATAGTTAAATATACTTTTTTAAACAATAAATCTCTTCTGCTAACAGCATATGCATACATAGCTGTAAAAAATACGGCAAGTACTACACCAATGACTGTTCTTAATATCGAATTTCTGAATCCAACCAAAATATACGGATCTGAAAAAACTCTTCTATAGTTTTCTAGAGTAAATAACCTGGGCCAAAAATAGATCCCGCCGCTTTCTGCATCCTTCCCATCATTAAAGGATAACATAACACAATAATAAAAAGGATACAGTGTGAAAAATATAAATAATGATAAAAATAAATAATTGAGACTTTCAAAAGTTTTTTCTAATAATGACTTATTATTTCCAGCTATCATTTCGATCCGCCTTTCATAATCATAAACTGTTTCTAAATACTATATATAATATAGCTTATATGTACAATCCTTTTTTATTTTTCTAATTCTATTTAATTTAAAAGAAACTAATATCTGTAGCCTTTTTACTTCCAAAGTTGGCTGCAAAAAGCAATACGAATGCTACAACGCTCTGCAACAAACCTACAGCAGTTGCATATGAATATCTTCCCAGAGATATACCGATCCTTAAAATATATGTGGCTAGTATATCTGACTTTGAAAAATTCAATGGATTACTCAGAAGATAACTAACTTCAAAATTCGCACTCGTTAGTACACGGCTGAGTGTTAATATTAAAAGTATCATTATTGTCCCAAGTATTGAAGGCAAAGTAATATACCATATCCTTTGAAATCTGTTTGCTCCGTCTATAAAAGAACTTTCATACATCTCTTGATCTATACCAGATATAGCTGCAAGAAAAATTATCGAACTCCAGCCTGTGGTTTTCCATATTTCGAGGAACATAGCAATCCACCAAAATGCATTTGGAGTACCTAAAAACAAATAAGGTTCCTCAATAATTCCCAGAAACATCATGAGCTTATTTATGAACCCTGTCGTAGATAGCCAGCTATTGGCCATAATTGCAACCATTACCCAGGAAATAAAATATGGCAGGTAACTTATGGTCTGAGTGATCTTTTTAAATAAACTATTAGAGACTTCGTTCAAAAGTAAGGCGAATATAATAGGAATTGGAAAAATTAAGATTGATCTTATAACACTTAACGCGAAAGTATTTATCAAAACATTTTTAATATAAGGATCGGTAAAAAATGTTATAAAATGTTTCAGACCTACCCATGCACTTCCCAATATGCCTTTATTGAACATGAAATTTTTAAATGCAATCTGTAACCCATACATAGGAATATAGCAAAATATTATAAGCCATATAACAGTAGGTATGGTCATTATATGTAGATATTTCTGCATTTTTAGTTTTTTAATAATTATATTCACTTTTTGCATTTTTTCACTACCTTTTAAATAATAGGTTCTGCTTAAATATTATGTTTCACTTATAATTATAAAACTTATAATACTATGATATAAATTTCAGGGGATATGTATTATTGAGCGAAATTCTCTTTTATGTCCAGCTAATCACATATCCCCAAGTTATGATATCTTCCTTAAAACTCGTAGTAATTAATTTGATCTATTTACTTAATTTTTCTTTTACATTCCTGTAAGCCTCGGTATAAGCCTGTTCCAGTTTATTGAGGCCCAGTTTTTCAGCTTTATTAATGAAATCATTATATGCTGTCATACACTGGGCTTCGGTTTCAGCAAGATACATAGACGGCAGAGAGTTCTTCCATAACTCGAATATTTGAGTCTCAATAAGTATTTCATCGACAGCGCCAAGAGGTAACACAGTTAAATCATTTAACCGTTCATTTACAGCATATTTTTTCATAATCCTTCCGGGCTCCATGATAAATTTATCAGCTGTCTTGGCATACCAATAGCTGGCCCAAACATCAGTAAGTCCGTTTAGTATCCATGCAGAGTTATAATTGTATGCACCCACTTCCCTGTTGTACTTATCCCAATCTGCAGACATAAGATCCGATGCAGATTGTGTATATCTGGGATAATTCTCTTCGTATGTATAATCCTTATTTTCAATACCCCATCCAAAAAGCAGCTGACCTTCATCGGAAATCATGAATTCAAGGTATTTTATTGCCCGTGCAGGGTCTATACATGACTTACTGATACTCGTACAAACCCCACCTCCTATAGAATATGCCTGGCTCTTTATTTTCAATTGTATACCTGGCACCTGCGGAGGATCTATAGGCCAATAAGGATTATCTGTTGTACCGCGGACCGAATCTATTGGCCATCCGGGACCCCAATGAGTAAAAAGCTTATCATTGTTTATTACTTCTTTAAATTGTTCAGACTGAATTGTAAAGTTTTCTTTATTAAATAAACCTTCTCTGTAAAGGTTGTTTATATATTGAATCGCTTTTAGATACGATTCGTCCTTAAAGTTTAAATGAACTGTATCGTCATTAGCTATTGATTTTGTGTCAGTACCTCCATATATCCTGTTAAGAAATTGTGCCAAGTTTTGATTATGGTGAGGCATCACTATATTACCGTCATATATAGGGAATTGCACATCGGGTAATAAGGTTTTAATCAGCTTTAACGCTTCCTTATACTCATCCAATGTTGCCATAGGGGGTTTTCCGATCTTTTCATACAAAGTCAAATTTATTCTAATGTTTGTAGATCCGGCTCCGGCGTATCCTTCTACTGACAAGACTCTATCTACATCATAGAATCTATCCGGATAAAAATAGAAATTACCTTCAGAATTTGAGTATAACCCAATCAAATCTTTTGGAACGATTTTCCTCATTTCTGGTGCATATTGATCCATCAGTTGATTAAGCGCAAGTAAATATCCTTGCTCTGAGAGTACATTCTGTATGGGAGACTTGCCCCGTGTGATTATAAAATCCGGCAGGTTATCTGTAGCAATCATCGCACTCAACTTAGTGCTGTCAGTTGTTGTTGCAGAACTAACTGTAACAGAAACTCCGGTTCTCCTTGTTACTTCCTTAGTTACAGGGTCATTACCCCATCCATTCCACGCTGAAACAGGCCTATCAATAAATGCAGTAAAAGTAATTGGTAATATTCCATCTTTTGCATCCACCCCCAAGCCTTGAGATGTTTCCTCTTTAATGGTACCTGCTTTGTTGATATTGCAAGAGGATAATAAACACAAACCAATTATTATGATAACTGTAACAAAGATATAAAAAGTCTTTTTCAAACCCTTCATATTGTTTTCATACCTCCTCACATTCATATTGATACTCTCGAAAACTATAAACACTTTCGATATCTATATTTCGAGATTTGAGTATTTTCTCATACCTCCAATATTCTCTATATATTTACTTCAAATTCTCTAGCTTGAATTTCCATATAAGTACATATATAGTTGTATTCTACCTTGACTTTTCCAAAACAACCCCCATAATAGAAATGGATGTTATTATTTACCATTACATTTATTATAGGGATTTCATTTATGTTATGTTATTGGGAACCACATGAAGACTATCAAAAGATACTCCTGCTACTTTTTATTTTATTCAATCGCTACTCAGACCCAGGTGCTCATTAGAGATGGGATAACTACCATGAGCAGTATTTCTATGAAGATACTCTATTTAGCACTACTGCCGCCGATAGTCCTTATGATTTGCTCATATAATTAAGAATCACTTAAGCTCCAAGGCATGATAGCATCTTAACTGTCTTTGCTTTTAATGAGGTTAGAAAACTCTATCCTCAAATCACATTGATTTCCCACAAACCTGTGTCCCGGGACATAAGTTTGCTTTGATACGCCCAATTTTTGATTCTCCTATAACACAACTCTTTAATTTTCAAGGTGCAATGTTTGAATTCACTCGAAACTATCGGTTAAGAGGTTGTTGCTGTAAAATATGTATCACATTTTGGAATTAACAATTACTTTCCGAGATCATTCTTATGTTTATATCACATAAGTAAGCAATATTGCACAAAAGTGATAACTATTTAATTATCATAAATAATTCTATAAAGCATATGGCCATTGACAGTTCAAATAATTATTTGCATCAATATATACTATTGACTATTATTAGTATACATTTTACTATGATTAGTTTCATCATATAATTTTTTGATTTTAGTGTATAATTTTTAGTTTGGAGAATTTGAAGTACCTTGTTAGTAAAATGGTGAAAACCAACAATGCTGTCTGTTAGGAGAGCAAGAAATCTCTTTGCTTTTTCCGGCTCGTCATACACGTCATAAATAAAATCCTGTCCCCGCATAAGTACAGCAGAAGTTAACGGACCCTGGGCACCCATGCCGGAAAAATGCACATTTTGGTTGGAGAACTTCTCTTTTAGATAGTTGCATAACTCATAGTAGTGTTTAAATAGCGGTCGATTACTATATAATTATTATTGGACTAAACCGCTGCGCGGTGGTAAAACCTCTTAAAATTCATTGATATAATACAATTGCAGCAGCCATACCAAGTCTTAATATATCCATTATAAATGTTGCATCTATAGAGTTATTTATATCAATTTTGTTTAAAATATAAATGGTGCTTTCCTTCTTTCGGTGAATCCCTTAAAATTATTTTGCAGATATACTGCTAATAAATTTGAGGAGAGTGTAACATGAAAACTAAAGAACAAGTATTATTAAGAATGAAAGAAGATATCCTGCTTCGTGGGCTGTCAAAAAACACGCTGGAGAGTTATATACTGAATGCACGGATATTTCTTGAGCATTGTAACCGGCCGGTTGATCAATTAAATGAATATGACATACGCAATTTCTTGTTCTATCTTATTAATGAGAAAAAAGTCATGCCTCAGACTGTAAATACATACAGTGCGGCTATACGTTTTCTTTTTGCAGTAACACTTAACCGTACTCTTAATTATCTTCAGATCCCACGTCAGAAAAAGCGAAAAACACTTCCGGAGGTTTTGACAAGAGAGGAAGTTTCCTCAATTATTGATAGTTGTTCTAATATAAAGCATAAGGCAATGCTTACGGTTGTATATAGCTCTGGCCTGCGCATTAGTGAAGCAGCAGCCCTTAAAATACAACATATTGATTCAAAAAATATGCGTCTGTTTGTAGAAGACGGTAAGGGAGGCAAGGATCGATATACTCTACTATCGGAAACCTGCGTTGGTGTATTGCGGGAATATTGGAAAAAATACCGTCCTAACCATCCTGAAGGATGGCTTTTTCTTGGAACATATAATGTATCCCATATTACTCCTGACGGTATAGAGTATGCTTTCAATGCGGCTGTAAAAAGAGCAAATATAACAAAGGATGTCTCGGTTCATTCGCTTCGTCATGCATTTTCCACTCATTTGCTTGAGGACGGTGCCACTCTTTTACAAGTAAAGGAACTACTCGGCCATTCCAGTATACAAACCACTACAGTCTATTTGCATCTTGCCAATTTGACAGCAGACGTTAAAAGCCCACTTGATAGACCGTCCGCATATCGTGGTGTGGAGGCTTCATTGAATGATTGAATTGCAGGATATTTTCAATCAATATGGAGAAGTATATCGGCAGAACCATAGTCTTTTTCTCAATCAGTTAAAAGCAATGCGTGCTATTGAAAATTGCAGAACTTCGGTACTGGGTGCCCATATTGATGAATGCGACGAGTGTGGTTATACGCGTATATCATACAATTCCTGCCGAAATCGCCATTGTCCCAAGTGTCAGACTCTAAAAAAGGAACGTTGGATTGATGCGAGGAAGGATGACCTGCTTAATGTTGGATATTTTCACGTTGTTTTCACCATACCGGATACTTTAAATCCTGTTGCCTATCAAAATCAGGAAGTTGTATATAAAATATTATTCAAGGCGGCTGCTGAAACCTTGGCGGAACTGTCTTCCGACAAAAAATATTTAGGAGCGCAAATAGGCATTACAGAAGTGCTTCATACTTGGGGACAGAACTTAATGTTCCATCCTCATGTTCATTGCATTGTGCCTGGTGGTGGACTTGACTCTTGTGGTAGGTGGATAAACTCGAGGGAAAAGTTTTTTATTCCAGTAAAGGTTTTATCTCGAAAATTCCGAGGCAAGTTTTTATACTATTTAAAGCAGGCAAAGCTTGAATTTTATGATTCAATCTCATATTTGCATGACAGAACCATGTTTGACAATTTGGTATCATCACTTCGTCAAAAGGAATGGGTGGTTTACTGTAAACCGCCATTCAAAAATGCCGGCTGTGTGGTTGAATATCTGGGACGATATACTCATCGCGTTGCCATTTCCAATAACCGGATATTAAAGCTTGAAGATGGTATAGTTACGTTCAAGTGGCGGGATTATAGGGATGGCAACAAACAGAAATACATGGATTTAACTGTTGATGAATTCATCAGACGGTTTCTTATGCATATATTGCCTGACGGCTTTACAAAAATCCGACATTACGGGTTGCTAAGTCCAGTTAATAAAGCAACAAAGCTAAAACTATGCAAAAAGCTTACAAACACGCTTGTGAGTTGTATTAAAAAGGTGAAAATATCTGCAGTGGAACTTCTAAAAAAGTTGACCGGCAAAGATATTATGTTATGTCCTTGTTGCAAGATCGGGCATCTTGGCAGGGCATCCCCGCAGAAAGCAGAAACTGCATAGTATTTTTAAAGTGCCACTTTATTGGGGGAGGGGGGAGTATTACGCATTTGTAGGTATCTGTTGTTATTTGTCAGCCATTTTTGTGTAGGAAAAGTCTCTACATGGAGATATATTCCATAAAATCACAAGATGAAATATATATTTTCCCCATAGATGTTCTAGATACGCGGTTTAGTCCAATGAAATTATCCAAAGTCAGCTCAAGTTCGTACAGAGCTCTTTTTTTATGCCACTGACTTCGGATAATTTGCTATTCATTATGGGCGGTTAAGTTTTATTAGCAAAACTTATCAAATAAAATTGCTTAACTCCCTAATATCATTAATCACAGCATATGGGTAGACACCCATAGTATTCATCTTTTGAATATCACCACGATATGAGATGAATCTTATTCCAGCATCCATAGAAGCCTTCCCGTCCAGCCAGGCATCTCCAATTGACAGCCATTCATCAGTAGATGTAGTATTATAATGATCCAATATATATAAAAAACCATCAGGTGAAGGCTTTAAGGATTTAATCATCTCTCTTCCCACTAAAATATCAAAATAACTATATATTTTATTCTCTCTAAACGCCTTAACTGCTGCTTCAATGGAGTTATTAGTGACAACAGCCATATAATACTTACCATATAATTCGCTAAGTAATTGTGTAACTCCGGGTTCAAGAACAGCGTTTTCCATCCCCATTACTTCATATTTCTTAGGAATTTCCCATACTGCTTTTATTATTTCCTGGCTCATCATTTTTGTTTTTACTGCTTTTTCTATAATAATTGCTGTTGTTTGGTTAATAAGATCCAAATCATCAGGAAGTATTCCATGATTTATTACAAACTCATATGTCTCCTTTTTCATAGCTGCAAAATTAATTTTTGAACTTAGTAAAGTATTGTCCATGTCAAATATAATGCCTTTAATATTATTCTTCATATCTGATGACCTATGCTCCTTCCTCTTAGACTTTCTGGTTTATTATGTCATGAATTTCGAAGAAATTGCATGATATAATTGTGCATGTGCGTTTTTTGCGGAGCAAAAATATTCGCATGCACAAAATTCCGCCGGAGGCATATAATATCCTCATTTATGAGGATATTATATCATATCCGCCGGAATTGAAAAACAAGAAGTATCATTATTTATTCAAATACTTCTATATAATTAAATTTATACCTCAGTTGACAAAGTAAATTTATCAAGCGGAATTAATGATTACACTTCCACAACAAACTAAATTGAGTTTTATTATTGTCATAAAACCATTAAAATTAGTTTTCTGCTAACTTTTGAGGTAAATAGTATAGCACATAGGAAAAATATTATATGAAAGGGTGACTATAATGAAATGGTGGGAAAAACCATTGAGAATATCTGCAGTTCAGTGCAATTATGGGGAAGATAGTTTTGACATACTTTATTTTAGATTGGCAGCGATAGATTTGGAAAAAAGGTAGTCATGCATTCATCTCCCATTTTAAAAAAGGGGCGTTCTGCATGGTCTGACGTAAAAAGTTAATGATTCATGCATACTATATTTCTTCATAAATTAAAAATGTGCACCAAGTATATGTAAAGGAGCACAATTGAATCAAAAAAGAAATCCGGTTACCTCAAAAATTAACCGGATTTCTTTTACTTTATCCCTACCCTAATATGAACCGTTTAATTTCTCTTCCTTATCGCTATCTAAAGAGCGTTGAGCTGTATCCAGAAGATCCATAACTTCCAGTGTATCTTCGAAAGAAGCCGATGGTTCTTCACCATTAAAGAATTTTGCAATTTCTATTAATTCCAGTGTATATGCCATACTCATATCTACTGTATAATGAAAAGCTTTCTCTTTTGTTCTAACAGCTCCTCCGTAAATGTAAGATCCGTTATTTAATTCTGCAATACCTCTGCTGCCATTTTTGTATTTTACAAAGCAAACAACGCCTTTGTCATCCTGAACAGCTTTTAAGCTTACAGCTCCAGGGCCCATTAGTTTTTGAAGCATTTCCATTGTATGTACCCCGTACCATACAACACTACTACCTGCAGGTGCATCACCGAGAGCACCATATACAGATACAAATTCAGGATTGTTTAACTCTTTTTTGGCTTCAACAACAGCAGTCACAAAGCGTAATGATGATGCAGAAAATACTTTTATATTATTTTTTTTGCCCATTTCGTAAATCGCTTTTCCTGAGGCATAAGTATCAGCCATAGGTTTGTCCAAATAGACAGGTTTACCAAGCTTTATTGCTTTTTCGAAGTATTCCAGATGATATGCAGGGTCATTGATTTCAAGCATAATTGCATCACAATCAGCAACACATTCATCAAAGCTTTCAGTTACCTTAACTCCCCAGCCTTCCAACTGTTTTTGACGAGCATCCAAACCGTTTTTATCCTGGAATGGAGTCTCAAATCTCATACAGGATACTGCTTTTAGCCCGTTTACTTTAATCTTTGGATCACAATTCGGATCATTCATTCTTCTTGCAAATTCAACAGAATGACTTGTATCAAGTCCTACTATTGCAACTTTTATTTCATTCATGCTATAACCCTCCTTTTAAAAACTCGTGGTCAGGGGCTTAGAAGCCCCAAACTACGGTATATTTTCCTTTCGACTACATGTAGTCGAAAGGACTACTTTGATTCATACAGCAATCCTCTGAGGACTTCAATTTCCGTCTTA
>Ga0116195_1002165_pt1 | contig 10557 bp, 8 predicted proteins | sample AD_SCU002_MetaG_FD_89881 | JGI IMG/M metagenome (GOLD analysis project Ga0116195, IMG submission 89881) | Active sludge microbial communities of municipal wastewater-treating anaerobic digesters from China - AD_SCU002_MetaG | ecosystem: Engineered > Bioreactor > Anaerobic > Digestate | place...
TGCCCCCGACCGAACCATTCTTAATAACCACATCTGGCCCCCGTCAAATGATATACTCAATGCCGAAATCCTCGCCGCCGGAGGTGTTCCACTTCAGTGTACGGTGAATACAACCTCGCTGAATCACAGAGAAACGTCTGAACTTACAGTTATGACTGGTCCGGGAGGTCAGGTAATTCTCACAGTTCCGGAATTTTTTAACAAACCTGTCCCGATGAGAATTTATTCGGTAGGCGGAAGTCTTACATTCAGGGGAACACTGATTGATAACAAGCTTTATCTTAACCTGAAACCAGGGATTTACGTCGCCGTTCCCGGGCTTGCCGACCACGAATTGAAACCTGTCCGGTTTGTTGCCCAATAATCTATCCCCTGTTCCCTGCCGGTAACTCAAATCGGATGAACTAAATTCAGCATCCGGTGGTTTATTGTTTAAAGATGTTGAAATGAACGTAACAACCACCGAAAATGCCGGCGGCGGCGCTGCTCTTATTCAGGAGAATGGTATCACCATGGCCGAAATGACCTGGGTAAGGAAAGAAGGTAACGTGATTGCCATCGAACATACACGTGTCTCAGACAGCTTAAGGGGACATGGAGCCGGACTCCAACTGTTTCGCAGTATTATGGCAATGGCTGAGCAGCAGAAGCTGTCAGTCGTTCCCGTTTGCCCCTTTGCTGTGAAGATGTTTGAGCGCTATCCCGAATACGGTAACCTGCTGCATAAACCGGCAAACCGATGATGCGTTCCGGTGAAACGTAATTTGTATCCGGTCGGGATACCTATAGGAAATTACTCGCCGGAAAATAGTCTGATTCCTAAAAACCAACCTTAAACGCATGCATATGAAAAAACAATCGGTTGAACTCAGCTGGGCGCTGATTTTTGCGGCTGTGTCGCTTCTTTGGATGATACTGGAACGCCTTGCCGGACTGCACGATACCAATATTCATAAACATGCGGTTTTTACTAACCTGTTTGCCATTCCTGCAGTGGCTGTATACGTGTTTGCCCTTCTTTACAAGCGTAAGTTCAGTTACAACGGCATCATGTCCTATCGTCAGGGACTTGTCAGCGGTATCATTATTACCGCCTTTGTCGTTTTGTTCAGTCCTCTGGTACAATTGATTTCGCTTCAGCTCATCTCACCCGAATATCTTCAGAATATGGCTGATTATGCCGTAAGTTCCGGCACAATGAGTGCAGCAGAATCGGCCGGTTATTTTTCTTTGAAAAGCTATGTTCTGCAGTCCCTGGCCGGAGCAGCAATAATGGGGGTTCTTACTTCCCTGATTGTTGCTTTATTTACACGCAGAAGAGCCCGGTAGCAGTCCTGAATGAAAACGGCCTGTATCGTATGGTACAGACCGTTTTAGTTAAAGAAGATACAACTTAACTGATTTCCCAGGTATCGCCGCTGTTGAGCAGATCATCCACACACTTGATTTTGCCGTTGGCTTTGGCGTAGCTGATTTGTTCTTCCACAAGGTCGTCGTAGGTCGGATACATGGCCGAACGGATTACTCCAAGCGCCACGGGGAAATGAGGATAGGCCATTTTCGCGAGCATCAGGTGGATTCCGGGATCCTGCTGATATGCATCATGCACCAGAATTTCGTCTTCTGTAATGCCGTTTTCTCCGATGGTAACCACTTCCAGCTTGGTGCCATTCAAACGGATTCCCTTGTTTTTGTCTTTGCCGAAAATCATCGGTTCGCCGTTGCGAAGCACAATGGTGCGGTCGTCGCGATGCTCCTTGTTGGTTACCGTATCGTGGGTTTTGTCAGCGAAGATTATACAGTTCTGAAGAATCTCAACAACCGATGTTCCATCGTGTTTCGCTGCTTCAAACATCACCTCCGTCATCAGTCTGGGAACAGCGTCAATTACTCTGGCAAAAAATGTCCCCTGTGCTCCCAGTACCAGTTCGCCCGGATTAAAGGGATGCTCTATTGTTCCCTGAGGCGAAGTTTTGGTAACACTGCCCATGGGCGTTGTTGGTGAATACTGTCCCTTGGTCAGACCGTAGATCTGGTTGTTGAACAGCATGATGTTTACATCTATATTCCTGCGGATAATATGAATGAAGTGATTCCCGCCAATTGCCATGGAGTCGCCGTCGCCGGTTGCCATCCATACACTAAGGTGAGGATTTGCAATTTTTACTCCGGAAGCAATGGCAGCAGCCCTTCCATGAATACCGTGAATTCCGTATGTGTTAACATAATAAGGGAAACGCGAGGAGCAGCCAATGCCCGATACAAACATGAAGTTTTCCTTGCGGTACCCGATTTTTGGGAATACGTTGGCAACCGATGAAAGGATGGCATGGGCACCGCAACCGGGGCACCATTTCACCATCTGGTCGCTGACAAAATCTTCTTTGGTCAGTTCTACTGAAGAACGTTCGATTGTTAAATTCGGCTGATTATTCATGATTATTTCTCCTCCAGTGTTTGATTAATGACCTTTGTGAGTTCCGATACCGTAAAAGGCAGTCCCTGCACCTTATTGTATTGCAGGTATTGATGTGCAGGATGGGTCATACGCAGGTAGTTGACAAACTGCCCGCTGTTGAGCTCGCAAACGAGGATTTTCTTGTAGCTGTCAAAAATTTTAGCGGTATTTTTCGGCAGCGGCAGTATGTAATTAAAGTGGGCATGACTGACGCTTTTTCCTTCAGCCTGCATTTGTTCAACGGCTTCAAGCACAGGGCCTAACGTTCCGCCCCAGCTCACTACCAGCAGGTCGCCCTGTTTTTCGCCGGTAATTTCCTGCTCGGGGATAAAGTCGGCAACCTTCTGCACCTTTGCTTCCCTCAGGTCAACCATCTTCTGGTGGTTCAGGGGGTCGGTTGATACGTTGCCAAATACATCCTCCTTCTCAAGTCCGCCTACACGGTGACGAAGTCCCTCGGTTCCGGGAAGTGCCCATTGTCTGGCTAACGTAACCGGGTCGCGGCGGTAAGGTTTGTATTCGGGATCGTTTGCCTTGGCAATCGGGGGCGTAATAGCCGGCAGGTCGGCTACCTTCGGGATGCGGAAAAGCTGTGAACCGTTTCCGAGATATCCGTCGGTAAGCAGGATTACCGGAGTCATATGCTCCATAGCCAGTTTAGCCGACATATAGGCATAATAGAAGCAATTAGCCGAGGTTGAGGCTGCAATAACAATAACAGGAGCTTCTCCGTTTCTTCCGAAAAGAGCCTGGTAAAGGTCGCTTTGCTCCGATTTGGTGGGAAGTCCCGTACTGGGGCCGCCACGCTGTACATTTACTATAACCAGCGGAAGTTCCGTCATAACAGCAAGTCCTATGGCTTCACTCTTGAGCGAAAGACCAGGTCCGGAGGTAGTGGTAACGGCCATGGATCCTGTATAACTTGCACCAATGGCAGATGTAATACCGGCAATTTCATCTTCAGCCTGGAAAACCTTTGCTCCAAGCGATTTGTGTTTGGCCAGTTCAATCAGAATTTCTGTGGCAGGTGTAATAGGGTAGGAGCCAAGAAAAAGCGGCCTTCCCGATCTCTCGGATGCAGCCAGCAGCCCCCATGCGGTTGCAATGTTGCCCGTGATGTTACGGTAACGACCGGGAGCTATTTTAGCCTTCGATACCTGAAAAACGGATGAAAGGGCTTCCATCGTTTCGGCATAGTTTAATCCGGCCTGTAATACAGCTTTATTGGCGGCAATAACTTCAGGCTTGTTTTTAAACTTCTTTTCAAAGAAATCAAACGTATTCTTGAAGTCCCAGTCAAACAAATGGTACATCATTCCAAGAGCAAACATGTTCTTGCTGCGGTCAGCCGATTTATTGTCGATGCCAAGCGGCTTAACAGCTTCGCGCGTAAGCTGCGTAATGGGAGCTTTAACCAGATTATATCCCGATAGCGATTCATTGTCGAGCGGGTTTTCGGTGTACCCGGATTTCTTAAGGGCTGCATCGTCAAATGCGTTCTCGTCAACAATGAGGGTTGCTCCCGTTTTGGCCCATTTCAGATTCGACTTCAGTGAAGCGGGATTCATAGCTACCAGTACATCGCACTGGTCTCCGGTAGTTTCTATCTTTCTGGATCCTACATGCACCTGAAAACCCGATACACCGGCAATGGTGTTGTGCGGTGCCCTGATCTCAGCCGGATAGTCCGGAAATGTGGCAAGATCAAGACCTGCCAGCGCTGCAGTGTCGGAAAACAATGTACCGGTGAGCTGCATTCCGTCTCCGGAATCCCCTACAAACTTTACCACTACAGCATCCCTCTGGATGACTTTACTCTTTGTTTTTACCATGATTACTGATAGGTTGTTTACTAGCGCAGCAAAGTTATGCTTTATTACTATCTTGCAATGAATGCCGGCAATAAAATTATTATTTTACGGCTATGCATACTGTATCTATATGAAACGTTGCAATTTGCAGATATACAATAACATAGAAATGCTCTTAGAGGGGTTGCTATTTAGAAAGCTTACAAATTGGAACACCCGATAATTTTTGATTGTTTTTTAAAGCTATATTTGCACCGTTAAGGTTAAACCCAAATCACTAACTAAATAATAGAGCCATGGCTTACGTAATTTCAGATGACTGCACTGCTTGCGGCACCTGCATTGATGAATGTCCCGTTGATGCTATCTCTGAAGGAGATATCTACAAGATCGATCCCGATGTTTGCACCGATTGCGGATCCTGCGCCGATGTATGCCCTGTAGAAGCAATTCATCCTGCATAAGCAGCAGTTTTAGATTTTTTCAGAGCCTGCCCTGACGGCGGGCTTTTTTATTGTTCGCTAACCCAAAACTTTATTTTCATACATTTGTTCTAATGCCGTCTTCCGTATTGCCGGAAGATGCATTGCTACTTACTATATCTGAATCGAGATGGATAAATTTTCCTACCTGTCGAATGCTGAAGGAGAAGTTGTTGAACAGCTCTATCATCAATACCTTCAGGATCCCGGGTCGGTTGAGCCGGGATGGAGACGCTTTTTTGAGGGATTTGAATTTGCCAGGCGAAACTTTGTTTCAGGATCCGACAAGCTTTCCGTCCCCAGTGAATTCAAGGTTATTAACCTTATCAATGCCTACCGTCAGCGTGGCCACCTTTTTACAAGTACTAACCCCGTCCGGTCGCGGAGAAAGTATTCCCCAACCCTCGAACTGGAGAATTTCGGACTTCAGCGCGAAGACCTCGACCGTGAATTTCAGGCTGGCAACGAAATCGGTATCGGACCCGCACCCCTTTCCAAAATCATTGCTCACCTCGAACAGACCTATTGCAGCTCAATAGGCGTTGAATTTGCCTATATCCGAAACGAAGAAGTATACCGCTGGCTCCTTCAGCGTATGGAGGCCGCCCGCAATGAGCCCAGATTCGGCAAGGCTGTAAAAACTACCATCCTCCGGAAACTCAGCGAATCGGTATTTTTTGAAAAATTCCTGCACAAACGCTTCCCCGGCCAGAAACGTTTCTCTCTCGAAGGCGGCGAATCACTGATACCGGCCCTCGATGCCATCATCGAACGCGGTGCAGCTCTCGGAGCCAGCGAGTTCCTCATCGGTATGCCACACCGCGGCCGGCTCAACGTTCTCGCCAGCATTATGGGAAAACCCTATAAAGATATTTTTAACGAGTTTGCCAATAAAGCCTTCGACGATGAACTGGTGCTCGGTGATGTTAAATACCACCTGGGAGCTACCTTACAACGCCCGACCCACGCAGGCAAAATGGTCGACCTTACCCTCGCTCCCAACCCCTCTCACCTCGAAACGGTTGGACCCGTGGTCTCCGGTATAGCCAGAGCCCGCATCGACCAGCTTTACAAAGGCGATACCGACAAAGTGGTGCCAGTTATCATTCACGGCGATGCTTCAATATCCGGACAAGGTATTGTTTACGAAATGATCCAGATGTCGGAACTGCCCGGCTACCGCACCGGAGGTACCGTTCACCTGGTCGTAAATAACCAGGTTGGATTCACAACCAACTACCTGGAAGGACGCTCCAGTACCTACTCTACCGATGTGGCCAAAATCGTGCAGTCACCCATCTTCCACGTTAATGCCGACGATGCGGAAGCCGTGGTTTATACCATCGAACTTGCAATGGAATTTAGAGAGAAGTTTGATAAGGACGTGTTTATCGATCTTCTTGGATACCGGCGCTATGGCCACAACGAAGGCGACGAACCCCGGTTTACTCAGCCTGTCCTCTATAAAGCCATCGAAAAGCACCCCGACGTAAGACAAATCTACGTTGAGAAACTTATAAACGAAGGAGTTATCAACGATGCCGAAGCTAAAGCCATCGAAAAGGAAGTGTACGATATGCTCGAAGAACATCTTGCCGAATCCAATAAGGCAGAAACTTCCAAAGTCACTCCCTTCCTCGGCCCTACCTGGGGCAATATCCGGATAGCTGTCCCCGAAGATTTTGAGAAATTTACCGATACGTCAGTGAGTATGGATGTCCTGAAAGATATCGGCACAAAAATTACAACCCTCCCCGAAGGGAAAGCATTTAACCGTAAGCTGATCAGGCTTATGCAGGAACGGCAGGAGATGCTGAAACCGGGAGCGGGAATCGACTGGGCAATGGGCGAACTGCTGGCGTATGCCACATTACTCGAAGAAGGCATCCCCGTAAGATTAAGCGGACAGGATTCGCAACGCGGCACGTTCTCGCACCGGCATGCCGTACTTACCCTCGAAGACAGCGAGGAAAAATATACCCCGCTCAACAACATCAGCCCCTCACAGGCCCGTTTCGATGTGTATAATTCACCCCTTTCGGAATACGGAGTGCTCGGATTCGAATACGGATACTCCCTTTCCTCTCCAAATACCCTTACCATCTGGGAAGCTCAGTTCGGCGATTTCTTCAATGGTGCCCAAATCATCATCGATCAGTATCTGACAAGCGCGGAAGATAAATGGAGGGTGATGAGCGACCTGGTGCTGTTTCTTCCCCATGGCTACGAAGGCCAGGGTCCCGAGCATTCAAGCGGAAGAATCGAACGCTTCCTGACTCTTTGCGCCGAACTGAATATTCAGGTGGTGAATGCTACCACTCCGGCCAATTTCTTTCATCTTCTGCGCCGCCAGCTGAAGCGACCCTTCCGCAAACCCCTGGTAGTGTTCACGCCTAAAAGCCTGCTCCGCCACCCCTCTTGCACCTCAGATCTGGAAGAACTCAGCCGCGGCGGCTTCAGGGAGGTAATTGACGATGAACAGGCAGACCCCGCCAAAGTAAAACGGGTGATTTTTACATCCGGGAAACTCTATTATGATCTTATCGAAGAACGGCAGAAAAGAGGAACCTCTGAAGCAATTGTTCGGATCGAACAACTCTACCCGTTCCCCAATGCACAGATAAAAGCCGTTCTCGACCGGTACCCGAATGCCGAAAAACATGTTTGGGCACAGGAAGAACCGGCAAACATGGGCGCTTGGTCATTTATAATGCGCAACTTTAAGCATACCGACCTGCTGCTGGTGGCCCGCCCCGAAAGCGGAAGCCCGGCAACCGGTTCACCCCGACTACATGCCATCAGGCAACGTAAAATTATTGAAAAGTCGTTCGGCGAATGTACCTGCCCGAATGCAAATGTGATCTGCAAAATGGTATGCGCACCACACGAATGGTCAATCATAGCAGAACCAGTTAAAAACGCATAAAAATTTCAGGAATGAGTATCGAAGTTAAAGTTCCCAGCCCGGGAGAATCCATTTCGGAAGTTCAGCTGGCAACATGGCTGGTGAAGGATGGAGAGTATGTTGAGAAGGATGCCGAAATCGCTGAAATCGACTCGGATAAAGCTACACTTACCATTAATGCCCCGGAGGCAGGATCCATCCATTTACTTGTCGAAGCCGGTGAAACCATAAAAGTGGGAGAAGTCGTCGCAAAAATCGATACTTCTGCAGCCCCCGCTGCCCTGGCACCTTCGCCAAAGCAGGAATCAGAAAAAAAACAAACGGAAAAACCTCAGGAAAAGGAACAAGCCAGGGATACCGAACCAGTCGCGGAAAAGCCAAATGCCCTTGCTGAAGGAAAACTCAACGTTACCCCGCTTGCACGTAAAGTTATGCAGGAAATGAATGTAAACGAAAACGATATCTTCGATTACATTCGTCATATCCGTATTGAAAAAGCTGATATCGCCGAAGTGGCCGGTTCCAAATCTTCTGCTTCCGGAAGTCAGGCACCCGCTGCGGTACCTGCCTGGGGGGGTACCCGCAACAGCGAACGAAAGAAGATGAGCACACTCCGGCAGAAACTTTCGCAACGTCTGGTAGCCGTAAAGAATGAAACGGCCATGCTTACAACCTTCAATGAGGTGAATATGAGCCGTATCATGGAAATGCGAAGGAAATACAACGATCGCTTTAAGGAGACCTATGGCGTTTCCCTCGGTTTTATGTCGCTTTTTACCAAGGCAATTACCATCGCCCTTGGACATTACCCGCAGGTGAATGCCATGATCGACGGGGATGAAATGGTATATTATGATTACGCCGATATCGGCATTGCCGTAAGCGCCCCGAAAGGACTTGTTGTTCCTGTGGTGCGTAATGCAGAAAGCCTCAGCCTGGCCGAAATCGAGAAAAAAATCAAAGAGCTGGCCATTAAAGCACGCGACAATAAAATTACCATTGACGATATGACCGGAGGTACATTCACCATCACCAATGGAGGCGTTTTCGGATCCATGATGTCGACTCCCATTATTAATCCCCCGCAAAGCGCTATTCTCGGGATGCACAATATCATCGAACGACCTGTAGCTCTTGACGGACAAGTGGTAATCGCCCCCATGATGTACGTAGCTCTTTCTTACGACCACCGCGTAATCGATGGACGTGAATCGGTAGGCTTTCTTGTAAAAGTGAAAGAGCTTCTCGAAAATCCGGAGAAAATGTTGTTCAACGGTCAGGACCCTATGGAAACCCTGTTAGGATTTTAACCGGAAAAAGGATAAAACTCATGAAGCCTCCTTGGATTCGGAGGCTTTTTTATATTCTGTCGACGCGCAGAAACACATCAAAATACATCTCCCGGGTCATATCCGACCAGTGGATGTGATGGTGCCGGTACTGGTAGGTTTGTATCTGACAGAGAAGAATTAAAACTGCAGTTACCCCAAAAAGCACCTTTCGTATTATCCTGTCGCGTGTAAATTGAAATGCCATCCCCTGTAGCAACATAAAAAATGGCAGGAATTCAACGTAAACCCTTGAAGAAAAGCTGCCTCCATAGTACCAGTTACTCCAGGATGAAAAAATCCAGGTTATCAGAATGAAAAACGCCAGCCATGAATAAAACACAAAGCGCTTTGCTTTCCACAGATAAAAACATCCCGCAAAGGACAGAAGATAAACCGGCGTATATACGAAGAGACCTTTTCGAAAACTGAACAGTATGTCGGCAAAATGAGGCCTGAGGAAATCAAAGCCTTCGCCTAGGTATGAGTAGACAAGAAACTTGCCCGTTGCCATTTTGTAATAAATCAGCTGAACCGAAACAAGGGCTATTAGAAGCAGTAACCCGCCGGCCAGTGCCGGTACCTTTGCAAAGCCGGCCTTTATCCCTTCCATCAGTTCCCTGCTTCCTCCTGCAGCCATGGGAAGCGCAAGCAATACAATGCCGTTTACAGGCCGTATCAGGACAATCATACCTGACAGAAAGAACAGCACAGGAATAAGACCAGCCGACGGCTTTCGGAAATATCGAACGGCAAAATAAAAAAAGGATGAGATGAACCCGAACGAAAACACGTGCGACATGCCTGGTTCGGCAGTTGCATAAAAGAAAAGATTGGTGCCGAAAACTGAGGTAATCAGTACCAGGATTCTGTGTCGTTCCGATATACCAAAATGGAGCAGGGTGCGGTTAAGGAAGATAAGCCCGGCAAGCAGGTAGAACAGCGCTGCCAGGTTTACGAAGATCATGTATGTCCGCGAATACCCGTCGGCTACGGATCCGCCGGCAAGACTCAAGCCATGGGCAGTAAAGAAAAAAGGGAGCTGCGCCAGAGCCGTCCCTGCATAGTACTTGCTTATATACGAGCCATTTACAAAAGCCCTGTAGTCGTAAAAAAAGTTCTCGTCGTAATAAGCCCCCTTTTCAATCGAATCGAAGAAGCCAAAATTAAGGTCGTGATAGATGAAAACCGCCGGAAGATAGGCATAATATCCCTTTGCATCCGACTCAAGAATTCCTTTCCAGCGGTTATCGCCCCAGTTAATGTTGGACGATACGTAAACCATGATTGCCATGATCAGGCCGATGGTAATGGCTGCCGGAGAAATTTTCCTGATCATCACACTTTAGGTTTTGGGAATCCGGATATGATTAATATTTCGGCTAAACAGCCTGCGTTCCATGCAAAGATAGTGTTTTGAAGTGCCGGCTCTTTAACCCTGTTGAAAAGACTGCCTGCAGATGTGATTGCGCATATGTCCTAAATGATGAATGGTGTGACAAAAGCAAGGCGTTGAATGACATTACTGCTGTGCTTTGTGTTAATTTTATATTTCAGTAGCCTTCTAATGCAA
>Ga0116195_1002173_pt1 | contig 10525 bp, 7 predicted proteins | sample AD_SCU002_MetaG_FD_89881 | JGI IMG/M metagenome (GOLD analysis project Ga0116195, IMG submission 89881) | Active sludge microbial communities of municipal wastewater-treating anaerobic digesters from China - AD_SCU002_MetaG | ecosystem: Engineered > Bioreactor > Anaerobic > Digestate | place...
CGCTGTAGATCTCAGTTCCGCGGTTGCCTGCGCCGATCAGAAGAGCGGTAAATAATTTTTTCGGCATACCAAGTGATTATATCAAGGGGTGTTCTATTTTCCGTGATGCAATCATGAAAAAAGAGCGCGCTGCAAGCGCACTCTTTTTTCGGTCAACTATTTATTCTCTATCTCAGTCCGCATAATGCTGGCCAATCCGGATTTTCGTCATTCCCCGGATTGTTGGTGATGTTGAGAATAAAATCAGGGAAGATATCCCCGATCAGGTAGATTTCGTTATTGCCAGCATCCATATCTGCTGAGACCAGTTCAACCTTATCCCCTTCCAGTGTCCAATATGGGAAGTATTGCACGAAGCCCCCTTTTCCAAAGCCACTGGCGAGGATCTCTCCGTCTGGATCCATCAGGCAGTTGAAAGAGCCGTAGACATTATTTTCCCAGTCAAGATAGAGATTTCCATCGATAGACCATTTGACGTTATATACATGTCCCTGATCGGTGAGCTGGCGTACATTGCTGCCGTCTGAGGTCATTACAAATAGATCCCAACCTTCATCACCGCTCAGCCAGGCGATCTGACTGCCATCTGGTGACCAAACCGGTACGAGATCCTGAGTATCGTTGTTGGTAAGGTTGATGGGTTCATTGCTGCCATCGGTTTTCATGATATAGATCTCAAAATTCCCGTTTGCTTTACTTGTGAAAGCGATGGTTTTTCCATCCGGTGACCAATCAGCAAGATCGCTTTCCGGCATGTTGGTTAACTGGCGCAAATTACTTCCATCAGCATCCATGATGTAAATAGATCGTTCATTATTGCGTTCAGAGACAAAAGCGATCTGGCTGCCATCCGGCGACCAGTCGGGATTCCAATCATCTGCCGGGTCATTGGTCAGATTAACCAGGTTCTCCCCGTTGGAGTCCATTGTATAGATCTCAAGGTTGCCGTCGCGATCGGAATCAAAAGCGATGGGGCAGGGGACGAATTCGCCGCCCTCTGCGGGAATTGCGGCAGCGGCATTTTCTACCGGCTCTTCGGAATTTGTTGCATCAGTGCCGGCTGCAGTTTCTCCTGCCTGACACACACACACACATTCCTGTGGCTCGCTTGCGCAGGCGTTCAAGATAAGAGTAGTGATGAAGAGAATGGGAATGAGGATAAATTTGAGGTGCTTGTTGTGCTGTTTCATACTTTTCTGCCTTTCGATTGGGGTTTATTGAAAAATTGCTTTTACAACCGTTTTGTTTTTTCTTTAACCAACGCTTTGCTCTCTATTTGATAAATGCGGGTTGTTCTCCGTATAGTTCGATGATCTGTGCCTTTTGTTCCTCATCTACTGTGAGCGTGTTCAGAAGTGGTAATTCCTTTAAGAAAGAAAAATTGTAGCACTTTGTCCTGGAGATCGCCAGGTTGGTCAGGTTCTTCAATTTTGCGATCTCGTCAAAGTCAAAGATGATGGAATCGTTGATGCTGAGCCAGGTGAGGAATTTCAGATTGGAAATGCCCTCCATACTTTCCAATTTGCTGAACGGAATGTGCAGTGTCTGCAGATTCGGCAGGTCAAGAGCACATAATTCCTTGAATCCTTGATACGAAAGCTCGTCCATGGATAGAAAGCTGAGTGTCTTGATATTGCCTAGGGGCGTCAGGCTTTCAAAAGTGCAATAATCCAAGCTCAGGTTGGTGAGCTGGGGCATCGCGCCCAGGGGGGCGAGGTCAGCCAGTTGGTTGCAGGATAGGTCAAGTATCTTGATTGGAAGACTTGCCAGCGGCATCAGATCAGAGAAGCGATGAAAGATCAAACGGATGTCTTTGAGATTTTTAAAATAAGCCAGGTCAGAAAGGTCTGCAATGCTACCACGCTCGAAAAAGAACACCGGTTGACCTTCCTTTTTATATACCATTAAGCGCTCTTTACCCTTGGAACATGCCAGATATGGTTCGCCGTATGCATCAGCCAGGAAGCGCAGTTCAGTGACCACATTGGTATGTTTGAGCTCCAACTGCTTGTCTTCGGGTAAGCCTAGTTTCTCGCAAGCTGCCCGGCGTATCACATCACAGGTGAAATGCAACGCCCCAGCCGGTGGCATGGTTGGGGTGGTGATGGTTGTGGGGGTCTTGATGACAGGGTCCGGTTTCCCGCGTTCCGCTTCGGGTGGTTTGGGTTCCGGGACCCACGGTTTCGTCTCCTGCTTTTTGAAGACGCTTTCGAAAGAATTTAAGTATTTTCTTCTGAACGTATCTTCATCCAAAAGGTATTTTCGAATGTCTTGCTTGGTGCCGATTTGCAGTTGCAGCCCGGGGGTCAGCGCGGTTTCGCACAGGTAGATGGCGATGAAAGGCAGTTTTTTTGCCAGTGCGAAGTTGATCTCATTGCGCACGTTCTCCGATGCCACCGAGTTGGGTGAAATGAACACCACGAACAGTTTGCTGGCGTTGAGCGCGTTTGCGATCTCTTCTGGCCATTCGATGCCCGGCTCGATGCCCTCATCGTACCATACGTTGTATCTCTGTCCGTGGAACTGTGCGATGATCGGGTAGACGGCTCCGCTGTCTTTGTGGGAATAGCTGATGAACATATACGGTCCATCACCTTTGTAAGATGCGAAGGGCAGATTGGATTTGCTTTCGCTTGAACTGCTAGGTATAGTGGGATCTTTCATGGCTTCTCCTTGCTTCGATGATTCTGTCATAATTAAGCTTTAATCACTTTCATATCAACCATCGCAGCCAATCTGATCACATTTCTGGCTACATCCCGATCATATTCTTTATACATTTCCGACAACTGACTCCAGGGAACCAGGCAGTTGTGTTTTTTCTGGCTGTCATCGCGCGTGGAGGCGTAGCTCCACCCGTCTTTGATTTTTCCTTCCATCCAGTCGTCATGTTCCAGAATCGCGTATTGTTCAATGGTGTCATCATCCAACTGGGTGATCTCCTGCCCATCGGCATCCTGGCTGACCAGTACATAGCCGACCTTCTGCAGCTTCTTGCCGATGTTCATCGCCTGGCGCAAATTCGAATACCTTGCCGAATCGTCCAGATCCTCAAACTTTTCCGCCACCCGTATGGGCTCATTTCTCTTCTTGCGCGCTGCGATGTAGTCTTCATGGATGGCTTTTGCCAGCAGTTCCATGTTTTCCAGCATGGGGCGTGGCACCAGAACGTCTTCTCGGGCTTCTTTGAAGATAACCTCCAGCGTATCACATTCGATGTGCAACCCACCCGGGAAAACCGCCCGAATATCCAACAGTTGATTGAATAGCTCGTTCTTGTCATCGATGAACTTCCTGGAAAAAGTGCCCTTGCCTGCCAGGTAGGTGATCCCAAAGTTCTTTTCATCGATGAAGATCTTTGCCGAAGCGGCTTGTGTGCGCGTCTTTTCAATCTTCCCGTAGCCTGCCCGGTTCCAATCCTGCATCTCATCGCAGAACATCAGCAGGTAGGCGATGGGGTGGTTGACCGGGTTCATCGGACCGCAGCCGAAGCTTTTCTGACATGCGTTGCGATAATAATTGTGCAACAGAATGGCGCTGGCGCTGTCGACGACGGCATTATAAAAACGCATGGGGTTCATATTGGTCTTTTGGATCAGATAACCGTACCATTTCAACACGATGATGGCACTATAAAAACCATGATCGATGAAGCCGAATTTAGCCATGTCGAGCACGAACGAGTCCAGTTTGTTCTTGATCTCGTCCAGTGGAATAGCCAAAGACAGATGGATCTTTTGTGCCAGCAGGTCGATGGGTTGTAAAAGATCGATATAAACGCTGCTTTCATTTTGCTCGTAAAAGTCTTTGATGAAAACCTTTTTTGGAGTCACCTCTGCCACCGAATTCAGGTGCCGGAAATTTTGGAATTCCAGGTGCGCTTTGATCTTCCCCTTGCTGTCAGCATGATCAGCGTTGGTGGCAAATTCCAGAAAGCTCTCGATCTGCTTGCCGATGATCTCGATTGGGTATCCGACGTCGTGGAAAAGTGCCGCAATTCCCCAGCGGAACAGAAATTCTTCCTGTTCGTTCGGATAATTTTCAGGGTATTTATCTCCATCGATATTGGCTTTCTTAAAAGCTGTGCGAAAGTTGGAGTTTTGCGAATAGATGCACAGCCCCAAAATGAAAACGTTCACGGAATGGATGTAATGGTCACGTTGTTTATCGATCAGTGTGGCAGCCCGTTCTTCGTAGGCGCTCAATACATCCAGCAAATCGATGAAGGTGCTTTTGGAACCCTCCAGGACGATGCGGTAGGTGCTGAAGAAGATGTCGTATACCGTCGCCGCATTTTCCTTGCTCTCATCGTCTAGAAAGGTGAGCAGTGCCATCTTGATGGCGTTGGTGAAACGCTGTTCCGCTTCTGTCTCCCTTGTTGAATTGAGAAGTGCGAAAAAATCTTGGACATAATTCTGAAGCGTCTTCATATTTTAATATTAACCTTTTTCAAGATTGATTTGAGAAATTCTGATTTTGGAGGTCGCAGATTTGCTTACATTAAAATGCGGCAAGCCATTTCATCCTTCCCTATAGATTTTACACTTTCTTTTGGAAAAACCCCATACCTGTGGGAAAGAGATGATTGGCAAACGGTTGCCAGGGGGCGCCGTATGTTTCTCAGCACGCATGCAAGAGAGTCAGCATCTCCAGGTGAAGAGCGCAGCACGACCTGAAGATACTGACTCTTGAACTAGCCTCTGTCATTGATGGGTCGCTGAAATTTTCTCCAATGTTGAAGTTCTCGCCAGATCGATCTATTGGTTTTCTGTTATCGGTGCGTGGCGATTGTTGACCCATGCAAACAGCAAGAATGCGGTTTGCAGCGCACTGGCGAGCAGTACGATCCACAAAATTTCTGTGTATCCCCCAAGCACAGTGAACAGTATATCTGAAAGATGCAGTACAGTGGGAACGATGAATATGGGGAGATCATTTGCAGTGAAGCGACTGGTCATTTTTCCCCGCCATAAGAAAATCAGAAGTGCGCTGGGAATCACAAGATGGAATGCAAGCATTACCCATTCAATGGATTGTCCTTTCTGAAAGAAAGGTCCCAGCCAGAGCAGGAAATTTGAGAGCGGGCTGATCATCAAAAGTAATGCGGCTACCATAGTAATCAATGGATAGATATAGCCGACCAGCGGGCGGTAGCCAGATTTCTTATACCACCAGCGTCCGATGAGCAAGCAGATCGTACTGTAGAACATTATCAACATCCAACCCGGAAAATTGAAAACCGGTATGCGTAAGATGTTGGCATCGCTTGCGGGATTGATCAACCAATTCCAGCGTCCGGAGGTCACTGCACCAACCGTGTGTATTTGTCGTATCGCCAGTGGATCAAGCGAAAAATCTTGCAACATTCCGAACAGCCCGATGATCGGTGCCCATGCCCATTGGGGTACCCGCGTTTTTTCAAGAAACCAGAGCCCAGTGATCAACACACAGGCTTCGATTAACGGCACAGAGGCTGGCACAAAACCGATCATCACCAGCGAACGACCATAAGAATATAAGCCCATGACAATGGCAGCGTTTTCGTATATAGACGCGTATAGAAATACGAATGCAGCCATCTCCAAAATCACAATTGCCGCATGTTTTTCACGGCGAACGATGAACACCAGCACCAAAAAGGTCAAGAGTATCGCGATGATGTCCTGCATCAACCAGTCACCGGGGAAGGGTTCGAGAAAAATGTAGTCAAGGATGGTCTTCATTTTGGATTTCTCTTTCAACAACCGTTGTTCGACATCAAGTCGATTATCTGGATTATAATGAAAATGAAATTATTTTTCTCAACGTCCATGCTGGTTTTGTCTATCAAGGAAATGCCAAAAATGAATGTGTCTGAATCTGATCCGCGTTCCATCCGGACTCGTAATTTATTGAGAGCAGCCTTGATCAGGCTTGCGGCTGAAAAAGCTTATGACAGCCTACGCATCAAAGATGTCACGAACGGAGCGGGGATCAACCGTACTACTTTTTACCTGCATTATTCAGGGCTGCATGAGTTGCTCGAGGATTGCGCCCACATGTTATTTGAACAAATGACTGCAGAGATCTATGCCCATAAAACGGATTCTCAAAAAAATGATGCAGCTTCTCTGGTGCCTTTTGTGCAGAGTGTCTTTCAACATTTGCAACGGTACGAGAGATTTTACCGCTCCATGCTCGGAAAGTTCGGTGATCCGTTCTTTCGAGAATTATTCCAAGAGTTATTATCTGAACTGATCTTTGAGCCTATGACCATGCAGAAAACAGATTCCCCCTCCGACCCGCGCCTTGAGATGAATTTGCGTTTCTTTTGCGCGGGTTTTACCGGGATTGCGGTGTGGTGGTTGGAAAATAACATCCCCATTTCGGCTGAAGAAGCATCTCGTTACATCACTTCTGATATTCTGCCTGATTATCTTCGCTTGATGAGCGTATAGGCAAGTTTACCTTCCCGGTAATCTTCTGGCACCGTTGCTTCTTTACTGAAAATGGAATGCCTGGCGCAATGGGGTTGATGGATTTTTCAACAGGCGCAGATTAAGAAGAGCATTCCCTTCTTGTAGAGGTGATAGTAGGATATTGAACCCGGCGCCAAATTTCGGTCATCGACCAGATTAATTCTTCTGTTTCATCAGCTCACGGCAGCGTTTTTGGTTCATGCCCAGAAACGTAGAATTGCCCGGATCGGACAATTCATCTGCTTTGTCATAATACTGGATGGCGGTTTTGAAATCTTTGCGCGTCTCGGCGATCATGCCCAGCAGCCAGTTGTAGCTGTATTTTGCCGATCTTTCTTCCAGAGTTGACAGGATATCAGCGGTCTTCTGCGCTGAATCCAGATCCATTTTTCGAATATGCGCGTAACCGAGCGAGGTGAGCAGTACAGGATCATTGGAAATTTCTTTCAACCCTTTCTGTAAAAGAGCGATCGCTTCATCGAACTTCAACTTGTCACTGTATGCGCTGCTTACCCACTGCCAGTATGTAGGTTCTTTTGGGTTCAAATCCAAAGCTTTTTTATGAAACGCCAGCGGTTTGGCAGAGCGAAAATCCTTGTACCAGATCTCCAAACCTTGCAGAAAAACTTTGCGGTCCTCGGTGAGAACATCCCAGCCGCGGCTCTTGCAGAAGGTGGCGGAGTATTCCTCGAAACTGGGACGTTCCGGGGTTACTGCCGGTTTGACCGATGGAGCGGGTTTTTGCGAGGTTCGTGCGGGTGTTTTGGGTCGTTCAGGGATGGCAGTTTTGGTTGCAGGTGTGGCGATGCTCTCCCCGCGCATGCTCTGCCCATTTTGTATATAGTGGAAGAAGATGTCGGGAGAAGATGCCAGAAAAGCTTTGGTGACCTCATCATAAATTTTGGCATTGAGTCCCAGGCGGTAATCTCCATCCTTCTGGTCCAGTTCGCCGTAGGGTAGGAACAGGATATAGTTGTTGTAGTAACAATCCTCAAATCCGGGTTTAAAGGTGGACCCTACCGATACTTTTCCGTTTGCGGTTTGGAAACGCTGATTGACGTCTTGCAGCGGGTTGTGCTTTTCATCGAAGAAATACGTCACCGCCCGGCACTGGACGCCTTTGCGGTTCTTGATATTGAAATTCAAGCGGATCTGCAAGCCGGGCTGGTTGTCCTGGAATACGTTGTGCGTCACTTCCGTTTCGCGGATGGTTGCGCTGGGCGGTTCGGATGGAATGGATGCTGGTTGCTCTTGACTTGTTGTGCTGGCTTGTGCTTCCACCCTTTGCTGTGTGGTCGTTTGAGTTTGTGCCTGCTGTTTTCCGCGCGCCAGCACGGCTTTCCCCTGATCGGCACAGGTTTGCACTGCGATGCGCTCTGGCCATTGGTTTTCTTTGCTCCTGTCTTTCTGTTTGCAGCGCTGCAGATAGGCGGGGGTGGCGGCAAAGAAGCGCTTTTCGATATCGTTCAGCTCGCCGAGGTATGGGATATTTGCGTCACGGAAGAAGGTGATCGTCAGGCTGCTCTCCACATCGGTGACCTGCATATTCATCTGAGAACCCCAGCCACGATTGCGCGAATAGCCGTAAGTGGAAGCGCTGTTGGTATGAGGATGAAAATAGGTGTTGGCATTGAAGCTGCCGTAGTTGGTGGTATTGGAGAAACCCATGGAGCGGTTGACCACCCGGTCCACGCTTTCCTGGATGTTCTGCACCTGCCAGCCGAAACAAGCCATGAAGCTGCAGTAATAGGTCTGCTGGACGTGCGGGATCTTGAGCACTTTATACTCGTATTGCGGCATGGGAACCTCGTTTGATCGAATTTGCTACGGGTTTAATTTTACAACCAGATAAAGAAAAAGGTTATCCGGCGTCAGCAAAATATGAGCAGAAACGGACCCTGTAGTAGAATAAAAAAACTTTCGTGGGAGATGTGCGAAAAGCGCTTTTTTAGAGGAAAATCTGCAAACTAGTATGGGAGGGTTATGGTCCCTGATTATCGCCTTAGAGAGATGGATACTATTAAAGTGATGGTGGGCATATACTGTCGGGGCAAACATAACTCGCAAGAAGGGTTATGTTCTGACTGTGATTCATTGTTGCGGTACAGTCTTGAACGATTGGAACACTGCGTCTGGGGGGCAAATAAATCCGTATGCGCGCGATGCGCCGTGCATTGTTATGCTCCGAAGTATCGTGCAAAGATTCAGCAGGTCATGCGCTTTGCTGGTCCAAGGATGATCTTCAAGCATCCGCTCCACGCCATCCGACATTTTCTGCACAAATTGCATCGCCAGGCAGAGGTTGATTGATCCGTAACGTGGCTTCTGAATCAATCACTCCTCTTGTTTGTTTTCAGGGAGTTGGGAGCAGGTTTTCCCCTGATTTTGCGCGAGAAGAAAAAGCTTGACAACGCGCCATTTCTTACCGTCATTAGCTCTGCGAGGAATCTTACCCAAGCGAAGCCAACTTTTTAAGTAAACAACAGAGAACGGATGCATTCTCTTTTTTTGCGACTTATCGAGAATTAATAAAGAAATGGAGAGATTCCTCAGTCGCTGTGCTCCTTCGGAATGACGTACAGTTATGCATTTCTTTGTGATCTGTCGGAAAATCAAGGCGGAAATGGTGAGATGCTTCAGTCGCGTTGCTCCTTCGGAATGACAGGAGAGAATAAAGGGGTGTTGCCAACGCATCTACAACTTTTTCAGGATAACGTATAAGGGTAACGTCATGCAGAGCGTCAGCGAAGCATCTCACCAAATAGAAGCTGATTCATGAACAATTCGCAAAGATGTTTCTTCAGATACTCGTTGCTCTGCAACTTATCAGATTGTCAACAGGGAAATGGCGAGATTCTTCAGTCGCCGTGCTCCTTCGGAATGACAGGAAAAAACAAGGGGTCCTACCCCAACTGTGAAGGGTCGTAAGAACTAGCTTAACTCTGAAGCTGTCGATTGAGAATCCGTTTCGGGTTCGTCTGGTTTTGTTTGGTGCCGGGTTCGTCCATTGATCATATCTTGACCCTGTCATTTTTTCATTACCCAAAATTCAAATCACAAGAATGAAAGCGTCTATATTTGACAGGAATAATCCATTTTTATGGTAAAATTTCCACGCTATTTTGATCAAAACAAATATCATGCCCGTACCGGGGTTTGTTATTTTGCCAGATTTTCGACAAATGAAAGGACATGATAATCAATAAGCAATCTTTCGAAACGAATGATATCGGTATTATCATCAGGATCGTGGGGGTCGTTGTTGATGTGGAGTTTGCTTCAGGGAATCTGCCGAGTATTCACAATGCTCTGCTTGTCCGACGAAAGCACGAAGAAGATTTGTATTTAGAGATTCAGGAGCACATCGATACCAATGTCGTTCGCACCATTGCCATGGGTAGCACCGCTGGGCTGCGGCGTGGCTTGCCCGTAGAGAACCTGAATTCTCCCATTAAGGTTCCTGTTGGTCCTGCCACCCTGGGGCGGGTTTTTAACGTCGTTGGTGATGTGATTGATGAAAAGCCACCGATCAAAACAAAAACGCTTCGCCCTATTCACGCCAGCCCGCCTGCTTTCAGTCAGCAAAGAGTGTCAAGAGAGCTCCTGGTAACAGGCATAAAAGCCATCGATTTGCTCACGCCATACGCCAAGGGGGGAAAGATCGGTCTGTTCGGTGGAGCAGGGGTTGGCAAGACCATCCTCATGCTCGAATTAATGCGCAACACCATCCGCAGGCATTCCGGCATCATCGTTTTTGCGGGGGTGGGTGAACGTAGCCGTGAAGGAAATGAACTGTGGCTTGAGCTCAACGAACAGGGCTTGATCGACTCAACCGTCCTGGTTTTCGGTCAGATGAATGAGCCGCCTGGCGCGCGCTTGCGCCTTCCGTACACGGCTCTGACTATGGCAGAGTATTTCCGCGATAAAGAAAACCGCCCTATTCTGGTGTTCATCGATAATATTTTTCGCTTCATTCAGGCGGGTTCTGAGGTCTCGGCTTTGTTAGGACGTTTGCCAAGCGAAATGGGCTACCAATCTACGCTTGAATCCGAGATGGGCGTTCTGCA
>Ga0116195_1002189_pt1 | contig 10456 bp, 5 predicted proteins | sample AD_SCU002_MetaG_FD_89881 | JGI IMG/M metagenome (GOLD analysis project Ga0116195, IMG submission 89881) | Active sludge microbial communities of municipal wastewater-treating anaerobic digesters from China - AD_SCU002_MetaG | ecosystem: Engineered > Bioreactor > Anaerobic > Digestate | place...
AAGGAACGCAGGAAACAAGGGGTGTTCGCGCACTCGCTGCCGGGATGATTTCCGCGTGTATTATATGATCACGTGGGGAATATTATTCCGCCACATTTGGGGAAAATTATCCCGCCAGTGACACTCTGAAAGACTGGCGTGACCGTGACGGCAACCGTCCAGACAGGGGTTTCAATCCTTGTTCTCTTGGATGTTGCTCTGAAAGTGGCGTGAAAACGAAGAGAATCTTATTAAATATAATTGTTTCAATCCTTGTTCTCTTGGATGTTGCTCTGAAAGCTCCCCGTCGGGGTATCCCACGACCAGCACACCTTGTTTCAATCCTTGTTCTCTTGGATGTTGCTCTGAAAGCAGGAGAAAAAGCAGCGATTGTACAAGACGAAGTGTTTCAATCCTTGTTCTCTTGGATGTTGCTCTGAAAGACTATTCCCGGGTCTCCTTTTGACGAAACGAGGATGGTTTCAATCCTTGTTCTCTTGGATGTTGCTCTGAAAGCGGAGAATGTCATCGGTTTCAGTCGTGTGAGTGAATGGAGTTTCAATCCTTGTTCTCTTGGATGTTGCTCTGAAAGCGTCGCACCGGGCACTGATGCCTTCCAGATACCTAGTTTCAATCCTTGTTCTCTTGGATGTTGCTCTGAAAGGTCGGTGAAAAGATCCAACCGTGCCTCTCCTGCATGGAGTTTCAATCCTTGTTCTCTTGGATGTTGCTCTGAAAGAGCCGTACCTAGAACTCCTCAAATTGATATACCCGGAGTTTCAATCCTTGTTCTCTTGGATGTTGCTCTGAAAGATTGTGCCAAACCTTCCGGCTCTAACTAATGATGGGTTTCAATCCTTGTTCTCTTGGATGTTGCTCTGAAAGTCTGTGTTCGATACCGGCATCCCTGATAGCGTCAACTGGTTTCAATCCTTGTTCTCTTGGATGTTGCTCTGAAAGTATCTATTCAAATCAGGGATATTATGATGTGTCCTGTTTCAATCCTTGTTCTCTTGGATGTTGCTCTGAAAGACCGCCGAAGAACTGATGTACAATATCCTCGATACCATGTTTCAATCCTTGTTCTCTTGGATGTTGCTCTGAAAGACTGTTTTAAGTTCAGCCATCTCCTCACAAAGCGCTTGTTTCAATCCTTGTTCTCTTGGATGTTGCTCTGAAAGGAGATTGAGGATGACTACCTCCGTGTTGTATGGGAGTTTCAATCCTTGTTCTCTTGGATGTTGCTCTGAAAGGTAATATTCCCGTCTTTGTCTTTTACGACAATTTGTTTCAATCCTTGTTCTCTTGGATGTTGCTCTGAAAGGCTGATAGGATCTCCTGTCCATATCCCTCCAGCCCGTTTCAATCCTTGTTCTCTTGGATGTTGCTCTGAAAGCCGCCGCGTACTCCATATTCGGTCCGTATGTAGCGAGTTTCAATCCTTGTTCTCTTGGATGTTGCTCTGAAAGCTTGGGCGCCGATGGCCTCCAATACATCCCATACAGTTTCAATCCTTGTTCTCTTGGATGTTGCTCTGAAAGAAGTCCGGAAGATACCATCCGGCATCTCCAAGATCGGTTTCAATCCTTGTTCTCTTGGATGTTGCTCTGAAAGGCGAGACGGCCTCGGTGGGCGTGCGGGCCTCGTGCAGTTTCAATCCTTGTTCTCTTGGATGTTGCTCTGAAAGCTACGACCCGAAAACAGGCATCCACCGCCCGAACGAGTTTCAATCCTTGTTCTCTTGGATGTTGCTCTGAAAGGTTCCTTGGCTATCTCGTTGGTTTTGGCGAAAACGGTTTCAATCCTTGTTCTCTTGGATGTTGCTCTGAAAGCAGTTTAATGCGTGCGAAAGCAGTGACAAAAGCGGGAAGTTTCAATCCTTGTTCTCTTGGATGTTGCTCTGAAAGCAGAAGTCGATTTGGGATATCATAGGGTTATTAATAGTTTCAATCCTTGTTCTCTTGGATGTTGCTCTGAAAGTTTGTTGCCGGAGGGCGGACCAGTTGGGACACCCTTGTTTCAATCCTTGTTCTCTTGGATGTTGCTCTGAAAGTTAATTAGGTTACGCTGTTTAGCAATACGCCGCACGTTTCAATCCTTGTTCTCTTGGATGTTGCTCTGAAAGTGCGTTCGATAAGATAGCAGACCGCCGAAACGGTCACCGTTTCAATCCTTGTTCTCTTGGATGTTGCTCTGAAAGATATTGCCGGGGGGATCTGCCAGTCGAGTAACGATGCGTTTCAATCCTTGTTCTCTTGGATGTTGCTCTGAAAGATCCTCGTCGACGGGCACCATCGGTATACTATTTGGTTTCAATCCTTGTTCTCTTGGATGTTGCTCTGAAAGCTACGGCGGAGAGGTCAAGACCGCGATCCTCTCCGGGTTTCAATCCTTGTTCTCTTGGATGTTGCTCTGAAAGTCTGCAAGAAAATGCACCGGGGTGGCAGGTTTCATGGTTTCAATCCTTGTTCTCTTGGATGTTGCTCTGAAAGCAGTTTCTGCGCCCCATGCTGTCATGCCTTTACTTGCCTCGTTTCAATCCTTGTTCTCTTGGATGTTGCTCTGAAAGTCGGCTTACTACCGCTGTATTCGGCTCCGGACTGAAGTTTCAATCCTTGTTCTCTTGGATGTTGCTCTGAAAGCAGGAAGAAAGGCATACTGTGTCACAGTTGCAGTCCTGTTTCAATCCTTGTTCTCTTGGATGTTGCTCTGAAAGCAGAACCAAATCTTTGCCCAAATTGTGGCAAACCGTGTTTCAATCCTTGTTCTCTTGGATGTTGCTCTGAAAGAAGTGATCGAAAATGACAACTAACGAAGTTACGGCGGAGTTTCAATCCTTGTTCTCTTGGATGTTGCTCTGAAAGCAGAATGGAGGGAACACTTCGCTTCCCTCCCTGTAGAGTTTCAATCCTTGTTCTCTTGGATGTTGCTCTGAAAGGCGGAACACTACGGCATCGAAGTGCCGTGAAATTAGTTTCAATCCTTGTTCTCTTGGATGTTGCTCTGAAAGTGTCACGGTGCAGCATTGTCAACGTCGGTCTACTAATCCCCAGTTGCGTCGGAATATCACTCCCCACCGCACTTAAATCTATCGTCAGACATTTGTCAATCATTTGGACACCTCGTTTCAGTCGATTTTTCTTGATTAGTCCATAATTTATGGTTCTTTCGGTCTTTCATCCGATAACTTGCTCCCCGGATGTTCACCACCGTACAATGGTGGAGGATCCGATCGAGGAGAGCTGCCGCGATGACCTGATCCTGGAAGATCTCTCCCCAGTCAGCGAACGTCTTATTCGAGGTAAAGATGGTCGATCTACCCTCATATCGGCGCGAAACCAACTGGAAGAAGCAGTATGCAGCTGGTGCATCAAATGGCAGGTAACCGATCTCGTCGATGATCAGGAGTCGGGGTCGGTTTAGTCTCTTAAGGCAACTGTCCAGATGACCGGTATGATAGGCTTCCTTGAGTTGTTCGATCAAGACCGACGCATTGATGAACAACACAGAGACACCCTGCTCGATAGCAGCAACTCCAAGACCAATAGCAAGGTGAGTCTTTCCAACACCAGGGGGTCCAAGAAAGACCACGTTCTCACCGTTTTCGACAAACCTCAGAGTTGCAAGGTCACGGATCACAGTCCGGTCAATTGAAGGTTGAAACCCGAAATCAAACTCTTCAATACGTTTTTTAACGGGAAAACCTGCAGATCTCATGCGGGTCTGGATCGTTGCAGAGTTCTTGCTGGCCCATTCCTGCTCAACCAGATATCCTATCGTCTCGAGAGGGCTCAGGCTCTCCCTCATCGCCCGTTCGAGCGTTGGTTCGAGAAGTGCATCCATCGTCATCAGTTTCAGTCTCTCCAGATGCTGGTGAACCTGTTCGAGAAGGAGCATGGTCATAACCTCTTCTCCCAGAGAGTGTCATACAACTCAAGGTTCCGTTCTTCAACAGGATACTCCTGGTAATGGGGTTGTTGTGCGGCCAGTTTCTTCTTCGGGCTCAAACATGGCTCATCGAGGATCTGGTTGAGGAGACCTTCGAAATGTTCATTCTGCCGGGAACGCTGATTTTTGCCTTCAAGTAAAGGATGCGTGCAGATCACGGTATCGTCAGCATATACCTGGAGAGTGCCATCCCTGACAACAATATCGACATATCTACCGGCATACCGCCAGGGAACGGAATAGAGATTACCATACAACGAGAAGTAACAGTCCCTGGAAACTTTGCGTTCGTAGGTCTTCTGAAAGATGTAAGGGGGATAGGATGAGATGGGGCGGAGGTTTTCCCGGGGAAGCCGGTCAAACGGGATCTCGTGGGTTGTCCCGTGTACCTTGTTGTTGACATCGTCCAGCCATTCACGAGCACAATTGTTCAGGTCAGTGAGGGAGGTAAATTCCCGGCCATACAGGAAGTTGTCTTTGACATAGCCGATCGAACGTTCAACCTTGCCCTTGGTCTTGGGTCGGTAGACCCGGCAGAGCCTGGCAGTGAATCCAAAGTGGTCTCTTAAGTCGACAAACGCAGGATGAAACTCTGAGGCCGTAGATGGGTATTTCCGTTTCAGAACGACACTTTTGATATTGTCGTAGAGTATAACCTCGGTGACGCCGTCAAAATATTCGAAGGCATGCAGGTGGCAGGTGAGGAACGTCTGGATGTCCTGGGCCGGTGTGAACTCGATATACTGCACCCTGGAGTAGCCAAGAACCATCGAGAAACAGTTGACTTTCTGCTCCAAACCTTGAGAAGAGGAGTAATGGCACGCTGACCAATCGCACTGTGACATCTCACCGGGTTTGGTTTCATACCGGAGTTCAGGAAGAACTGAAACCCTGGGCCGGATCTGGCGGAGATAGTCACCGAGGATGGTCGATTTGCCGGTGTAGCCCAGTGCCTGGATCTCCTCGATAAGACGAACACGGCTCAATCGTGGGTATTTCTCCAGTCTCTCATGGATATATGGTTTGTAGGGGTCGAGTTTGCTGGGTTTATTTCGGGTGTGCGGGGTTTCCGGAGGGTGATCGCTCCTGAGGTAACGTCTCACGGTCTTGCGATCAAGACCGGTCTCACGGGAGAGTTCGCTGATATTGACACGTCCGGTGTTCTGTTCCTGTTCACGTGCGAGATCTTTGAGCATAAACCAATCCTCCGTGTCGAACATCTGGCATCAACAAGTTACTAACTTGAACCGGCCTGGGGAACCTTATTCCGACGCGATTGGGGAACCTTATTCCGACGCGATTGGGGAACCTTATTCCGACGCGATTGGGGAAAATCATTCCGACGTGATTGGGGAAACTCATTCCGACGTTGACAAGCATTGGCAGGCGGACGCAACGTTGTTTCAATCCTTGTTCTCTTGGATGTTGCTCTGAAAGGCGGAACAAGCCCCGGATCCATTCCCAGAGATCAAGGTTTCAATCCTTGTTCTCTTGGATGTTGCTCTGAAAGCTGCTGGAGCGCGAAATCAAGGACGCGGAAGAGGCTGGGTTTCAATCCTTGTTCTCTTGGATGTTGCTCTGAAAGGTTCCTACGGGAACGGATCGATATCGAGGATGGAATGTTTCAATCCTTGTTCTCTTGGATGTTGCTCTGAAAGTCTGTTTCTCCTGGATAATGTCGCGATGTTCCCAAGTTTCAATCCTTGTTCTCTTGGATGTTGCTCTGAAAGCTTTGTTTCTCCAGGATGATATCACGATTTTTCCTAGTTTCAATCCTTGTTCTCTTGGATGTTGCTCTGAAAGAAGCTTGCAATTATGGGGCACCAGTCATGAAAGTGCTTAGTTTCAATCCTTGTTCTCTTGGATGTTGCTCTGAAAGTTGATGGCAAGACCGTACCAGACTTCAGTGAGGCAGTTTCAATCCTTGTTCTCTTGGATGTTGCTCTGAAAGCGTCCTGGACGTATACAGATCTGCGGGATAATGGGGTTTCAATCCTTGTTCTCTTGGATGTTGCTCTGAAAGCTGTCTCTCAGCATTGGTCCCTGATTCCAGGATATCCGTTTCAATCCTTGTTCTCTTGGATGTTGCTCTGAAAGTGATGGAGGAATATGCCACCGAGACAAATGTTGGCAGTTTCAATCCTTGTTCTCTTGGATGTTGCTCTGAAAGTCATAAGGATGTTATAGTGCCCAGGACCCATAATTTGAGTTTCAATCCTTGTTCTCTTGGATGTTGCTCTGAAAGTCTCTAGCCATTTCACCAGGCCCTCGTGCCTGGTGACGAGTTTCAATCCTTGTTCTCTTGGATGTTGCTCTGAAAGCTGTCACGGTGCAGCACTGGCAGGCGGACGCAACGTTGTTTCAATCCTTGTTCTCTTGGATGTTGCTCTGAAAGGCGAGACGGACAAACTACTGAAGAAAGAACGCGAGTTTCAATCCTTGTTCTCTTGGATGTTGCTCTGAAAGAGCATACCTCCCATGAAATTCTTGAATTCTGGATCGAGTTTCAATCCTTGTTCTCTTGGATGTTGCTCTGAAAGCTGGTTTGGCAAAGTCTCACCGGCACTAAAACCATGTTTCAATCCTTGTTCTCTTGGATGTTGCTCTGAAAGCGATGAGACGGTCGGGTTTGGCGAACCAGTACGATTGTTTCAATCCTTGTTCTCTTGGATGTTGCTCTGAAAGAAGACGTGCTAACGACCACGACAGGCTCCCTGGGAGTTTCAATCCTTGTTCTCTTGGATGTTGCTCTGAAAGCTTTTGATGGAAAGACCTGTCAGGCGGGCACATGGCGTTTCAATCCTTGTTCTCTTGGATGTTGCTCTGAAAGGCTGCATCCAGCTGATGACCAGACCCGGCACACCATGTTTCAATCCTTGTTCTCTTGGATGTTGCTCTGAAAGAGGTTTCGGCGGTAAGGTCGAACCAATACCCATCAGTTTCAATCCTTGTTCTCTTGGATGTTGCTCTGAAAGACGGATCCAGGCCACGTCGCGTCTCGTTTCCAGGATGTTTCAATCCTTGTTCTCTTGGATGTTGCTCTGAAAGTCCGGGTGAGGAATCCCAACTACATGGCTGGCAGGAGGTTTCAATCCTTGTTCTCTTGGATGTTGCTCTGAAAGCATAGAATCTCCTCCGCACGGGGACCCCCATTTTGTTTCAATCCTTGTTCTCTTGGATGTTGCTCTGAAAGTTCTGGCTGCCCGACTTCAACACATTCCTCGAAATGTTTCAATCCTTGTTCTCTTGGATGTTGCTCTGAAAGTTTGCAGGGAATTACGAGACTATTATCTGAAATTAAGTTTCAATCCTTGTTCTCTTGGATGTTGCTCTGAAAGGCAACTCCGGCCGTGCAGTTAGACGGTAATTACCGGGGTTTCAATCCTTGTTCTCTTGGATGTTGCTCTGAAAGTCTGATACCGTAATGCTAACAAAGGTTATTGGCACGTTTCAATCCTTGTTCTCTTGGATGTTGCTCTGAAAGTCGCCTTCGCTTCATCTAACATCTTATCAAAGTTACGCGTTTCAATCCTTGTTCTCTTGGATGTTGCTCTGAAAGCTTGTCTGTAGGGTTTGTGCCGATGTTTGTAATTGGTTTCAATCCTTGTTCTCTTGGATGTTGCTCTGAAAGTTTCTGCGCCCCATGCTGTCATGCCTTTACTTGCCTCGTTTCAATCCTTGTTCTCTTGGATGTTGCTCTGAAAGTTTTTTTGAACGCTGCAAAAATCAGCGTTGAAACAAAGTTTCAATCCTTGTTCTCTTGGATGTTGCTCTGAAAGTGGGCGATATCGGAGACCAGGAATTCTGATTTTGGAGTTTCAATCCTTGTTCTCTTGGATGTTGCTCTGAAAGAACCGGAAGTTGCAGTTCTGAATTCGCCGTTTCGAGTTTCAATCCTTGTTCTCTTGGATGTTGCTCTGAAAGGCAAAACGGTGCCGTGATCTGATGCGACGAGCGCAGTTTCAATCCTTGTTCTCTTGGATGTTGCTCTGAAAGTTTGCCTCTGCATCCGGGCAAGACCTGGACCCAGTAACGTTTCAATCCTTGTTCTCTTGGATGTTGCTCTGAAAGCCTCAAACGATAACGTTGTAATCAGAGGAGAACTTGTGTTTCAATCCTTGTTCTCTTGGATGTTGCTCTGAAAGCAGATCGAACGTCCCCCCGTCTCTCAACCCCTGGAGTTTCAATCCTTGTTCTCTTGGATGTTGCTCTGAAAGCTTTCCGCTTCCCAGGAAAGGGTTTGTAACGGTCAAGTTTCAATCCTTGTTCTCTTGGATGTTGCTCTGAAAGACTTCATCGGCTACATTCCCTTGCTGTGAAAAGAGTTTCAATCCTTGTTCTCTTGGATGTTGCTCTGAAAGGAGCCCTCAAGAGTTAGCTGCGTTCGGCATCGGGAAGTTTCAATCCTTGTTCTCTTGGATGTTGCTCTGAAAGCATTGGCCTGAAATCGATCTGGGTTGTAGCCACTGCGGTTTCAATCCTTGTTCTCTTGGATGTTGCTCTGAAAGATCGCCACCGTGATCGATTTTCTCTGGTGCATCAAGACCGTTTCAATCCTTGTTCTCTTGGATGTTGCTCTGAAAGGGCGCGACTGGTAAAGCTCTGCATGCGTGTTGATGGGTTTCAATCCTTGTTCTCTTGGATGTTGCTCTGAAAGGCCCGACCGGACGCTCAGCCCGGATGCCATCGTGGAGTTTCAATCCTTGTTCTCTTGGATGTTGCTCTGAAAGAGTGTGCGCTCACTATATCCTACTGCTATCCTTACGTGGTTTCAATCCTTGTTCTCTTGGATGTTGCTCTGAAAGATGCCTATTCATATCCACGGTGCAATCTATTTCAAGTTTCAATCCTTGTTCTCTTGGATGTTGCTCTGAAAGCCTATGATCATCACATTATCAGAGATACACATTACCGGTTTCAATCCTTGTTCTCTTGGATGTTGCTCTGAAAGGTAATCAGGTATCCACTTGTTACATAGAGATATACTCCGTTTCAATCCTTGTTCTCTTGGATGTTGCTCTGAAAGTCTGGATTTGATCCAACGTCAGATTACGAAAAAGGGTGTTTCAATCCTTGTTCTCTTGGATGTTGCTCTGAAAGTGTATTATTTGTGGGTGATGAGTATGATAATGCCGGTTTCAATCCTTGTTCTCTTGGATGTTGCTCTGAAAGGTAGGAACACGATTCAACTGTTGCGCATGTAAGAGTTTCAATCCTTGTTCTCTTGGATGTTGCTCTGAAAGTAGGACTAAAAGCCAGCCCTAGCCCCGCAACCCCCAGTTTCAATCCTTGTTCTCTTGGATGTTGCTCTGAAAGCTGACGTCCTCCTGCCGATGGATCTAGCAGATGCTATGTTTCAATCCTTGTTCTCTTGGATGTTGCTCTGAAAGGGTAATTTGTCTGATTGGCAAGAGCCTCTGCTTTTTGTTTCAATCCTTGTTCTCTTGGATGTTGCTCTGAAAGAGAGATTGCGTGTGCAGCAGTGCTGGGGAATGTGAAAGTTTCAATCCTTGTTCTCTTGGATGTTGCTCTGAAAGGTGTCGCCCATATCTGCCGGGCGAACGGGTCCAACTTGGTTTCAATCCTTGTTCTCTTGGATGTTGCTCTGAAAGGCCGAACACGCCAGCGCGCCCCCCTTGAATTCTCCGGTGTTTCAATCCTTGTTCTCTTGGATGTTGCTCTGAAAGGCATGGAAACGGTTGTAGATCTTCCCCTCGTGTGGGAGTTTCAATCCTTGTTCTCTTGGATGTTGCTCTGAAAGCGGCCTCTATGATATCGATATCGTCCTGGAGGCTAAGTTTCAATCCTTGTTCTCTTGGATGTTGCTCTGAAAGGTGCAAGAACCCCGCCCTGCCATTTGTACTCGCCGGTGTTTCAATCCTTGTTCTCTTGGATGTTGCTCTGAAAGGAGTGCCGAGATCGTCACATCGGCCGCAATCGTCGGGTGTTTCAATCCTTGTTCTCTTGGATGTTGCTCTGAAAGGAAACTGATACGGCCGACATTACCACGATCACCGGATGTTTCAATCCTTGTTCTCTTGGATGTTGCTCTGAAAGAGAGATGCAGAAGACGGTGACAAAGGCGGTATCCGGAGTTTCAATCCTTGTTCTCTTGGATGTTGCTCTGAAAGACTCCAGGTGTAGTATAGATCCTGCTCAAAGTCGGTGTTTCAATCCTTGTTCTCTTGGATGTTGCTCTGAAAGGCTGATGTGATTCTCCCTCTCGATCTCCTGGATGCGGGGTTTCAATCCTTGTTCTCTTGGATGTTGCTCTGAAAACCGCGTTTTTTTGCAGATTTTCCTCCGTATCCAGAGGAAAAAACTCCTTCTGTAGACCTCTTGTGCTTGATCCCAAATTATTCTTTCCCTCATAAATGGAAGAAATTAGACTAGGCGCAGATGTTCCGGTAACAGCAGTCGACACAGCGTGACGCATTACTTGCTCTTTTTGGAAACTCTCCCGTCTCAATGATCTCAAGGATATCCCTTACAACCTGCCGGCTCTCCTCAAAATCCTTCTTCGAGAACC
>Ga0116195_1002191_pt1 | contig 10449 bp, 7 predicted proteins | sample AD_SCU002_MetaG_FD_89881 | JGI IMG/M metagenome (GOLD analysis project Ga0116195, IMG submission 89881) | Active sludge microbial communities of municipal wastewater-treating anaerobic digesters from China - AD_SCU002_MetaG | ecosystem: Engineered > Bioreactor > Anaerobic > Digestate | place...
ACCAGCCATTCCCGGTGGTAGCCACCCCTGCGCCGACGTGTTTGTAGTAGGAGTATGTGGCGGGCAGGCGATGGTCGGGATCATCCCAGAATCCATAGATCTTGCTGATGTCCGCTTCGCCATAGCTCATGGCAAAATTTTCGGTGCAGCGTACCGTGCTGCCATCCCCGTAGCCGTAAGCGGCGATTCTGCCCGAGGCGTTACCGATATGGGTGTGCAAGCCCTGCGCAGCCATGGTGTAGGCAGTGTCGTAGGCGGTGACGTTCAAGAGTGGGTCCACGATCAGGGCTGGGTTGCCTGCCTCTGCGCGCCAGGTCTGGATGAGGTTGATGAGATCGGCAGCCGTGGCGCCGCCGGCAGAGAAGACCGCAGCAGATGGAAAGCAAAGAAGCCCCAGGGTCAAAAAGAAGGTCACAATTCTGGCTATTCTTCTCATAGTAATTTTCAAGTCTAACATGATTTTTCTACAAACCAATGGGATATATAGGAAAGAGGAAAAGGTATTTGTTCATACGCATGAGAGGACACTTTGAAAAATCACTGTTTAGAGGGATCTCGTTTTGCAAGTGAAAATTTTACGGTTTTGTCGCGTTCCCCTTTGGGGACGATATCACCACCTCACATGCTTACAGCCATAAAACGAATGAGGCTGAAGGAAATGACCGGCACACCAAAGCAGCCGCGCGTTCTTTATACCATCCGCGTTGGCTGAACAGTTTGTGAATAAAGAAAACATTCACGGACGTGGGGAAGAGCAAGAAACTTTGGAAAATAAAAATGCCCCCAAGGGGACTCGAACCCCTGCTTTGGCCTTGAGAGGGCCACGTCCTAGACCGCTAGACAATGGGGGCAGGCAATTTTGAATTGTAGCATGTGGGATTTTGGTTGTCAAATGCGCTAAAAAGAAACTGCCGGAGTTTCACCGGCAGTCCAAAGGAGGATTTGCCACCGATACTCCTCGCGGAGTCACGTAGCATAAGGAGGGATACGCTACCCATCGGTGGCGATACCACTACTCGTAAAGGTCTTGGTATCCGCGGATATAGTATATCCAAATTATCCGATTAATAATTAACGAAATGTTAGAAAAGAACGCAGGATTCGGATGTTTTAACGCTCAAGAGAGATATTTGTGGCTATAATTCCTGTAAGGAAAATTTCTACATAAAGGATAGACATGACACAGGCATACTATCGAAAATGGCGCCCTGCGGTTTGGGATGAAGTGATTGGGCAGGAAGCTATTGTTCATACTTTGCGCAACGCTGTAGCACAAGAAAAGCAGGTACACGCCTATTTGTTCTCCGGACCACGCGGAACAGGCAAGACTTCGACAGCCCGCATTCTGGCGAAAGCGGTCAATTGTACGCACCCCGATAAATCCGCTCGCCCTTGTGAAGAATGCGAAAACTGTAAAGCAGTCAACGCCGGTCGTTTTCTTGATCTGATCGAGATCGATGCGGCTTCCAACACCAGCGTGGATGATGTGCGAGACTTGCGAGAAAAGATCAATTTCGCCCCTTCGCAGGGCACTTTCAAGGTGTACATCATCGATGAAGTGCACATGCTCTCTACGGCTGCATTCAACGCTTTGTTGAAAACTCTCGAAGAACCTCCTGCTCATGCCATGTTCATTCTCGCTACCACTGAGATCCATAAGATCCCGGCTACGGTGCTTTCACGTTGCCAGCGTTATGAGTTCAGACAGATACCGCTTAACCACATAACTGCCCAGCTCAAAACCATTGCTGAAGCGGAGAAACTGGATTATGAGATGGATGCGCTCACCATGATCGCGCGCCATGCCACAGGTAGTATGCGCGATGCGATCTCATTAATGGACCAGATCGCCTCCAGTGGGGATAAAATTACCCTGGCTTTAACCGAAGAAGTGCTTGGAGCGACCTCCAATGAAAACGTGATCCGGCTGATTGAGTCCTTAATCCATGAAGAAATCAATCAGGCAGTTTCCGTAATCCATACGGCTTTGGATAGTGGGACGGATGGGAGGCAGTTTTCGAATCAAATCGTTGATTACCTGCGCGCATTGGTGCTGATGAAGATCGGCAACAGCAAAGATGTTGAAGCTACCCAGGAATTGAAACGGGTGATGCAAGCGCACAGCGATGAAGTGAGTTTAGAGAAGTTGGTGACCTGGGTCCGCATCTTTAACCAGGCGCAGCACAATCTCGGTTCGCGCTGGCAGCCCAGCCTGGCGCTGGAACTGGCAGTGGTGGATTGCCTGGAGGGACCGGCATCGCTTCAACAAGCGGTGGTGGAGAGGACCCCTGGCAATGCCCCAGCGATGAAAACTGCCCCAAAACCGACTGCCCGTCCGACCCATGAAAAAAAGGGTGAAGAACAGGTTAAACCAGCGCCTGTTCCGGAAAAGGGCAGAGAAGAGCAACCCATAACCGCAGCAGAAAAGCGCGCAGAACAAAAAACGCAAGAAACAGCGCCACAAAGCGAACCAGTTGACCAAGCTGCAAGCCAGTCCGGCGGATCAGCGGAGAATGCCGTGCGCGATCACTGGAAAGAAATCCGCGCTTTGGTTCGGCAGGAAAAACCGCACACGGAAGCGCTGCTCAATTCCTGTAAATCCATCCGTGTTGAGGGGAAGAAGCTGAAATTGGGATTCGAAAGCGATCTGCTGAAAACCAAGATGGATACGGATATCAATCGGGAAATTACCTTTAAAGCAATCCATAAACTTTTAGGGTTTGACCTACAGGTTGAATGCGAAGTGGTGAAGAATAAAAACAACAATCATTCCACACAGTCGTCAGAACAGCATGGGCATCTCGTGAACGCTGCCATCTCTCTGGGTGGTGAAATTATTGATAAGGAGCAATGACAATGGCTAAAGGTCCAAAGGGTATGTTCAATTCAGAGAATTTACTTGGTCAAATGCGCCAGATGCAGGAGCAGTTAAAGATCGCGCAAAAGGAGTTGGAAAAGGAAGAGTTCAGTGCGGATATCCGTGGAGGGGCAATCAAGGTAACTTTCACCGGTGGACAAGTATGCAAGGCAGTGGAGATTGATAGCGATCTTTGTAAGAACATAGATTCTCAAACCATGGGAGTTTTATTAGCAGAAGTGATCAATAAAGCGCTCGATAAGGTCCGCAAACAGACCATGAAAAAATTAGGTCCTATTAGTGGAATGGGGCGGTAGGGGTACTCGTCTATGCCACTGCTCCCAGAACCACTTCAGCGCCTGACGCAGGCTTTTGAACGACTTCCTGGAATCGGACCCAAGACAGCTTCTCGTTTGGCGTTTTTCATCTTGAAAGCGCCCGAACAGGTTTCCACAGAGCTGGCGGAGGCTTTGAACGGATTGCGCTTATCCATCGGGACGTGCCCGGTCTGTTTCAATATTACCCTTGCCAATCAACTTCGCTGCGATATCTGTGGGGATGAACACCGCGATGGAAGCATACTCTGTGTGGTCGAGGACCCCATGGATGTGTTGGCGATTGAACGTGCCGCCGGTTTTCAAGGTAAGTATCATGTTCTCCATGGAGCTATATCCCCCATTGAAGGGATCGGTCCGGATGATCTGCGCATTCGTGAACTGGAAGAGCGCGTGAAAGCCGGAGGCATTCAGGAGATCATCATTGCCACCAACCCCAGCATGGAAGGGGATGCAACGGCTTTGTATCTTAAAAAACAACTGGCAGCTTATCCGGTCCAGATTACCCGCCTGGCGCGCGGTTTGCCCGTAGGTGGAGATCTGGAATATACCGATCAAACCACGATCCTGCGCGCTCTGGCAGGCAGGCAAGATATGTAGCCCGCATTGTTAAAATCAAAAAAGAAATCAGGTGCCTGATTCCTTTTTTGATTGCGCAGCTTTCTCTACTCCCAAAGAATGCCAAATTTTTCGATACGGATATATTGCTTGGTGGGGGTGAGGCGTATCTCATCCACGTTCAATAATGTGGGATCCCATTTCTGGATGAGCGCTGTCTTTTGCTCCGTTAATTGCTCTTGCAGATTAGCCAGTTCTTCTTGGTAACTGGCAAGAACTTGCTGGGCTTCTTGCAGTTTAGCCTGTGATTCTTGGAGCATACGATTTTTTGTGAGGGAACTGGATAAACCGGTGATCTTCTTTTTGGTTAACAAAGTGAGCACTGCCTGACCGCCTTTCAGTCCCAATTCTATCTTGCGGTTGTTGACTTCGCTTTCGATTTTTTCAACACGCAATTGTTGGCGTTCAACCTTGTTTTGCGCACTAAGGAGCTTAGATTGAAAGCTGCGTTCCAGCACTGCTTGCTCGGTCTTCAATTTCTCCTGAGTGGCTGTGGTCAGGCGCTGGACGAAGGATTCCCGATCTTCTCCTGCCTGCGATTGTAATCCGGTGTCTTTGTTGCGAAACACAGAAAGGCTATCGCTTTCATAGACCCACTGTTCGAATTCTTTTTGCCTTTCCATCCACCATTTTGAATCGAGCAACCATTCGCTCACATCCTTTTGCCCTGTTTTGAGGTCTGTCGCCTGGATGAAGCTATCTTTGGTTAGATTCTCGATGCGGCTTTTCTCCCAGTCCAATGCGCGCTGGGGTGGATTGGGGATGACGACGGTGATCACATGACTGGCGTTGATGGCGGGTGTGCGCGAATAGAAATTGACTTCTGCCTGAGCCAGCAGCGATGCATTCTTTCCGCTGGCGCCGCTGCCTTTGCGGATATATGGAATTGCAGCAGAAGTGGAGGATAAACTGGCGGAAGGGGTTGTGGAATACGTTTCTGATCTTATTTTTTCCACTCCACCTATCGCCGGCTCTGGCATTTGGGCGCCTGCCAGCCTGTTCAAGGCGGGGATTTGCTGGATGGTAAGCGGACCGGTCAGGTAATCGATTGCCCAACGCGTCTGGAAAATGATGGGTTGTTTTTCATTGACGTTCTGAAGCATGAAAACCCGCTTGCCAAGCGAAGAAATTGTTTTGTCCAGTACAGATCGGCTCAAACCGCCTGCCGCGCTTTCCAACCCGTCCAGCAAACGTTGTTTATCCTGGTCGGTCTGCAGGCGTCCGATGATCCAGGTGCCCGCGTTGGAAAGCGCTTTGTAGTCCACATCAATGGGATTCTGGGTGGTGAGGATCAAACCGAGCCCAAACGCGCGTGCCTGTTTCAGCAATCGGATAATCAGTGGTTTGGAAGGAGGGGTGGCATCCGGGGGAAGGTAACCGAGAATTTCGTCAAAGTATAGTAAGACGCGGATGCCGGTAGTGCCGCTTTGCCTGCGCATCCATGCGTCGATGGCTGCGAAAAGCAGGGTGACGAAGAACATGCGCTCCGTATCATTGAGATGAGCCAGGTAAAAGACACTGTGGCGCGGCTTGCCGGAAGGCGCGAAGAGGAGTTGTGCCACATCCAGCGATTGTCCTTCGATCCAGGATTGGAAGGATGGAGAAGCCAGGAAGTTGTTCAATCGTAACGCCAGCTCATCCCGCTCTTTTTTGGGGAAGAATTTATCCATGGGGAAAGCGCCCAGCTTGGTAATGGGCGGCTCCTGGATGAGCAGAATGAGTTCGGTCAGGTCGAGAGAGTTGTTCTTTTTCCAACTGTCCTCAATGATGTTGGCGATCAGAATATGCTCACGGGACCGCAGCGGATCAATGTCTTTGAAACCGACCAATGTCAACAACGCAGAGACGGTGCTTGAGATCATTTCGCGCAAGACATCCTCATTTTCTTCCCAGTCCATCATGGGCGCTTCGAAAGATGTCATGACATTGACCGGGATACCTCGGGAAGAGCCGGGAGTATAAATAGCGCGTTCTACGCTGCTTTGAAGTTTCAGGATGTCTTCTTTCCCAATTTCCCACTCCTTCAATCCTTTTTGCCAATTTTCAGCAGTGATGGCAGCCATTTCGGGGATGGTTTTTCCTTCCCCTCTGGCAAGATCAGGATTGATCCAGGGCTCGAAATCAGCCGGTGCCAACTCCGGAAAGTGCAGAAAGAGGTTCGTCAGATCACCTTTTGGATCGATGATGATGGCTGGAATTTGCTGCATGGCTGCTTCTTCCAGCAAGCCGATGCATAGACCGGTTTTTCCCGATCCGGTCATACCGGTTACGATTGCATGGGTTGTGAGATCATCCAGATCGTACATTAATGGTTGATCAGTTAGCAATTTTTTATCAGAAAGATCGAAAAGCTTTCCCAGATAGAGCTCTCTATTTTTTCTATTAACCATTCCTCACCATTCCATTATTTGATATCCTTATTGTATACGGATAAACACCCAATGAGTAGATATTTTACAAACTTTGTGGTGTGAATATAATGAGACCATACATGAGAGCACAACATGGGCATTAACTTTCATACCTATCCATTGAGAATAGCAGATGGCAACGTGAGTGCTACTGCCAAAGGATCTCTTGTTGTGGCGAGTTCATTTAAAAGCCATCGCCACCGTAAGGGAGAAGTTCTGGCTTTGCAGCTCGATTTCAGTGAGCCTGCTTTGATCGCTGAAGAGGAGATCAAAGAGATTATCGCCGGCGCGGGAAAAAAATTTTTTGAAACCCCAGGTTCGGTGACGAATGCCTTGCAAACTGCGGTGGCGTCCGTTAACACCGCCTTATTTGAACGGAATCTTGCACCGGAATCCGTTGAACCTGCCCGAGCGACTGGATGTTTTATTGTTTCTCACAATGGATATCTGTTTACAGCTCAAACCGGGGCTTCGCATATTTTTCTCATTGGCGCTGACTCTTTTGTTCACCTGCAGAACCAGGATGACGGTGAACGTGGGTTGGGTAGCGCCCGTCGCTTTCTCTTGAATTTTCAACAGTTGCCCCTGACCTCCGGTGACCTGATAATGCTCTCAACGCGGGCTCCCCTAACGTGGGATGAAAACCATCTCAAAAACAGCCAGCAATTAAGCATGGAGCAGGTTTATCGCAGGTTATTGGACCAGGTGAACATTGATCTTAATGCTATGGTAATTAAATGTAAGGAAGGAAAGGGCTTGGTACAAGAAGAGCAATGGTCAGTTGAAACCCCTGCTCTTTCATCCGAAGCGGGGAATGTGGAGCAAATCGAAGAACAAGCCGCAGTACAAGAAAAGACAGAACAAGACTACATCCCTGCCAAGGTTGAAGAGCAGGTAAGCCCCACCGTACAGCATCGCACATCCAAGGCCGATCATGATCTGACCCTGGGACAATTCTTTCCAGAAATGGAAGAAGAAACGCTCAATGTAGAACCAGGGCGACCGGAAAGAATAGACTTTGAGAAGAGAAAGACTCCATTGGAAGGTGAGACGCGTAAGGGGAAGAAAAGTGAGTATGTCAAAAGCCGGATACCGTCCAAACAAGGAACCGAAAAAAAGCGATCATCCAATGCATTGCAGACCCTGTTCCTCAGAATAAGCAACTGGTTTATTGCTGATTCCACCCCATTGGAAAGTAACGCTCCAACCCGTTTGTTGAGTACGGCTGTAATTATTGTTCCTCTCGTTTTAATAACCATGGCTGTGCTGGTTTATGTGTACAGCGGTCGCCGGGAACAACACCAGGTCTTCTTGGATGAAGCGCAATCCTATATCACCCAGGCGACCACCATCGAAGATGCCGCACAGCAACGAGAATATTGGACGAGAGCATACGAAACGGTGTTAAAGGCCATGGAATTCGGCGATAGCGACCTTGCGAATACGTTACTCGTTCAGACTCAGACCGTCATCGATGACATGGACCTGGTTACCCGTTTGGATTTCAGACCTGCCACAACCTCGCAATTTTCACAAAATGTGGTGCTTACCAAGATCAAAAGCAATGAATCGGGTATTTATCTGTTGGATGCCACCGCCGGCAGTGTGTATCGGGCGATTGCCAATTCCCGCGGTTTTTATGAGATCGATTCAACCTTTCGGTGCAGCCCAGGTACCTACGGAGTGATCACATTGGGAAAGATTGTAGATTTTACAACGTTGCCAACCAATACGCGTTCCTTCGAAATACTCGCGGTTGATGCGGGGGGGAATGTGCTGTATTGCTTATCAGGAAGTGACCCTGTACCCAGTTCGCTCATCCCACCGGCGAGTGAATGGGGCAAGATCGGTGCGATAAGCTTGGATGAATACACACTGTATGTGATGGATGTAGAAAAAGATGGCATTTGGAGTTACTCGGGGAGCGATTTCGAAATTGCTGCTATGGCAGGCATTGTTTTCAACAGTCACCCCGTAGATTTTCTAGGGGCAGAAGAAGTGGATCTGGGTGGGGCAATGGATCTGATAGTCAACAAAGAGGATGTGTTCATTTTGCATCAAGATAGCCACATGACAACGTGTCAATATAACCCCTATCGAGAAGGGAACGCGACAGAATGCCAGGATCCCACAGCGTATGGAGATAGCCGTATTGGCTATGAAAAGAATCCATTGGTGTATTTTGATGCACAGTTCAACGCGATTCAGGAGACCACTTATCCCACATCCGCTTTTTACATTTTAGATTCGGCAAACCGGGCGGTGCTCCAGTACAGTTACCAATTAAATTTAGAACGAACGCTAAAACCGCAACCGAGCAAAACGTATCCTTTGCCTGAAACGGAGATGAGCGGGGTGGGGGTGTCTATGGGAAAAGAATTATTTCTGGCTTTTGGCAACCAACTGTACGTCGGAAAACTTCCATAACCCCTCTTAACCATGGCAATTATTGTTCTTCGATAGCTTGTAAAATCTTTGTTTCCAGCTTTTCCCCGATGCCTGGTAAGGCGTGCAATTTCCCGCTTTTGGCTGCCGCTAGCAACTCGGGGAGCGTTGTAATGCCCAATGTTTTCCAGATCAAAGTCGTTGTTTTTGGACCAACTCCCGGAAGTTCAAGCCATTCTAAGAGAGAGGGGGGAATTTCGGTCTCTAATTTTTTCAGAAAATTGAGTTCTCCGGTTTGGTTGAATTCCGTGATCTTTTTTGCGATCGCTTCGCCAATGCCCGGGATGGTTTGCAGGGTTTGTTCATCCATTGCTGATACATCTTCAGGAGCATTGCGGATGCTATCCGCTGCCCGCTCATAGGCAGTGATCTTGAAATTGCTCTCTCCTTTAATCTCCAGCAATCGCGCGATGCGAAGGAAGATACGAGCGATGGTATCATTATCCATACCATGATTATAGCGAAAAAAGGAAATTGGTGAAATTGCTCTTTCTGGACCTGATTCAGAGGCCGGCGTTGCTGGTCGATCTGCAAAAGGCAGATGCAAATATTGCCTCCATGAGTGCTAAGGCGGTCAGGAATAAAGTGGCTTTCCGTCCTCACTTCAAAACACACCAATCAAGTCGTATAGCGGAATTGTTTAGAAAGAGAGGGGTTAGTGCGATCACGGTGTCATCTGTGGCAATGGCGCGCTATTTCGCTGACGCAGGCTGGCAAGATATCTTGATCGCCTTTCCTTTGAATTGGCGTGAGATGGACGCTTTGAACGCGTTGGCAGAAAGAGTTCGATTGGGGGTTTTGGTAGATTGTCAGGAAAGTGTTGAATATCTTGCTTTTCATGTCAGGCATGCAGTCGATGTGTGGATCAAGATTGATACAGGTCTGCACCGCAGCGGCATCTGGTGGCAAGATCAAACGCATATCGAAACGCTGACGAGGGTCATCATGCGCTCTGCCAGGTTGAATTTTCGTGGAATTCTTACACATGCCGGGCAAGCTTATCATGCGAAATCCCCCCAGAATGTGAAGGAACTTGCTGTAACCAGCCAACAGGCTATGCTTGCAGTCAAGGATGGTCTGCTGGCGGCTGGTTTTGAGGATGTGCTGGTATCCATTGGCGATACGCCCGGATGCCGATTGATAGACGATTTCTCAGGAGTGGATGAGATCCGCCCGGGGAATTTTATATTTTTCGATCTTGAGCAATGGCAGCTAGGCGCTTGCTCCCAAGAAGAGATTGCGGTGGCGATGGCGTGCCCCATTGTTTCTAAGAATATGACGCGGAACGAGTTGGTAGTTTATGGTGGGGCGATCCATTTTTCTAAAGAGACCATGCCCTATCAAGGAGAACCTATCTATGGATTGGTTGCGGGAGAATTCAACCAACCGTTTGGCATGCTCAAACCCGATTGCAAGGTGATATCGACCACGCAGGAACATGGGGTTATTGCAATGGATCCGCTGAGTTTTTCGCAATATCGGGTGGGAGACGTGATTCAGGTGTTTCCTGTTCACTCCTGTCTGGCTGCGCATTTGCTGGGAGAATACTTAGACATCCACACCGGTGAAAAAATCTCGACGCTGGTGGTGAAAAAGGATTTTTCCCCATAACCTTTTTACAAAGTCGTCTTTCTATCAACCGTACAAAATGGTGACCGGAACTGGGATGAAAGTGATGACAAAAACAATCATCATGACGACTCCGAGCCATTTACGCTTTGTATCCAGTTGTGTAATCTGATCTAGAGGTTCTGCATAGCTTCTGCCCATGAACAGGATGAGT
>Ga0116195_1002200_pt1 | contig 10428 bp, 10 predicted proteins | sample AD_SCU002_MetaG_FD_89881 | JGI IMG/M metagenome (GOLD analysis project Ga0116195, IMG submission 89881) | Active sludge microbial communities of municipal wastewater-treating anaerobic digesters from China - AD_SCU002_MetaG | ecosystem: Engineered > Bioreactor > Anaerobic > Digestate | place...
AGAGAATAACTTCGTGTACGCTGATGGGGAATTTTTTATCGATCTGGTTGATCTGTGGCAGGTAACCGATGTTAAGGTGGCTAACTTTTTTTCCGGCATCGAGAAACGTGATACTGCCTGAAACCGGTTGTATTAACCCTAAAATAGCTTTCAGCAGGGTGGTTTTTCCTCCTCCGTTAGGCCCGATAATACCCAGAAAATCATTTTCGAAAACGGTGAGCGAAACGTTTTTCAGTACATCGGGCTTGTTTTCGTAGCCGGCGTTCAGGTTATGTATTTCAATGATCGGGTTCATTTTTCCTGGCTGGCTAACAGTTGGGCAATGCGAATCAATTCTTCGTCCCATTCATAAGCCAATGGGTTGATGGTATGTGATGTGGCCCCGATTTCCCGGGCAATAACCTCGCTGTTTTTTATATCGAATTCCTGCTGAACGAAAACGATCTTGATGTTTTCAGCCTTTGCCAGATCCACCAGTTCTTTCATTTGAGCGGGTGACGGGTTCTTCCCTTCAAACTCAATACTGTGCTGCGTCAGGTTGTAGTCGCGGGCAAGATAGGCCAACGCCGGATGGTAAACGATAAAACTCCGGGTAGGAATATCTTTCAGCAAGCGGGTTAACGCGGAATCGGTTTCGGCGATCTTTTGCGTCAGTTTTTCGAAGTTGGCCCGGTAGAGACCGGCGTTTTCAACGTCCAGTTCCACTACTGCGTTCAACATATTTTGCGAAAAAAGAACCGCATTCTTGGCAGAGCTCCATACATGCGGATCAGCAGCATCTGTCTGGTTATGACCGTGGTCTGCGGCCTCGTGCGAATGATCGTGATGCCCGTGTCCACCATAAACAGGTTCAATTCCTACTGAACAATCCACGATTTTCAGGTCAGGATTGTTTTCGGCAAGTTTTCCCGTCCACACGTTTTCGTAACCCAGAAAACCCACTTTAAAATAGGCGCGACTGTTTCCCAGCTTTATCATGGCCGAGGGCGACGGTTCATAGGTTTCCGGGCTTGAACCCGGAGGGACAAGCGTGTTTACCTGAAATTTATCACCCACGATTTGCTCCAGAAAATACCGCTGCGGTTCAATGGTCACCGTCAGTACGTTTGCTTCCTTTTCGCGGTTGGAATGGCAGGCAAGAAGTAAGAATGGAAATAAGAGCGTGAAAATATATTTTCTCATCCTGTTGGGTTGATTGTTTTGTTAGAATCTGTTGCAAAATTAAGATAAATAGCGCAACAGGAAAGTTATAAACAAAGATTTTCTATTTTTGTTTGTTGTTAAAGACGGACATGAACATCAAATTTGAAATTACCGAAGACGGTTCGCACACCCTTTTTGTTCCTGAACGGAACGAACATTACCATTCCACGCATGGAGCCATACAGGAATCGATGCACGTGTATATTGATGCCGGATTACGACATTGCGTGAAAAGCGAAGTAAAGGTGCTGGAAATCGGTTTCGGAACCGGGTTAAATGCATTTCTGACCTTGTTGGAAGCCGAAAAAAACAGCAGGAAAATAGATTTCACTTCACTTGAACTCTATCCTGTTTCAATAACCGATGCAGAAAAGTTAAATTATGCCGAGTTGATTGATCCCACCCGAAAGGAAGTTTTTAATGAGTTGCACAAAACAGGCTGGGGAAAATGGAATCAGGTAGCGCTCTATTTTTCGCTGCTGAAAATGCGGCTCGATTTCAGCAACCCATCTAATTTCCATCCAGAGAACAAGTTTGATGTCGTCTTTTTCGATGCTTTTGCTCCTGAAAAACAACCCGAAATGTGGACACCGGCAATTTTCGATAAAATATATTCTGTTTCTTCCGAAAATGCGATATTGACCACTTATTGCGCCAAAGGGTCCGTGAGGAGAATGTTACAGGCTGCGGGTTTCTTTGTTGAGAGGCTGCCGGGGCCGCCCGGAAAAAGGGAAATGTTGCGGGCAGTCAAAAAATAGGCCGCGTGCTCATTTGGATATCACCCGAACGTTTATCTTGTGATTGAATTGCTGTTCAGTGGGTGAAAAAAGTTCGAGTAAAGTTGTCATATCCCTTGTTTCCCAGATATTTACTTCCGATGTGCCGAGCTGCCGCCCGCTGGCGTCGCTCACAATCACTCCTTTTCGGTTTTCGTGCTTCTTGTTCATGATTTTATCCAATCCGTTGGTCGAGATTCTAAAGTCGTTGAGCAGGTCAAGCATCATTTTTTCATTCACGTATTCAAATTCATAAAGAATATCTCCCAGATTGGCTTCAACGTTACTCGGTTTTTCCCCGATAGTTTTCTGAACGTAATTCAATACCTGGTCTTCTTTCGATTTGGCGCATGAGACCAAAAAAGTCAATGCCAGAAGCAAATAAGCAACCTTTTTCATGGGTTAAATCTTTTTGAGTTGATAGCGTGAGGCAAAATCGGCATCAGCAACGTTACCTTCCGGATCAGAAAGTATAATGCTTCCGTTGTTAATCCTGTAATACGTTTTTATACCTTTTTTATCGGTCAGTTCAATCACACGGTCATTCACGAAAATAAACCTCCCCTGGTCCTTGAAAGAACCTTGTTTTTTGTCCTGATATTCACGGGTGAGGATAAAAGTTTCATCGGAATTAATGGTAAGATACATTGCAATACCAGCGGTGTTTGCTGCCGGGATAACACCTTGGTAGGTTCCATAGATATCTGTTAAGGGACTGGCAATCTGTTCATTTTCCGTTTTTGAAGTCAGGTCGTTTTGGTTTTCGTCAGCGGGCTGTCCGTTGCCGCAGCTTGCTAGTAATGCGATAAGCGCGGCCAGTGCAATGATTTTTATAGCCTTCATCTTTTTTGTTGTTGATAATCTTACAATCTTAATTAATAGATTAATAACGACAAAATTACTTTAATTGTTTCAATTAATTGTAAATGAGGAATAAAACGTGGAAAATATACACAACTTTTGTGTGTGCAAAAATCGTCTGTCTATTCGCCCCTTACTTGTAAAATATCCCGTATATCGGTGGTGTATCTTCCGGAGAGATGTTCCTGGTGCATTTTAAACATACGGGCATCTTGTGAAGCCAGCCTTATGCCTCCCGACGATGAAAAGTGATTGATCGCATCTATGGCATTCATCAGTCCTTTGTGGCGGGGATTGGCATTCATTTCAGGGAAAAGAGCGGGCTGATGGTGCTTTTCATCGGTGAAATTATAAAGTGTAACCCCCGCTCTTTTGTAGTGGAGATCTTTTTCATAGATTTTTTTTAGTCCGGATACGACAAAGTCCACTATCTCCAGCGTGGACGATGTGGAAAAGGGTAATCGCACTTCAACGCTCCTTGAAAGCGCTTCCTCCGTATCCTTAAAATAATTGGTCTGTAAAAATACCTGTATCCGGCTGCACAGCGATTGTTGTTTGCGTATTTTTGCGGCAGCCATTGCTGTGAACGTAACCACACGCTCTTTTATCTCGTCCCACGTTCCGTATTCTTTTTCGAACGTGCGGGTGACGGAAAAACTCTTGCTTTTCTCTTCTTCCACAAACTCAATACAGCGAATCCCGTTTAATTCCCTTTGCAGGTTAATTCCTGTAACGGTCATGTTTCTGCGCACCCACGACTCGGGCATCTCCGCAAAGTCGACGGCCTTGAACACTCCTGCCGCCTGAAGCTTCACGGCATTGCGCCTGCCGATGCCCCACACATCTTCTACCGACAGCCACCTTAAGGCTTTCACCCGCTTTTCTTCCGTATCCATTACGTAGCATCCTCCCGTTTGTGAAGGATACTTTTTGGCAATACGGTTAGCTACTTTTGCCAACGCCTTGGTGGGGGCAATACCCACACTAATGGGGATTCCTGTCCATCTCCCCACGTGCTCCTTCATTCGTAGGCCATACTCTTTCGGGGTTGCCGTTTCCGCCAGGTCGAGAAAGCATTCATCCACGGAATATACTTCCTGCAGAGGGGAGTAACCCGATAGAATACTCATTACCCTACGGCTCATATCACCATATAGGGCAAAGTTGGCTGAATAGACAGCCACGTTATTTCTCCTGAACAATTCCTGTACTTTAAAGGCCGGAATTCCCATTTCGATGCCTATCTTTTTAGCTTCGTTGCTGCGTGCGATAACACACCCATCGTTGTTGGAAAGCACAACTACCGGCTTGTCGTTAAGGGAAGGATTGAATACCCGTTCGCACGAAGCGTAAAAATTATTGCAATCGAATAAGGGCAATCATGGATGTTTGCGGATTGAGTAGGTGACAATACCCCACACAATGAGTGTATTTTCCGATGTGACGACAATAGGCTTATAACTTGTATTGGAGGGCATAAGCATACAAACACCGTTTTCCAGGTGTATACGTTTCACGGTAAATTCACCCTCCAGATAACACAGGGCAATCCTGCCGTGCGACCATTCCTCTCCCTTGTCCACAACCAGCAGGTCTCCATCGTTAAAATCTCCCAGCATGGAATTCCCCCGGACACGGGCATAAAATGTGGCTTCCGGATGCCGGATAAGCAATTTGTTTATATCGATCCGTTCGCTTGCAAAATCGTCCACATTCGAGAATGGGCCCGCCGCTACGCTGCCCCCCAATGAAATTTCCACTTCCGAAAACTCCGGTTTGTAAATTTCTATTTGTGTCGATGCATACACTTTTCTCATACTGCAAATGTAAGTGAAAATAGAAAATCGACAATAAAAAATCCCACATATTCCGGAAATACGTGGGATATCATTGTTGTGTTACTTCTGCGGAAAGAAAGGGATTCGAACCCTTGGTACCCGTATGAGTACAACGGTTTTCGAGACCGCCCCGATCGACCACTCCGGCATCTTTCCTTTTAAAGCCTATTCGCTATTGGCTTTATGTCAAGTCTTACCTTACTTTTGTAAGAACGTAAAAAGGAGCCAATTCTCCTTCAATCATTTTTTTATCGGCATTCAACTGAGCCAGACTTCCTTCTTGCAGTTTATAATATTTTTGATCTCCGTCTTCGTCCTGAATAACTAAAATTTCTCCACTTTCGATAAAATAGGAGCCTTTATCTTCAAACTTAGCTTCCTTTTCACCCAGGTAATCGCTGACGAGAGTGAATGTGTTGTCGTCGTGGATTGTCAGTTGGGTTTTAATGCCCTCACAATCAGCACAAGGAAGTATGCCTTCGTAAACGCCAAGATAGTCTAAAGCCATTTCAGATGTATGCATATCGGGAGTCTCGGCATTTTTTTGTTTTGCGTTATTGCAGCTGATGAAGACAATTGCAACAAAAGCAAATAATAAAATACTTAACTTTTTCATCATTAAAATATGGTTTTAAAAAACGATACAAAGGTACAATATTTTTGGATATTTGCATGTTGTGGCCCCTGAAAGTTATTTCTTTAAAGCATATAACGCTGCTTTTGTGGATGCCAGAAGCGGCTCAATAGATATGCCGGAGCCAACAGCGTTCTTCATCCACAGCTGTGGGATGATTCTACCCTGGGTGTACATCCGGTCCATTTCGTCGGCAAGATTTTTTCCGCGCACCTGTTGGCCGATCTGAAAATCAATGAGGTGTCCCATCGGATAGTTCGGTAGATAAAGCGGGTAGTCGATCATGTGCGAGTAAATCCCGAGAAGCGTCTCTCCCTTCCCTCCCAAAATATCGGCATAATAGGTGTCCCACACATCTCTTGCAGCCGTTATAACCGCTTCTTTCAATTGATCGGGAGTGGCATCCGGATGGTTGTAAAGCCATTCCCAAACGCGGATATCCACCAGGGAAACTCCCATGATCTCGTAACTCGACCAGAAGTTGTCCAAAGCCAGGTAGTGCTCGTCTTCAGGATTTGGATTTTTGAGGCCCAGCAGTTCCAAGTCTCTTTTCTGGAAAAGGAAAGCCACTGCTTCGGTAAATGCTGTGTTGGGTACACCGTTGAGAACATAGTAGTCTACATCATTCATCGTAATGGTTTGCTCCACCGTATGACCGAACTCGTGTACGGCAATATTATAGCCTTTATAATCCATTCCGCCAGCACCGATTCTTGTACGCAGATGAGCTATGTCGTTACGCATCGTTGCCCCCCAGGCATGCCCGGCGCCACGTGACGGGTCAACCACAATGAGTGATGAAATTTCCCGGGCCCTGTCTGGCTTCCATCCCAGTTTAACCAGGATATTGGGGAGATCGGTCTCCAATGCTTTTGGGTTCGGGTATTTTTTAGAGGTGATGGCTGTAAGCTGTTCCTCGGGTATTCCCCCGCGGGCTTTAAATCCGTTGTACCAAATATCGAACGGCTCCAATTTCCGTCCTAAGCGCGACTCGATAAATGCGGCTACTTCTTTTACTTCGGGTGAAGAGAGCAACCCTTTAAAAAGGGTTTCCACGTCTTTTTGCGGAATCTCCATGGTCGCATCAAAGGCTCGCGAGAGTTGAGTGGGATAATGCGGAAAATAGGTGTCGAGCTGGCGCATAGCGTGGAAATTGGCGAGGAAAATCTTGTACCGGGTATCGGGTTCGGGAGAAGCTGATGCCTCGGCATTGTTTTCAAACAATTGATTCGTACCCGGGTTCCACGTGAATTTGTCGCTGTTAATGGTTTGCTGAGGAATAGTCTGGTCGATGATACGTTTCATCACCGTGTATATCATGCGTTGTTTTTCTAGCCCCCTGACTGTATCGGCATAGTTCGATTTCAGTTCATCGCGTAACCCCCAATGTGAAATCAGTTTCATATCGTCCGGGAAAAGCTGTTCACCGTTATCGTTGCGAAGCTTTCCCATAAAAAGATTGTAGTCGGAAATGTATGCGTCGGCCTCGGTAATTGTTTTCGATATGTTTTGCTGAACAGTTGCCGGCACACGCGCGGTGAAACGGTCGCCCATGCGGGCGTAGGCCCATTCTTTTCTTGACCATTTCTCCCCCAGCCCTGTCTTCTCCTGTAACGAATAGAATGGGAAGTTAAGTGCTGTAATAAAGGCAATTTTATTGGCATATAGGTCATCGTTCAGGTGTGCTGTTACATCGTAGCTTCCAAACATCATGTCTACGGGGGTAATTTCTTCACCTTCCAGTTGTAGCGGCTCTTTCAACAGGACATCGATTTTGTGGAAGTATCCGTCGAGCACTTCAAAGTTTCGCTCCAGTGTATGAAAAAGTTGATCGAGTCGAGCTTCATCAGCAACAAAACTCCGCTTGCAGAACTCGGCAAATTCTCCTGCCGTTCCGTCCGGTTCCCGCCAAAGGTCAGCAACCTGCCGGACACCGCGTTCAATACGGAAATAGGCCGGTTCTCCCAACGAATCCTTCAGCATTGAAATTACTTCGTTGCGCTGCGCTTCTGCAATAAAACGGCTTTCTGACATATCATTCTCTTTTTTTGATGGGTGGGTATTACAAGAAACAAGTAATGCCAACAGTAGTGAAACGGATAGTAGTGGCTTCATCTTTTTCATGTTTAAACTTTAACATTATGTTGCAAAGGTAATTAAAAAGCGCTTCATCCGCTTCTGGATGCAATTTTTTTTGTAGTTTTACGCCCAAACCCTAAAACTAAATTAATTATGCAGGAGATTAACAACTACGTGGAAACCCACAAGCAACGATTTTTAGACGAGCTCTTCGAACTGATCCGAATCCCATCCATCTCATCACTTCCCGAGCACAAACCGGACATGTACCGCGCCGCCGAAAAATGGAAAGAAATCCTGCTTGCTGCCGGTGCTGATAAGGCGGAGGTATATGAAACCGATGGAAATCCGGTGACATATGGCGAGAAGATAATCGACCCCAAGGCACCCACCGTAATGGTTTACGCTCATATGGACGTTATGCCGGTTGATCCGGTCGGCTTATGGAAAACCGACCCCTTTGAACCGGTGGTGAAAGAGGGGAAGATCTGGGCGCGTGGCGCCGATGACGATAAAGGCCAGGGATTTATGCACGCCAAAGCGTTTGAATACCTCGTGAAGTCGGAAAAATTGAAGTGTAACGTGAAATTCCTGATTGAAGGAGAGGAAGAGGTTGGGTCGCCCAGTTTGCCCAAGTTTTGCAAAAAACACAAAAAAATGCTGCAGGCCGATGTTATTCTGGTCTCAGATACCTCAATGATAGCCCCGGATGTTCCTTCCATTACCACCGGGTTGCGCGGATTGGCATACTGGCAGGTGGAAGTTACCGGCCCGGACAAAGATCTTCATTCGGGCCTCTTTGGCGGTGCAGTAGCCAATCCCATCAATGTGCTGGCCAAAATGATTGCACAGGTTACGGACGATAACGGACGTATTTTGATTCCCGGATTTTACGACGATGTTGTAGAGGTTTCCCGAAAGGAACGGAACATGATGGCGAAAGCTCCGTTTTCGCTTGAGGAATACAAAAAATCGCTTGACGTGAAGGAAGTTTTCGGCGAGAAAGGGTACACCACCAATGAACGCACCGGCATCCGGCCTACTTTCGACGTATGCGGTATCTGGGGCGGCTACACGGGTGAAGGCGCCAAAACAGTGCTTCCCTCCAGGGCATATGCTAAAATCAGTACCCGGCTGGTGCCCAACCAGGACCACAACAAAATAGCCAAATTGTTTGTGAAGTTTTTTGAAAGCATTGCTCCGAAATCGGTAAAGGTAAAAGTGGAATACCTGCACGGAGGGCCGTCGTATGTCTGCCCTATTGATTTGCCGGCATACAAAGCCGCCGCAAAGGCTTACACGGAGGTATACGGAAAAACTCCGATTCCTGTCCGTTCGGGAGGAAGTATTCCGATTATCGCCACTTTTGAAGAGGTCCTCGGTATTAAGTCGGTGCTAATGGGTTTTGGGTTAGGATCTGATGCCATTCACTCACCCAATGAAAATTACCCTTTGGAACAGTTTTACAACGGAATCCGTACTATTCCGCTGTTTTACCGGTATTTTGCAGAAGAGATGGGGAGGTAACAAACACATAAGCCAGATATTGTGTTTGTTCGGAAACCGGTGTTAAAGCTAAAAATCCCGAAATAATTTTCCCGTTTTCAACGATGAGGGGAAAATCTGTTGACATTTTCTGTTGGAAGGTTAACGCTCCGCCCGTTTTTTTGAAAAAATCGACCGTAAATTTTCCGGTAAACCCGGGTTTTACAAAACGGTCGTAGAGAATGTAGGCGACAATCCCCATATTCATTCGAAGGTTAATCTCAACGCAAGGTTGGATTTGATACCCTCTGTTGGTTTTGCAAACCATCATGTCCACTCCCAGACAACCGGAATAGGATGGGTACTGGCGGCAGAGTTTTTCGGCAAGAGATTTCCGGAGTTGCGGCAGCAACTCCGGACCGGTGTATTCACCCAACCTTTCTTCAATATCGGTTTGTGGCATCAGGAAGTTGCCCATGTAGGCACCTGAAGATGTGGATTGGAACAGGGAGTACCCGATAAATTCAGCTTTGTTATCGGAAAGGCAGAATTCCATGGCAAAATCTCGAATCTTGTTCAGAACAGGCTCCGCAATAAGGCCTCCCTGTTCGTGAATTACCCGCCGGCACCAATCGGTTTGTTTGTCGGTTATTTTCCCTTTGATCCAGCTTAATCCCTTGCCGCTGCCGGAATTGGGCATTTTCAATACGTGATCCCCGTTTCGCGAATGTAAAAAGTGCAATACATCATCAACAGCGGAGAAAAAATAGGATTCTCCACAAAACGCGTTATTCTCCGCCCTGAGTTCGTTCAGAATATGTATGGCGTTCTTCCTGCCCGAGTCGCTTCGAAGCTGTTTTAACTCCTCCATCGAAGGCAGGCTCTCTTCCATTGCACCGGCGTCCAGCAACTTTTTTCTCAATGCGGGGTTCCATCCCCACGGGATAATTTTCTCTTTCGGAAAAAGGGAAATGCCCGAAAAAGGGATGAGGGAAACCTCGAGAGCGAAAAACTCTTTCAATCGGGAAAGGAACTGTTCGTTTTGAGCAGTGGCGGCAATCACCTTAGCACCTTCCGGAGCATACCACATCGGCAAAATGGCCAGATCGTCCGCAATTTTCACTGCAGATGCCGGAGGCGTGTAGTTAATACCGAAGTTCGCCAGGGCCAGATCGTTCTCGGGATTGAAGAGATGCATACGCTTGGGTTACACGTACTCTTTCGGTTCAATCTCTCCGCTTAGGATCAGTGCACCGTTTTCAGCCAGGGCTTTCATTTCATCCTCACCCGGATAAACGTATACCGGTGCGATTTTATGGATACGTTCGATGATCAGGTTGCAGAACCATTTGCTGTTAGCCATTCCTCCGGTGATCAGGATGGCATCCACATCGCCTTTCAGTACGGTTGAGAATGCGCCGATTTCTTTTGCCGTCTGATAAGCCATGGCTTCCATCACATCGTAGCATTTTTTATCTCCGGCCTGAGCGGCTTTTTCCACTTCGTAGGCATTGTTGAGGCCCGTATAGGCATACAGTCCTCCTTTGCCGAC
>Ga0116195_1002205_pt1 | contig 10404 bp, 8 predicted proteins | sample AD_SCU002_MetaG_FD_89881 | JGI IMG/M metagenome (GOLD analysis project Ga0116195, IMG submission 89881) | Active sludge microbial communities of municipal wastewater-treating anaerobic digesters from China - AD_SCU002_MetaG | ecosystem: Engineered > Bioreactor > Anaerobic > Digestate | place...
AGGCCTTTCGAGCCCTCTCTTCGTCGAGATTCGCGAAAACGAAGGTATGCTGGAGAACGGCGATGGTCCCTGCGCGCTCTTCTCACATCAGAAAGAGCTGGAAGAGCTCCGCAGGAAAGTCGGAGCGTACAGGACCGGTCTTTAAGGGCAGGAAGAGCGTTAAGAACCGTTCTCCGGCATCCGTCCACCGTCCTCCGAAAAGAGCCTTCTCTAATGGCTCTTACGACGAGGAGGAGTTTTCCCACAATGTCACACATTCCCTCCATATTTCACCGAAAATGATAATCTAGTATTCCTTTGTTTCAACTAACTGAACTTAAAACGGAGGAAGGCGATTTATTTGAGGAAAAGATCACTGGTTGTTTTACTGTCTCTGGTTATGATAGGGGTGCTGGCTCTCGCCGGTGGTTCCGGTCTGTCGGGCGAAGGAAGGGAAACGATAATAACGCTGGCCGACGATGGCGTGCTGGTCGATGGAAGCGCGATCTCGGAGGATCCGTCGTCATCGGTTTATGCAGGCGCGGATATTGTGTACTATGAAGAGGGGAGAGGTTCTTCCTACGGAGAGGGAACATACAAAGACGAACACACAGCGAGCGAAGCTGCAATACATACGGTGATTACGATCACACAACCCGGTGTCTACAGAGTGAGCGGAACTCTGACTTCCGGACAGATAGCCGTGGATCTCGGTTCAAGTGCGAAGAAGGATTCCGGTGCGGTGGTGGAATTGATACTCGACGGGGTAGATATCACCTGTACCGTGGCACCTGCGATCATCTTCTACAATGTGTGGGAATCTGAAAGTACGACGCAGGCCGGAGCGATAGTGACTCTGGCCGACGACTCGGAGAATACGGTCAACGGCTCTCACGTAGCAAGGATCTACAAAGATGGAACGACGAGTAAACTGCATAAATACGACGGAGCCTTTTACAGTAAGAGATCGATGATTGTCAGGGGAGAGGAGTCGGGAACCGGCGCGCTTTCCATCAAGGCCGACAACGAGGGACTGTGCAGCGAAATGCACCTGACGATCGAAGGGGGCGCTATCAGAATCAACTCGCAGGACGACGGAATCAACGCCAACGAAGATGGTGTAAGCGTCATAACCATCAACGGTGGCTATCTATATATCGACGCCGGTAATGGGAGCGAGGGCGACGGAATCGATTCTAACGGTTATCTGGTTATCAACGGGGGCACTCTCGTTTCACTGGCCAACGGCAGGAGCGGCGACGGCGGAATCGACGCCGACATGGATATTACGATCAACGGTGGTACGGTGGTGGCCCTGGGCAGTCGAAACGACGCAACCAGCGTCTCTTCGGAACAGCCGTATATGGAGCTGAGTTATGCATCGGTCAAAAGTGCCGGGACTTTGATACGTATCACCGATCAACAGGACAACGAGATCGTGACTTTCAGACCGGGCAAGATCTATCAGAGTCTCACTTTCAGCTCGCCCGAACTGCTTCTTGACACGGTTTACTATCTATATTCCGGTGGAACGAACACAGGGGTCGAAGAGAGCGACGGACTTTATCTTGCAGGAGGGGTGTACTCAGACGGAACGCAACAGTCGTACAGCGGTAGCGGTTCGGGAACGATGCCCAGACCGGGGACGATGGATCCATTCATAAACATGGGACAGGCTCCTCAACAGCAACAGCAACCTGAAGGCATGCCACCGACTCCACCGATCGATGATCGTCCCGGTAACAGAAACCCCTGGGAGAGAAATGTCCCCGACCAGCAACCCAACCAGCAGAGAGACTTCGGCGCGTTCGGGAGCGCATCACCGGAATTCATAATAACCGCCAGCCAGCACAGTTTCGGTAATGTCAACGATTACGCGCCGACATCGGGAAAAACGGCCGTGGTGTTCCGTATCAACGACGATAACATGATAGCGAGCGGCACATCTCCATCAATAAGCTTTGCGGGAGTCACCACGTTCGAGGGAGAAGCCGTTTCCGTACCCGAGACGGATATCCAGTTCACCATCACCGACGTACCTTCGGAAAATTACTCGGCCTCGTGCCTTCTGAGCGATGGAGAGGCTGCGCTTAAAGCGATAATACCCGCGGATGCGGGCAGTTGTTCTCACTATCGCAATCGTCGATTCCAACTCACAATACACCGGAAGCGGTCAATGGGCATTCACGATCAAGTGAAAATTGTGAACCTTTCCACTCTGTAGTAAGGTATCGACATTTATCGGATTAAAAAGAAGAGAGCCCCGGGGCTCTCTTCTTCATTGTGCCGATTCCCCACGCTCGGCGTATATGCGCATCGCGTTCGAGAGAAAGACAGACAACCCTTCCCCGTATTTGTCGATGTTTCTGGTGAAGCGCTCGTCGTCGACATACATCTTTCCTATTCCCGCGAAGACGTCGAGCGTGTAATGATAACCGAAGCTCTCGTTGAAGAGTCTGTACATTCTGTCGATAGCCCTCTGCGCCACTTCGGAATCAGGAGCTTCTTTGCGGATCGCGGCCAGTTCTTTGAAAAGCTCATCCATAGTTTTCGCCATGACTTCCCTCTCTTCCCCGGACTTCGATTCGAGAAAGGCGTTGCTTCTCTCCACAGTCTCGTTTCCCCAGAGCCGGCGCGCCTCTTCTTCGTACGGATTCTTTGAAAAGTCGAACCCGTCGAACTTTTCCTTCTGTGTCATGATATTCACTCCTTTCAGAGATTCGATGGTTCTTTCGAGTGTGCCCAGCATAGTTTCGATACGCCTCTTCTCGTGCAACAGGTACTTTCTCTGCAGCTCGAAGGTCTTCTCCCTGTCGAAAGACGGGCTGTTCAAAAGGTCGCGTATCCTTTGCAGGGAGAAGCCGCACTCCTTGAAGAAAAGTATCTGTTGCAGCCTGTCCAGATCGCTTTCCGAGTATTCTCGGTAGTCGTTCTCCCGGTTGCGCCGCGGGCACAGGAGCCCCATCCTGTCGTAGTGGTGAAGCGCCCGTACGCTGATACCGGTAAGGTTCGCCACTTCTTTTACGTTCATCGGCCTCCCCTCCTCGCAGTTCCAATCATAAACTATGACGCAAGGTGATAGTCAAGACCGCTAAGAGGAATGGTTTTCTTTGTCGCGACTCGAAGCGAAAAGCGATCTCAAAGGACTATGTGCTGGAGTTCTTCAAGGCTTGTGATCCTGGGAGCGTAGTCGGGATAAGATCCCGAACGATCTATCAGCACTCCCTTTATACCGGCTCCGGCCGCCCCCATCATATCCACCCTGATGCTGTCTCCGACGAATATCACGTCGTCTCTCTCCAGGCCCATCAAATGAAGCGCCCGGTCGAATATCTCGCAAGAGGGTTTATAAGATCTCGCCATTTCCGAGGTCAATAGGACGTGGTGGGGGATTCTGTTGTTTCTTATCGCTTCGTTCACGAAGGAAGTGTCGGCGTTGGTGATTATCGCGATTGTGTATTCTCTGAAGAGTTTCTTCAGGATCTTCGCGTCGGGATAGGCCGGGAGCTTGCCGAAGGAAGAGTACATGTAGTTGCAGTAAGACTCGATGTCTCCGCTCAGGTCGAATTTCCTTATCATCTCGTCTATTAGCAGATAGTAATAGAACTTCTCCGGTTGAAAGGCCGACTTGTGATAGTCTTTGAAGTGCTTTCTGTATAGCCTGACAAACTCGTTTTCCAGCTCTTCAAAATCGGCCGTGCCATCGTTTGCCATCTTCTCGCAGACGGGTCCGAAGAGTCTGTGATTGCTAACTATGGTGCCAAAGAGATCGAAAATCATACCTTTAATCATCAGAGACTCCTTTTATGTATGAATATTGTGGACATATTAGGGCGTTTTTTGTATAATTGAATATATATATTTTAGCATCTGTTCCGGCTTACGATCTACTTGTGTTTCGGCGCTGAGGGGACAGGAGGTGTTTCTTATGTCCCGTGAAGTACGTCTTCTATGGCTTCACAGCAATCTTTCGAAAGACGGGTTGCCTTCGCTAGACGATTTTGCGAAAAAGTTCAGTATATCCACCAGGCAGGCCAAGAGGGATATCAAGTACCTGAGGACCAATCTCGGGGCTCCTCTCTCTTATTCCAGAGAGAGGTCCGGTTATTCATATACGAAGCCTTACGATATTCCCTCACTCTTCTCCGGTTCGCTAGGTATGGAAATCCCTAGCAGAAGCGAGATACGACAGACTCTGCTGAAGGCGATTGAGGAGGAGAAGGCTCTCAGAGTCCTGCTGGAAAACGGAAGGGCCGTTTACTTCCATCCTGCCTGTTCGGACGAAAGGCAGGAGATATTCGCCGGTCCGGGAGAGGGAGACGGGCTTCTCTTCATACAGGTCGGCGAAATAATAGAGATCCGCAAATCCAGAAGAAAGTATATGAAAGAGCCTATGCTCTGGAAGAGGAGGCTGCCCGTCGACGCCGTGGTAGAAAAAGCCGTCTTCGAAAAGGCGGGCGAGCTTTTCACGCACTACTTCTTCGATCTCGAAGACTTGATCGATTTCATCTTGAACAACAGAGGCATAAGGCTCAAGGGCGAGGCCTCCGCGGTGGATCGGATACGCAACGCCGCGAATACTTTACTGGAGGTTGTCGATAGTGATTAGATCGAAAATCGTTTATCTATTTCTCTTTCTTCTGTTCGCCGCTTTTGCGTGTGCCGGCAATTTTCGCGAACTTGTGTACGGGGAATCGCTCCCGGAAACTCTGGCCGAAGCCGGGGCCCGGGTCGTGGATACTCCGTCGGCGGGACTTATAAGGATAGAAACCCTTCTTTTCAATCCTTTCAACTGGCAGGGCATCCAATGGCAGAACCACCTGCTTATCATCCGGCCTCCGAGTGTTCAGTCGAGAGTGGCCCTGATCTTCATAACGGGCGACTACTCTTATTCGGAGGATGAGCTGGTGGTATTCCGGCTGATGGCGCTCCAGAACAGGGCGTACGTGGCCGTTCTCTTCGACGTTCCCAACCAGCCGCTCTTTAGAGGAAAGAGGGAGGACTGGCTGATCAGCCATACTTTCCTTGAGTTTCTCAGAACCGGTGATCCACGGTGGCCGGCGCTCGTACCGATGGTCGAATCGGCTGTAGTTTCGATGAACCTAATCCATGATTACGCCTCGAGCAGCGGCGACACTGTCGAGGGGTTCGTTCTGAGCGGAGGATCGAAACGCGGGTGGACCACCTGGCTCACGGCGGCGATCGATGAGAGGGTGGAGGGCATCGTTCCGATAGCCTACGACAACCTCAATCTCGCCGACCAGATGCGGCACCAGCTGGACTTCTGGGGAAGCTACAGCCGTTCCATTAGAGAGTACGTGGATAGCGGCATACTCAACGACCTAGACGATCCGAAGAAGCGAGAACTTCTGGAATTGGTGGATCCCTTTACTTACAGGGATTCGCTCGATCTGCCCAAGCTCATCGTTGTGGGAACCAACGATCCGTACTGGCCCGTAGATGCCGCCAACCTTTATATAGACGACCTTCCCGGTTACTCCGCCATGGTGTACGCACCCAACGCCGGTCACGGCACCGAAGTTTACAGGGTCACCCAGGCGATCCAGGGGATGATCTCCCATCTGAACACCGGGCTGGAATTTCCCTCTATCGAGATCTTTCTCGAAGAGACCGCCTCGAACGTGAAAATTAGTTTAAATGTCGATGAGAGAGACTCCAAGCTCGTGGAATTGCGGCTTTTTCACTCTCTCTCGGCCGTCAGGGATTTTCGCAAGGCCTTCTTCGAATACGAAACGATCGGGAAAGAAGAGGAGATAATCGTCGATAGAGTCTCATTCAACGCTTTCTACATAGAGGGAGTTTTCACTTTCAACGGCAAAGAGCTGCTGATCTCTACACCCGTAAAAGTAATCGAAGCGCCCTGATCGGGCGCTTCGAATTTGTCGATCCGGCCGGTTTTACGAACCGGAGGAATCCATTATCTTCTCGCTGTTGAATACCTTCGCCAGCGCGAATATCAGGACCGAAACATATGTCAGGTTGCTCAAGAGCATAAGTAAAAAGCGCCAGCTCACGAACTGCAAGGTTATTATGTCCTTCATGACGAATATCGAGTTTATGAGCGGGATGATATACAGGAGCGGGTTGTCCGGCGATTCCATTTGCATGGTGGCGACGCCCAGGACTACGGCGAAAATGTAGATCGGAAGTATGTAGCCACCGCCCTCCTTTATGTTTCTGGCCAGCGAACCGAGGAGCACGATGATCGAAGCGGCCAGCCCCGCCATAGTGAGCAGCGTTACGAAAAGCCCGGCCAGAGTGGAAGGTGAAAGAGACGAGAAGTTCATCTCTCCGGCGCCGAAGGCCGGTCCTCCCAGTCTGAAAGCGATTATCAGGCCGATGAAGGTGAAGACACTGTTGAGCACCGCGATCATCATCACATAGAGGATTTTGCCCATCGCTATCGAAGTCCTGGAGACCTGATTCACAAGCAAGACCGGCATGCTGCCCCTTTCCTTCTCGCCTGCGGTGGTATCGAGGCCTATGTTCATGGCTCCGGAGAAGATATATATCAGCAGAAAGTACGGTATCAAAACCGCGAGAAACTCCGTTCCACGTGACTCTTCGGGGGCGACATCCTCCTGCTGAACGCTGACCATATTGAGATCGGCCAGCGTCAAACCGTGCTGTGCCAGCCTGTCGGCGAGCAAGAGGCTCGAGTAATTGGAGAGGGCGTTTCTAATCATCTGGGCGCCGTAGGAAGAGCCTCTCGAGGTCGAATTGAAGTAAACCTTCGCATCCAGCCCTTCGCCCCTCGCTATTCTCTGATCGCTGTCGGCAGGGAACTCGACGATCAAGTAATTGTCCCTGGATAAAACCGCCTCTTTATCTGTGTTCTGAACGGCCCTGTACTTAATCAGGCCGGTGAGGATCCCTTCGAAGCGTTCATCGGGAAGATTCACCAGGTTCACCTCGTACACGGTCTCTTCGAAGGATTTGGCCTGCGAGGTGCTGACGGTGTTGATCACCAGGAAGATAACCGGCATGATCAGCATGGGAAGTATGAGGACCGCGAAGATGGTTCTTCCATCCTTGAAGACGTTTTTCAGTTCTTTCCTGAAGATGATGAGGGCGTCTCTAAGCATTCTCCATTACCCCCTCTCTTTCGGCCACTTTGAAGAAGAGATCCTCGAGGTTGTCTTCGTTGAACTTCCCGTACAGGCCCTCGAGCGAGTCATCCTCGACCAGGCGGCCCTTGAATATTATGCCGACGTTGTCACAGAGCTTTTCGGCGACAGCCATTATATGGGTCGATATTATTATCGTCTTCCCCTGTCTGCGATAATCCTTCAAGAACCCCGTTACCGTTCTTGCGGTCAGTATGTCCAGACCGTTCGTAGGTTCGTCGAAGATTATAACTTCGGGGTTGTGAATCAGGCTCACGGCCATCGCGGCCTTTTGTTTCATACCGCTTGAGAGCTTTCCGACCTGTTTGTCTAGAAATTCCCCCATATCCAGATATTCGGCCATTTCCATGATGGCCTTCTTTATATCGCCGTTCTGCATATGGTTTAGCTCTCCGAAGAACTGGAGCAACTCTCTGGGCGTAAGGTTTCCGGAAAGTTTCATATCGCTGGTAAGGAAACCGATCCTCTTGCGCACCTGGGTCGCATCTTTGACCGAGTCGAACCCCATCACCTGCGCCTTGCCCGAATCCGGCTTCAAAAGAGTGGCGATGATGCGCAGAGTGGTAGTCTTGCCCGCCCCGTTGGGGCCGAGCAAGCCGTATATTCTGCCCGGTTGCGCTTTGAAGCTCACTCTGTCGACGGCTTTCACTTTTTTCTTTCTGCTTTCGAAGGTCTTCTCTATCGAACTGATCTCGACCATCCTGCACCTCCTTGCTGTCGAAATAACCCGAAGAACATCGTCTCCATTCGATAAAAAACACTGTTTTAGTTTGACTTCAATTACTTTCTATATTATGAGCCGTATAGTAAATAATATCAAGTGGCATTTTCAGTTATTTCATTTATTAATTAACTATAGTATAATGGTCTTCAGAACAGGGCAAGTTACAACGAAAAATCAGGAGGTAAATGATGAAAGTTGGAAAGTCTCGGTTTTTACTCGATAAAAGGCCCGCTCTGAAGAAGCTGGTAGGGCTTCTAGGAGAGACGTATCCATACGTCTCCATTCTCGGAACCGATGTGGCGGGCAAGACCTACAGGGTCACTACAACCGGAATCGCCGTGAAGGGAAGCGACTGGTTGGAAAGAGGCTTCGTGATCAGGGTGCATGACGGGCAGAGATACTTCGAGTATTCATTCAACGAAGTAGATGAAGACTCCCTAGAGGGAATCGCCGAGTACGTAAGGGAAAGAACTGGGAGCGCTTCGAAGACCATAAAGGAGCTGTCGCTCTCTTACACTTCTCTGACACCGCCTGAGGAGGAGAAAAGCGAGATCGATTTCGAAGGCGAAGTGGCGGTATTGCCCGGCCAGACGAGTCCGGGCGAGATAATCCGGAAGCTTTCAGCCATAAGGGACAGAGCCCATGCGATTTCCGAAGAGATAGTGAACGTGATGACGCTTATGGAGAACGTGAGGGTCAGCAAGCTCTTCGTATCCACCAGGAAAGACCTTTATCAGTCGTACATGTGGTCTCAGGCGGCTCTTTACGTTTTGGCCAGGCGCGACGGAATCACCAAATACGGTATCGAGGGCTTTTCGGGCCTCAAAGGACTGGAAATACTCGACGAAATGGAAAGCAAGATCGACAAAGTCGTTGACAACGCGCGCATGTTGCTATCGGCTGGGCGAATCGAGCCCGGTGTTTACGATGTAATCTGTTCTCCCGATGTGGCCGGACTGATAGCTCACGAGGCCTTCGGCCACGGCGTGGAAATGGATATGTTCGTCAAGGGAAGGGCGAAAGCCGTGGAATACATGGACAGAGAAGTCGCCTCCGGGCTTGTCACGATGCACGACGGGGCCGCTTCGGCGAGAGAAGTCTCATCGTACGTTTTCGACGATGAAGGAACTCTGGCCCACGACACTGTGATCATCAACGGGGGTATTTTGAAGCGAGGTATATCCGATATCATATCGGCGACGGTTCTGGGCACCGAACCCACCGGAAATGGAAAGAGGGAGTCTTTCGAACGCAAAGCGTACGCCAGAATGACGAACACTTATTTCGCCCCGGGTTCCGACTCTCTGGAAGAGATGATCGCCTCAATAGAGTCCGGATATCTCCTGGAGAACTACTACAGCGGTATGGAAGATCCGAAAAATTGGGGAATCCAGTGTGTGATCGCCTACGGGAGAGAGATAAAGGATGGAAAATTCACCGGAAAGGTCGTGTCTCCCGTGATGATGACCGGTTATGTTCCCACCCTGTTGAAATCGATCTCCATGGTCTCCGGAGAAATCGAGCTTTCCGGAACCGGTGCCTGCGGCAAGGGTCACAAAGAATTCGCAAAGGTTTCCTCCGGAGGACCATACATAAAAGCCAAAGCGAGGTTGGGATAATGCTTGAAAAGATAGTCAAACGTCTCCAGAAAGCCGATATAAACGGCTGGAAAATAGAAGAGAAATTCATCGAAGGTCAGGAGTACTTCTTCGTCAAGAGAGAGCTGGATCTGAGCCGGGCGAAGAAGGTAAGGCATTTCGATCTCACCGTTTACAGAGATTTCTACGAATCCGGAGAGAAGTACAGGGGCAGTTCCAGCACCAGATTGTCGCCCACGATGTCGGATGACGAACTACAGGCCGCGATAGACGAGGCTGCCTTTGCGGCCGGTTTCGTCAAGAACCCGTGGTATCCTCTCGTTTCTTCTTCAGTGGAGCGACTGGGATCGCATGATCGCGATCTTCAGGAGCTCTCATCGAACGCTATGGAGGCGATCTTCAAGGCCGATAACCGCGAAGGGGCCTGGCTCAACTCGATGGAGCTGTTCATAACCAGGAGCAGTCACAGGATAATCAACTCCGAAGGTGTCGATGTATCCTACACCGGATATAGAACATATATCGAAACTATCGTGAACGCCTCCGGAAAGGAAGAGGTCGAGCTGTACGACCAGCTGTTGCTATCGCTGCCAGAAAAGAGAATCATAGAGGAAAGAATCCATGATCTCCTGGCCAAGGCCATCGATAGATCTCTGGCCGTATCGACTCCCTTCCTGAAGGCGATACCGGTTATACTCACCGGCGACCCGGCCAAAGAAGTCGCGCGATATTATCTCAACCAGTCGAGCGCCAGGATGAAGTACGATAGGATCTCGCAGGTTGAACCCGGAGAGTCGGTACAGGGAGATGAGAGGGGCGACAGAATAAACCTGAGCCTCGTTCCAGACCTCGAAGAATCTTACTTTTCAGCCCCCTTCGACGAGGATGGTTTCAAACTGTCGAGAAGAGATATAGTCAAGAACGGCCTGCTCGCGGGGTACTGGGGCAACTTGAG
>Ga0116195_1002222_pt1 | contig 10354 bp, 8 predicted proteins | sample AD_SCU002_MetaG_FD_89881 | JGI IMG/M metagenome (GOLD analysis project Ga0116195, IMG submission 89881) | Active sludge microbial communities of municipal wastewater-treating anaerobic digesters from China - AD_SCU002_MetaG | ecosystem: Engineered > Bioreactor > Anaerobic > Digestate | place...
CTTGTGGTAGTGCCACGCCTTGACGACGCCCGGGTAGGCCGTCGTGCAGTAGACCTGGCCGAACTGCTCGAAGATCTCGTCGTCACAACGGAGGACCTCCATCAGCCAGCCGCGCTCGTCGGGAATGACGTTGAGTTTCTTGATTCTGACGCCGTCGATAGTGTTCTGCATCGTTGTCACCGCATTGCATATCGTGATGTCGGGATTTTCGGCGGGAGGATTCCGTCAAGAGAGGACGTTATTCTCCGGGAATTGCCCCGTAATCTGGTGGAGATTATTTCTCGGTTGTCTATATATACGTAACCTTTTTGGTGTAATTGTTGAGATGAAGGTAGAGTTAAATTGTGATACTTAGAGATGTTCAATTAAGAAGAAACCATTATATCTCAAAGAAGATCGTCTTCAACTACCTTCTCTTCATCAGTTACATCGACCAATTGAACGAGAGGGCTGGCATCTAGAAGTTCACCTGAGCTCCTTTCGCCCTCTTCGGCGAAGCAGGAGATACCCACAAGGTTTATTGATTGGGACAGGCAGTTAGGAGAGGCGCACAAGGCTTCTCTACTGAAAAGATGACTTATCTCCAGCGTCGATTTATCATGCTGGATCTTCCACGATGAACTCTCTTGGCGCCTGAGTTTGTGTACCTCCCTGTCCTCACTCGTATCATAGGCTCCAGATTATCATGAATGATCGAGGTGATGGTACGGGCTAGGATCCACCAGTGCTTGCGGTATCAGGTAGAGCGATATCGGATGTTATAATAGATGGGAAAACTGGATTTATATGGAGAGTTATTCCCGGAGTTCATCATAAAGAACGAAAAGTGGTTTGTGATCGAGAATTCTACGTTTGAAAAAAACTGCAGATAACTAGGAAAGAATGCTTTAGCACATTGATTAGTCATGCTTATTCCAAATGTAATCCAAGAGCAGCGCTTCCAGAAGATCATTCTTATCTTTCTGTTTCTCCTTTTGAGCGTAGCGCTTATTATCACTTGGAATGCGCCAGCTGTGGGCTATGAGGCTTCTATTTATCGGTCGACGCCGCTGATTCTCTGGGTCAGCTTGATCTCTTTGGTAATAGTCGGGATAACACTTGTTGTTACATCGGCAGCAAAGAATGGATTTGAACAGGGTTCTCTCTGGAAGATCGGGTTCTTGCTCATATTCCTGAGTTACGTCGTTTGTTTGGCCCTTTTCATTATTCGTAACTATTACATGTTAGGTGTAGGTGGAGATGTCGCCACCCACATTGGTTGGACTAAAGATACCCTTAACATAGGCCACTTGCCAACTTCACTGTTCTACCCAACTATTCATATTTACCTGTCTGAAACTATTCTCATAACGGGTCTCGATTTGATTTTTCTGCATAAAATTGCCCCACTAATTTTAAGTCTTCTTTGCATTCTTTTTATGTACGTTTTCGCTAGAACTCTGCTTTCCAAGTCTGCTGAAGTCCTGCTGGCTGTGGTTATCAGTTGTAGTCTAGCGTTTGGTTGGTATCTGGACCTGACAGCTAATGCCCTAGCTAATCACTTTCTTCCGTTTGCACTATTTTTGGTAGTTAGGTATCTTCAGCAGAGGACATGGCCTTGGGCAATTGCGCTCTTTACTGTACTTCTGCTCTACCCTGTTTTTCATCCTTTACCGGCTGCCTTCTTGGGACTAACATTCCTTACGCTCTGGATCCCTCTTATACTGCCAAAACTAACTGAAGTTCTCCGTGAAGGAAAGATAAACTATTCGAACCTTAGTGGACCTGACTTTAGGTCGGTTTTGCCTTTTCTAATATTGCTAACCTGGTTTATCTTTTGGATGTCTTCTTTCTCTATATGGGGTTGGACAATTCAAAGTATTTACGAAACAATCTGCTTGGAAGGAGGCCCCTCAAAGATTTTAGATCTCGCAGATGAGATCTCATATGCACAGGGATACGGATACAATGTTACCGAGCAGGTTGTCAGGAGACTTTGGAGCCCAATTGTTCTTTCGGTCCTGTCTGCAATATCTCTACCGTTGTTATGGAGGAATTTTCAGAATGGACATCATCGAAAATACCTTTTTTCTTTCTACGGTCCATTTGGAATGGTAGCGCTTGCCATACCGCCGCTCTACATTTTTAACCTTGCCTTCGGCCCACTCAGGCTTATGATCTATATATCGATGCTAGGAACTGTTTTTGCAGCATATCTCCTCGCTCATCTGTTAACTAGGGAAAGGGGAAACTCTGGATTAAAAAAATTTAATCAGCAAAAAGTTTTTGTTATAATAGTAATTTTTGGTCTTTTTCTTGGCGGCATGCTCAACCTCTATTCGTCGCCATATAACCTAGAACACAATCGTCAGACTACTCTGTCAGAAGTTGTGGGCATGAAATACTTCTTCGAGCACCGCGATGTAAACGTGTCCTTATCTGGGATTACGATCACTCCAGGGAGGTTTGCTGATGCGTTCCTCACTCCCGATGAGAGAGCCGTGCAGAATCTTCCTTGGGGACTTGGAGATCGAGTTGCTCCGTGGCACTTTGGGTATGATAGGTTCTTCTCGATGTCTTCAGCTTATGATGAAGAGACTGATCTTGTTATAGGACAACGAGATAAAGTGATTTACGTGGATTATTTCCCAGAAATGGCACAATTTCGGTTTACCATTCGGGATTTCGAACGATTAGATGAAGATCCTGGAGTAAACTTCCTTTATTCTAACGGAGGCTTTGATCTCAGAAAGATCATATCGTAGTTTAGGTCGTCTCATGAAAGAACATTCTACAATCAATTTCCCCTTTTTAGTGGTTTCAATTGATGCAATATGGTTGGCGGGATTTACAACTATTCAAATGAACTACTTCATCTGAGTGTATTTAGAGTATCCGGATGTTCCGCTCAATTATCCAAGTTCTCAAATCCGTTATCTAACCCTTTTCTAGGTGGTATGTTGAGATCGAATTACATAGATATGGGTCGCTGCGATGGTTTCTCGCCTGTTTTGAGGATTTTTTGCTCTGAACAAATTACTAGCGCTTTGCTAGGCTTTTTGAAGAAGTCTCTGGGGGCCAAATTACCAGCTCCACTTCGCGGCTTCGCTTTCAACGTGCGGGCTGTGGTTCTCCCCCTTGTCGCCACACGCGAAGCCATGAATGACGCGAAACCCGGGTGTCTGAATGTTGGCCGCCTTCTCGTTTAGGCGTCGCCCGATACCACGTTGTTGCCGGATGCCAAAATTAGCGAAGTACTGAGTACTGGCTCTGTGTTGGGCTCACTGATCTCCTATATCACTAAGTCTATGGGATCATGTCCAATTCTGATGGTGAGTAATACGTCACTCTGGAGAAACTTAACATGATGAATTCCCTGATACGTCTATTCGACGCTTGCGATATGTTTCTTTCGAAGAGTATCTCTCTTTGCTCTCCTCAATCTCCTTGCGGTATTTTTCATAGTCATCCCTGTTTGTGGAGGGGCAGGCGGTGCTTTTTTTAGCTATCCATACTCAACGGGCAAGGGTCTACAATTGTTCTCTGATTTTGCCTGCCGACAGAATCCCTTCTAGATGCTATGCCTTCACTCTGGAGTGTGCCTTGACGATGCGCAAGTATTTGTCACGACCACCCTGTGCTGTTCCATCGTGCACGTGAGTTGTCGAAGAATGATTAGACAACTGCAAGCACGGTGGCAATATGGTCAATATCTCGTTAGTCGCGCCGAAGGTGTGGATATCCGCTACTATCACGCAGATCTAACTCGAAGAGATGATGCATCCGCCAAAACGAGTCTGACTTCGGTGCGGGCGTTATATCGTTCTTTCTGTTCGGACCACTTTGGAGTGCTTCTTCATGCCGTAGAGGGTATCTACTCTCAGGTGTTCAACTATAGGTAATGTGCTAGATACTGTAACATTTGTCTTTTAGTTTTATGGTTAAAATGAGTCTTAGTTATTTCAGTAGCCAATAATAGCGCCTTTCCATAAATCGATATCTAGAATGCTCTTTTCCATGCCCAGGCATTCGGGAGAGTGACTTGACGCAACTCGCCCCTGTCATGCCCATCCCCCGTTTAAGCGCTCTCCATCTTCATCGATCCGCATGCACCCCTCCGTGCCAGAATAGATACCTAATTATCCCTTGCCCACCTAAACATAGAATGTCTCAATGCCCAGCCCAGAGCCCTCCCGATCGTCCTCCTTCGCCACCGACGTCCTCAAGCTCGTCACCGGCACCACCTTCGCCCAGGCCGTCACCATTCTGGCCTCACCGCTCCTCACCCGCCTCTACGGCCCGGAGGCCTTTGGGTTCCTCGCGCTCTTCACCTCGATCACCAGCATCATCGGGGTCATCGCCTGCATGCGTTACGAAATGGCGATCATGCTTCCAAAGACCGATGAGGAAGCCGCAAACCTGTTGGGCCTCTGCCTCCTCTGTGTGGCGGTGGTCAGCGGGCTGACGATGCCGGCCCTGTACTTCGGCGGTGATGCCCTCCTCTCCCTCCTCAAGGCGCCTGCCCTTGACCCCTACCTGATTCTGGTTCCGCCGTTCGTCTTCATCAGTGGGGTCTTCCTCGCGCTGAACTACTGGAACTCGCGCACCAAGCATTTCGGACGGCTCTCTGTTGCCTGGGTCACCAGTTCACTTGCCACAACTGGCACCCAGCTGGAAGCAGGATTTGCCGGGTATGCGACGGAGGGGAGCCTTATTGGTGCGAAGTTGGTGGGTTCCGTGATCTCCACCGGAGTTCTTGGGGGCCAGATCTGGCGGGATGACCACGCGTTGTTACGCAAGAGCATTTCGTGGAGAGGGATGTTCGAGGAGTTGAGACGGTACAAAAAGTTCCCAATGATAGACAGCGGCTCAGCCCTGCTGAATACAGTTTCGTGGCAACTGCCGGCATTTTTTCTCGCTGCCTTTTTCTCCCCTGCAGTAGTGGGTTTCTATGCCCTAGGTTTCATGGTGCTTCAACTCCCGATGAGTCTGATCGGTGGTGCAATAGCACAGGTCTTCTTCCAGCGTGCCTCAGAAGCGTACCGTCAAGGCATTCTTGCACCGCTAGTAGAGAATGTCTTTGTGGTGCTGTTAAAGTTGAGTGTTCTTCCTATGCTCTTGCTTACAGTAGCCGGGGAGGAACTTTTTTTCGTGATCTTTGGGGCGGCATGGGGTGAGGCAGGAATATACACTCAGATACTCAGCATCTGGACGATCTTCTGGTTTATATCTTCACCGCTCAGTAACATTCTTTCTGTGCGGGAAAAACTCACAGTGGGCCTTGGCACGACCTTACTTAACTTTTCTACCCGGTTTCTGTCACTGACAATTGGAGGGGTATTGGGGAGTGCAGTTCTTTCAATAGCGCTGTTTTCGATTTCGGGGGTTCTCGTTTATGGGTTTTCTTGTTCCGTCTTTTTAAGACTCGCTGGTATACCCGTGTTGAAGACGTTACGCCTGATAACAAAGAGCCTTACACTTGCAGTGCCGTTTTTGATCCCGCTCATATTAGTGAAGTTCTTCGCAGTTTCGCCTATCATGGTGACCCTCTTGGCATTTTTGGTACTAATTGCGTATGGTATCTACATTGTCCTAACAGATCCTCTACTGTGCGATCTTGTTACTGGACTGAAGATGCAATATCTGGATAAAGTGTAACTATTATACGTATGTAAGTATTTCTACACCATTTTGAGGTATTAACAAAACATGTGATGTTTTTGTTTTTATTAGCACTAAATGGCTTGCTTGAATCGAGAGATGTGCCCATTTTTACGGTGTCACTGTTTTAAGTTATTATTTATTGAATCTATAAAGTAATCTTTCCATTTCTCCACCGAAAAATTTTCCACTACATACGTGTATCCAGCATCATTTGGACTCCATTCCTCTATTAATTTTGGAACTAGGCTCGAAATTTGTTCTTGATTTTCAATTTTTATTGTGTGAGGAAAATCATATGTCCACAGCACATGTAATCGATAATATAATGCCTCAAGGACACTTAACGATAAACCATCATGTTCGGTATATCTTACGAAAAATCTTGACCTTTGGTACATTTCAGACATCTTTGCATTATCTACTCTGGGAGACAATATTACATTTGATGGCATCTTTTGAGAGAAATCTAGTGGTATCTCATTTAGGTCAGGGTGAATAAGTAAAAAAGTATAGTCGGACCATCTCTCTGCGAGATGGAGTATTTTATCTCCTCCGTAGAATTGAAATTTACTATAGGGAACATAACTTAAGAAATCAATATCTTTTATAATTTCGCTTTTTGTACTGCTAAGTTGGTTTTCATCTATTGTTGTGAGTGGTAAGTAGGCTGCGTCTATGTCTAAACTTGCTAATTCATCTACTAGCCAAGGAGATCCTGCGAAATTGATCAGTCCCCCTTTTTTCTGTTTTCGAAGGAATAACTTTTTCCATATTGCTGAATATAGCTTTGCAACCCCCTTTTTATTATTTGATTCGTTTAACACATCTGTCCCAATCCAATGAATTATTAATATTGGATTTCTTCGAATCCACAGATAGATGTATCTCCAGAGCGAAGGCCCTCTTCCAGAGATCCAATATATGTATTTTCTTCCAAATAACCAATGAGCACATTCAAATTTTTTAAGCACACTGGGGTCATGTGTTTCAAATCTTTTATCAGCATCTAATACCTTCTGTACTAGGTCCCGATGATATTTGTTTCCACCTACAATAATTTCTAACTGCTCATTCATTTTTATCACTGTGGTACGAATCTATCACTTTTTCTGCGACAAGTATTCCTGCTTTAATAGAATCTTCCATTGATCCATATATCCAATTTCCATATCTCCCTGCATTGTAGACGTTATACTGTTCCAGTACGTTTTCCATAGTCTCGGTATCCTTTTTCCAAGTTTTGTTGTATACTGCATACGCAGGATTTATGTCAATAATATCAATAATTTCTATACATTTTTTATCTATATCTAAAATTTCTTCTAATTGACAAACTATATCTGAATATTGTGGTAGACTGTTATAGGCTGTATTGCGTGCTGAAGTTTCAACGTACAATAAGTCATTGCCACCGCAAGACAAATTTTTTGAAAACTGACTGAAGTTCCCGATTCTGTATATTCTTGATTTTGTACTAGGAACATATATCCACGAGTATTTTGGAGATTTCGTAGAGGGGACAGCAACAAAAAATGCTCTTACTATCGTCCACTCTAGATTCTGGTGAATTTTATCATTTAAATGAGTTATTTTCAATAGTTCTGGCGATGGAATTGTAGTGATTAGGTGGTTATATGAAATCACATAATTGCCACATCTAATAAATTTATTATCCAAGTCAATATCGGAAATATCTGCATTAAGAACAACATTGTCTGAAACTTTTTCTAACAATGCATCCGATAATATCTGGATCCCCCCTGATTTTGGGTAATAAAAATATGCGTTATAGCCTGAAGAATCAATCTCTGTTTTTATGAACGCTCCTTCTATTATTTTATCAGGATCTGGTCTAGGCACAAATTTACCCATCCATTCCGTTGTCATATCTGAAGCGCAAGTTGCCCACAGTTTTTCATTATAGGGTTTCATGAATACTTCAGATATCCCCTTTCCTAGTGTTCTATAGCAGTAATCCTCAAAAGAGCAATATTCTTTGTCTTCAACATCTTTATTTTCGAAGCGTACTTTTAAGTAGTCTAATACGCATCTATCTCTACTTTTTTCGGATAAATAAGCTAGGTTGTATTGAAATGGGTATGGGACGATACTTCCATCGACAAATATTACGGAATTCCTTTGGACTTTTTCGAACTCTTCTGATAATTTCAGGTCATCAAAAATTAGTTTTTTGACCCTTTCATCACTTAAGTGGAGCGCATGCCCCGTTAAGTCATATGTATAACCATTTTTTTTGATACTTTTTGCTGTCCCACCAACCTGATTTGACTTCTCAAGAAGTATAAAATCTAATTTTTCTTTGTGTAGGTGAAGTGCTACAGTTAAACCCGCTAAACCTCCCCCCAATATGACCACATTCTTATGTATAGAAACCATCACCTAGACCTCCATGATTATATATATTTTCGCATACCCTCACTCGATCCCCCTGAGGCAACCCCCCCCGCGATCTATGGCCCTTCACCCTAACGAGGCAGAAGTTCGACCAGGCCTGCCTAGCGCTTGCGAGGGCTTTTGTGAGATCCCCATTCTTCAGGGAGGAGAGGGTGGCGTAACCCTTGGAGAGCGTGGACCGATAGACCCTATCGATATCATGGGTAAGGCAGACGGCGAACGGCTGGCCGTCGGGGTACTCGGAGTGATAGCCCTGCTCGGCGAGATACTGTGAGGCGCGAGGCTCAAAGGGCTCCCAGTGGCTGCTCATGTAATGGGGAAACCGGCCGTAGCCGCCCCTGAATGTCTTGCCGTACTCCTTCGCACAGGTGAAGAGGCGCCAGATCTCCGGGTCCTGCTGGAGAATGTCATACATCTGCATGGTTGTGTTAGAGATTGTTGGCGTCGTCGGTATATGTTCATGTCCATTTTTGTCTGGTCAGATGATCCCCCTGTAGGCGAAACCCGCCACAATCGACATCGGGATCTATTGTACTCCGCTCGTCTACCTGCTAACTGCCTGCACCCGCAGAGTCATCGCACCTCACCGGGCGCGAGATCCGATGCTCTAGGGCTGAGCCCAAGTTGGAAAGCGCTACTTGCCGGTACTGGTGTACTGCAGGGCGGTGGCGTGGAGTTCCTCCTCTCACCCCCCGCCCAACACCCCCACGGTCACCGCCACCACCCCGCCGACGACCCCGCCGGCCCCGGTGCTCATCGTCGAGAGCCGCCGCTCTTCCCCGGCTTTCTCGGCCCGCCAGCCCTCCAGCGCCCGGATCCGGGCCTCAAATTCCTCGTCCTGCGCCTCCATTGTCTGCAGCGTCTTACAGATCCACTTCACATCCCGGTTCGTCTCGTAAACGAGCTCCCGGGTAGTCTTTGCGTCGGTCATCCTGGTACCCCCGGAGGACAATAAGTTATCAAACCCTGGTCCGACGATTACAACTCGCGACAGGCTCATAACCGGAGCGGGAGCATCGAAGGTTGCAACATTGCAGCAGGTTACCGCAGGATTCCAGCCCCGGCCGCGAAGATCGAACGGCCGGGGAAGGCGCCGGATCCGGCAGTACTTGTACAGATAGAGAGATGCGTCTCTCTTAGTACTGAAGTACAGCAGAACACGCACACAGCCCCCGATACCGGTGCCGGGGTGGGTGGCTGTGCGGGCGTGTGCGAAATCCGGAATGCCGAAAAGATCTCACGATACCGCTCTCACGGGATGAAAATCAGGATCGAACGCCTCAAAGCCACCCTTTGAGTGACATCACCGGCTGCAACACGCTGAAAACAGGTGCAAAGCGTGGGCCTGTGTTGCAAGAGTCTCTGCCCGGAGCCCTCGACCACCGGACGTTTACCCGGGCGAAAGTCGAACTCGGCCGGTGTGACGTCTGAGCAGGAGAGCAACGATCCGGATGGATACATTTTGGTCCACGTGGAACATAGTTCGACCAATTGGTGAAAAGGTTCCGTCACCAGCACAGGATATACCAAAACCGACTCTGTTCGCCGGCTTTCGTCGCATCCGCAAGAAGATGGAGACGATCTCCTGCCGTGTTGCCCTGCACATGAAACCGTCAGACCGAAAAAAGTGGTGTTATCCCTGCAACGCATGCCGGTTCTTATCCCCCCGGCCGATCCCACGGTACACGAACCCCGCCCCGATCCACGCATCTGGCTCCGCCACGTTCCGCCCGTCGACGACCGCCGGGTGCGCAGACCCAGAGAGCTCCTTCACCCGTGCGGGGAGAAGTCCCCGGTACTCCTTGTGGCCGGCAAACACTACAACAGCGTCTACGCCGGAAAGCACCCCTTCGAGGTCCCGCGAGAGCCCGGGCGGCGCATCCGGCGACGTCGCCGGGTCCACCCAGGGGTCGTGCACGGCAACCTCCGCACCGGCAGCGAGCGCCGCGTCACGGAACGGCTCCGCCGGCGTGTTCCGGGCATCGTCGGAGTCGTTGATGAAGGCCCAGCCGAGCAGCGCGATCTTCGATCCCGCGAGGGTCTTGCCGACCTCGGCCAGCGCCGACTCGGTCAAATGCAGCATGTGCTCGGGCATGAAGTCGTTGACCCCGCGGGCGAGGGTGTAGAGGGACTCCCGGCCTTCAGGCCAGTCCAGTTCCCCGCCGAGCACCTGCACCCCACGCTCCAGGTGGTAGGTGTCCTTTGTCAGGCAGTGGCCGCCGACCCCGGCCCCCGGCCAGAGGATCGCCCGGGTGATCCCCTCGCCCTCGAGCGACGCCACCCCGGCCCGGACGTC
>Ga0116195_1002235_pt1 | contig 10308 bp, 7 predicted proteins | sample AD_SCU002_MetaG_FD_89881 | JGI IMG/M metagenome (GOLD analysis project Ga0116195, IMG submission 89881) | Active sludge microbial communities of municipal wastewater-treating anaerobic digesters from China - AD_SCU002_MetaG | ecosystem: Engineered > Bioreactor > Anaerobic > Digestate | place...
AGCATCGTCGTCATCCAGCCCGTGACGACCATCTACGCATCCTCGTGGCTGCCCTGGCTGCTCGCGGCGGTCTTCTTCATCGCGTTCGGCAACGTCATCCTCGCCATCGCGAACTTCATCAAACGGCCCACCGAGCCCTACCCCCGTCCGGAGGTCCTCGAATGAGACGCCTGATCGACGAATACGGAACCACCTACACCGTTGACGACGAGGTCCTCGACACCCCCTGCAACGGGGAACCGACCAAACGCCTCTACGATCAGGCCACCGGGCAGGCATACGACCTCCCCGCCGACCTCTTCGACGACGAACCGGCCGCACCCTCTCTCCCGGTCCTGCCGGAACGCACCCCGGCCTACCAGGAGAAGCTCGTCGAGGTCCTCCTCGAAAAATGCACGCTCGACGTCAAAGACAAAGAGCGGGTCGCGCTCCTGATCGGCCCGGCACTTGCCATCGGCAAGATCACCAGCCAGGAAGACTTCGCCATCGCCATGATGGAGGTCGAGAACCTGATCCGGTCGCTCTACATCTCCAACACCATCTCCGAGGAGGATTCGGTGTATCTCATGGACCAGATCGAGTTCTTCGCCCGCTGGCAGCTGCGCCGGAGCATCACGTTCGACGGCAAACCCAACGAGCGCGAATGGTGGACTATTCAGAGCATCCACCAGAAGACCGAGATTAAGGGAGAACAGCCCGGCAGCGGCGGCGGCATCCTCGGCGCGTTCGGCCGGGCATTTGGAAAACGGAGGTAACCATCCATGCTTGACAACCCGATAACCTGGGTATATATATCATTTGGGCTCGCCGGCCTCGTCGTCATCCTGATCGTCGCGCTCGTCGCGGGCTAACTGATCCTGAAACCCGTCGCCCTCCCCTACATCAAGTGCCGGGGGAAGGCAAAGACCCCACTGATGGGGATCTTCCAGCGGAACGGCCGGCTCCGGCTCGTCCCCGGCAAGTACGTCGCCGAGATGTACGAAGACCCCGACCCCAAGAACCCCGTCGCGTTCTTCAAGTCCGACACCGGCGGCTACAAGATCGGTGCCTGTGACCTCGAAATCTTCTACGACGGCGCCGTTGCCGCCACCTCTCCGGACCTGGTGGTCGCCGTCCAGGAGCTCCGGGACATGGGATACCGGAACATCGACGACCTGATGCGGGCAGTCCGGGCCGGTACGTTCAAGGGCGACCAGTTCACCCTCAAGGGCGAGACGGTCTGTTTCGACAACGGCACCATCAGCATCCCCCTCATCCGGCAGTTTGACCCCTCCCAGGTAGAAATCTTCAGCAAGGGCAAACCGGCCATCACCAAAGCCTACAGCGACACCAAGCTCAACATCGACCGCAGAGCCCGACAGGAGAAATTCTACGAGAACCCCCAGATCATGGCGCTGGGGTTCATCCTTCTGATGGGGTGTCTCGGCATCGGGCTCATGAAGTCGCTCGGGGTGTTCTGAGATGAGCGAGGCGCGGTCCCATGGCTGAGATCACCCGCCCGGGAGGCACTCCTGGGCAATCCATTGCTCCCGACACCACGGCCCCGACCGCGCCGACCATCACCGCGCCCGGCGCTCCCGTCGTGACCTCTCCAGTCTCCTCGAGCTCCCGCCGGCGCGAACAGGCGATGCGCAAGAGCCTCGCAGAGACCGAAGAGCGGTTCGGTGGAAGCCGGTATCTGAGCCGGGACCGGAAAAGCAAGATCCGGCCCACCGCCGCCCCGGCAACCCCCGTATCCGATGCCTACGTCATCACCATGCGGCCCAAAGACGCCGCACCGAAGAGACAGGAGGTGCTGGAGAACCTCGTCATCCGGGAGGAGCAGCGGAAGCGGGAAGACTGGCTCCGGGAAGAAGAGATCAAGGCGGCCGTCCTCCCCCATCATCTTCAGGCAGAGGTGCAACAGGCCGCGCAGATCGAGTATTACAACCGCGTATCCCAAGAATACAACAAAGCACTCGCAGAACAGCGGCGCCTGGACGACGAAGCCGCCCGATACGGATATTCATCACACGAAGCCCTCCAGGCAGCCATCCGGGAGGAGAAGGCGATCAAGCGGGCAAACGAACTCGGGCTCTCTCTCACCGAAGCGCAGCAGATCGCCCAGACCATCGCCCGGGAAGGGTATCAGGGCGCCGCCGTCCACTACGGCCAGGATCCGCAGGCGATGATCGCCGAGCAGACCGCCCGGGCGGAAGCGGCCCAGCGGTCCCTGCGGGAGAACTTCGGCGTCGAGATGGACTCTTCCCCCGGAGATTACCTCCGGGACCTCTCCCAGTTCGCCACCGAGCACCGGCAGACCGCCTCCTCCCTCCAGCAGACCCCCCAGAGCTCCGGGATGCGGATAACCGCGACGGGCCTGTCGATGAAGACCAGCGACTACCCCGCCCCGCCGAAGGGTCTGAATCAGAGCGTTGCCCGTCTCACAAAAAACGCAGATGGGACCGGATGGAACGTTGAGGCCGGCATCGTGGCGCCGTCGCCGGTCCCGAATGCGGATGACCGTTCTGAGCTGGAGCGAACCCTCCAGACTCACCCGTTCCTCCTCTCTCCTTTTGGACGACTCGTCCAGGACATCTGGGACGACCGCAAAGAGATCGCCCAGGCCGGGGTGGATGCCGAAGAGGCGTATAAACGGTACGGAGAGCGGCGGAAGGCTGTAGAAGATGCCGGGCTGCTCGTCGGAGACGAATTCCTGATCAGTGATCCACGATCCCAGATCCAGTTCGACGAACTCAGAATATCCGCCGAAGCCGCCACCGCTCGGGCCAAGGAGGCCGAAGACCTCCAGAAACAGGAACTGTTCGGCGTCCCCTACAAGTTCAGCGAATGGGAGACCGGGCTGGCAAAGACGCTGAACCTACCAAAAATGACCCGGGAGCAGGCGTTCGGTCTGACCCGGCTGCAGGACCCGCTCATCAGCCAGATCCCGGCCATCGCCGAGTTCCGAGCCGGCGTGCTCTCCGGCGCGTATAGCGGCATCAGAGACCGGCCGCTCACGGGCCTCGCATCGTTCGGGATCGGTCTCGTCGGCGGTGCGGCCGTCAAGGGTGCAACGATGCTCCCGAAGGTCGGGAAGGTGGTGCCTCCCGCCCTCAAACTCGCAGAGGCTGCATGGGTGGGGTCGATCGGTGCGCGAACCGCCCTCTCCCCCGACCTCTTCAGTGCCGGGGAGACCTTTGGCGGCATCATGACCACGGAAGCTCTCCCGGTGGCCGCAGGTGCAACCGCCATACAGTGGGTCCCCGGCGCATTGACCACGTTTCGCGGTCTGCGCCAACCACGACCAACCAACCCCCCGGTGAGACAGGACGTTTTCGACGTCACAGGAGAACTCCCCCCGATCCGCGAAGTCGCTCAGGTCGGCCCGACCCGGATCTATGGAGCTGAGACCGAGTTCCCCTCTGTCCGGAGGGTCGGGGACGTCCACGGCTTTGACATCTACGGCACCGAGATGGAGTTCCCCACGATCCGCGAAGTCGCTCAGGTCGGCCCGACCCGGATATACGACGCGACCGGCGCGGGAGGACCCGACCTATTGGGATCCATAGACGCCGCCCCGAAACCCTTGAGCCGAGCCCCATCCAGGGTCAGGGCCAAGAGAGACGATACCCTGACCCTACACACCCCCGAAGCACTGGGGGCGCAGCAACGCGCGACAATGGCTCAACGGCGTGCTGCCAGGATCGAGGGAGCCCCTATTCCCCGGCAGAGCATCCAAATCCTGGAAGCTCCGAAAATCTCGCCAGTCAGACTGCGCCCGACAGCGCCGGTGTCCAGAACTGCGTTGGGCCTGGCTTCGATCGGGTCTATCGTGCAGACCCGGGACTCGATCAAAGACATCGGGCTATCACCGGTCCAGCTCCCTCGTGTCAAAATCGACACAGGTGTTGCAGAAATCGAGATCCCAACACAAGCAGATGCCCAGATCCAGACACCTGCTCCTGACCAGATCGTAGCGCAAGCACCAGATCTGGCCGATATCGTCCTCCTCAGACAGGATCAGATAATCCAGCAGGTCCCCAGACAGACGCCCCTCGTCGCCCCAAGGATGCGGCCCGGTCGGAGGAGCCGTCCTCTCCATCCCCGACCCCCACAGGTCCCGACCGGGTGGCCCGAGGACCGGCGAAGGGCTTCATTCGGCGACGAGTTCTACCTCCACGCCGCCGACCTCCCCACGCCCCACGCCCGGCTCGAGGAGACGTACACCAACCTCCGGGACCCCAAGATCCGGCCCGCGAAAGTGATCCGCAACCTCCAGCGGATCACCATCGGGAGCCCGCCCCGGACCCCTCTTCGGCCCAGAACGGTCCAGACCGCATCTGTTCGCAAAACCCCGCACCGGGTGCCCTGGGACATCCCCGCCGTGCGTCCTCTCGACGTCGTCGGAATCCCCGACTTCCACTTCGGCCCGGCCCCCAAGCGCAAGAAGAGCCGGCGGAGGCGGTGATGCATGGGTCTCCGCGCCTGGGCGGGCTTCATCGGCGCCAGCATCTTTCTCCCCGTCTACTACGTCGCCATCCTCCCGGCCTGGTTCTCCATCCGGGACGCCTGTGTCACATTTGAGGTAGACCCTTCGCTGCTCTCCTTGCTCGACCGGGTCCTCTACTGGGCACCGTTGCTGATCATCTTCGCCGCCCTCATCCATGCGTTCGTCTCCCCGTCGTTCCGGCGGCAGCCGACCTGGAGGGATCGATAATGGTTTCATACGCAACCGTCGTGTATTTCGTCTCGATGTTCGCCATCCTCTTCCTCTACACCCTCACCTGGGACCTGTATGCCGGGTTCTGGGTGATGGCCGTCAACATCGGTGGCGACTCAACCGCGCTCGGCTACCTCTACACCATCCATGAGTGGCTGCCGGCAGCATTCTTCCTCTCGCTCACGTTCTGGTACCTCGTGCAGGCCCAGAGGAGGACCGCATGAAGCGCCTCGCCCTGCTCCTGCTCGCTCTCGTCCTCCTCGCCCCCGCAGCCGGTGCCGTCGAGGTCTGGGAGAAACAACTCGGGTCGGAGATCACCGCCATCGTCACCGACGAGACCGGCGCAATAATCTTCGTCGGCACCGAAACGGGGAACGTATATCGCTACGACGCGGACGGGACCCAGATAGGCAGCCCGATCAGTTTTGAGACCTGCCCCGTCACCAACCTTATCCTCACTCAGGACGGGAGCCAGTTGGCCGTCCAGTACCAGGAGACCGGCACATCGGCCGTCTACCTGGTGAACACCGGGACCGGGGCCGAGTGGTTCAACGTCACCGACCCGGACCACCAGTACGGCGTTGCCGCGAAACCTGACGGCAGCGTTTGGTATATCCTCGCCCATGAATCGACCGACACCGGCCTCGACCACCTCGCCGTCATCACCCCCGAGCGCGGGGCCTGGTTCGTGACCGCCGACCTCCTCCCGGGGACCTTCCAGGTCTCCGGGGACGGAACCTGGGCAGTGGGCGCAGAGGGGGCTGCCCCGACCAAGGCGGATCTCCTCCCGCTAAGTGAGTTGCCGCCCCTGAGCGAGTTGCCGCCCCTGAGCGAGTTGCCGCCCCTGAGCGAGTTGCCGCCCCTGAGCGAGTTGACGTCTTATCTGGAGCAGGGATGGACACGCGCCCAGCAGATCCAATACTCTGCCGGTAATATCACAGTATACCAGCAGGACGTCATGGTCCATCACTCCGAGGGCACCGCGTACGAGGAGATTGTCGGCGGATTAAAGATCTGGCATATTTATGTCGGGGAGCACTGTCGAGAGGATTACGGCGATATCAGGTTCACCAACAGCACCGGGGAACTCGCGTATTATCTCTGGCCCGATTACACCAGCAGCAGCGCCCGGTTCACAGTGCGGCTGGAGGGGGCGACGAGTGCCGGAGTGCTGCGGATGTGGTATGGGAACTCGGCGGCGGCAACGACGAGCGACGGGGACGCAACGTACCTCTTTTTCGATCAATTCGAGGGTCCCGCTATAAACACGAGCAAATGGGATGTCACGGCCACATCTCTCACTATATCAGGGGGGATCTGCACGATCTCAAGCTCAGGGTGGGAAGGCATTGGGACGAAAGCAACGTTTGGGAACGGTGTCATAGCAGAGTGTAACCACAACGTGTACTCATCGACGAGCACAGTCGATGTGGCAACAATGGTTGGGTTCTCGTCCCTGTCAAGTTACGACTCGGGCAGGAACGTCTATTATTCCGGAGGGGAGTCCTATGAGTGGCCGGGGGGGGCATCGGAGGCTTTTGCATCCGGCGGAACCCGCGGAGCCTACGCAAGCACGAAGATCATCCGCAAGTCTGACGGATACGTGATGTTTAATACCGCTGGGGATACTCGATCCGCATCAGCGCTCAGCGGGAACTATCCATTTGTCATCAACAAGGGAGGTTCCTTGCCCGAATATTATGATTACGTCCTCATCCGCGCCTACTCCGCCGCCCCCCCATCGTTCCAGTCCGCAACAGAGGACTACCCCGCCCTCCACCCCTCCACCACTAAGACCTACTCCGGCACCATCACCCACATCACCAGGACGGAGGTCGGGACCCGGTTTGCCGTCTCCACGGCATCCAACCTCTACCTCCAGCAGACCGACGGCGCCGCGTTCGGCGATACCGTCACTTTGGGACCCCGGGCTGGCACCCCCTACGTCCTCACCCTCGCCCACGAAGGCGCGTTCATCGTCGAGGGCCGCAACAACCTCATCGACATCTTCCGCACCGACGGCGCCCAGGTCGGCACCTACACCGCCGGCGGCCCCGTCCGCTACGTTGACGTCGCGCAGGCAAACGGCCTCTACGCCGCCGGCGGCAGCGACGACGGCAAATACTATGTCTTCAGCAAAGACGTCTCCTCGTCCTGGTACCTCCTCCACGCCTCGGACAGCGCATCCCCTGTCACCGCGCTCACCATGTCCTGGCGCGGAGAGATCGTCCTCATCGGCCGGTCCAACGGCCGGCTCGTCGCGTTCCAGCCCGGCGTTGAAGAAGATGAGTACCCCGGCACGATCCGGCTCACGGTCTACAAGGACGCTCTCCCCTACGCCGGGGCACAGATCGCCCTCGAGCACGGCGGCACCGATCAGACCTGGGACGCACCAACCATCATCCAGACCGACGATTACGGGACAGCCTCCATCCCGGTACAATGGGGCGAATACGTCCGCGTCACTGTCGGAGACGGCGAACTCCAGCGCGTCATCCTCCCGGCATCGTCGCAAACAGACTACATCCTTCGCATCAAAGGGCCCGACCCTCTCCGCACCGGAGCGCAGTACTCGAGCGGCTACGACCCAGCCACCCAGCGGATCTACCTCCACTACGACGACACCCGGGAGAGAACCCATCTCGTCGTCTACACGATCACCCGATCGACGGACAACACCGTGGTCTTCCAGAAAGAGTACACCACCCTCCCCGTAGACGACTACTACCAGATCCCCGCCGGCTGGACCAACTCCTCATATCGCGTCCAGCTCACCGCCTCCGGCTCCCCGTCGTTCACCAACACCTGGAGCCAGTGGGTCGGAGCAGACGGCGTCGCCAAGCTCCCCGCCGACCTCGACTCCTACGCGAAGATGGGGATCGCCTTCTTCCTGATCCTCTTCGTCGCCGGCCTATTCAGTTACATCTCCGGCCCGCAGGGAGCCGTCGTCGTCACCCTCTTCGCCGGCGCTCTGGTGCTCTGGGGCTGGCTCCCGCTCTCGCCGACCATCGTCGCGCTCTGCATCGTCTGGGCGTTCCTCGGACTGCTCGGGAGGACATCAGGAGAGTGAAAAAACATGGCACGAGGACTTACCATCGCAGTCTGGATCTTCGCGGTGAACGCCATGTTCACCATTTTAAGGGCCATCAACCCGTTCAAGACTGAACTTGACTACACCCTCGGCACCGAGTTGATCAACGCCTCCATCAACAGTTCCACGACCACCGAGATCTCGTTCCTCGACCCCGGCACGATCGTGATGATGCTCAACACCTTCCTCGACCTCATCCTCGGGCCGTTCACCCTCGCACCGCAGATGATGTCGATGATCGGCATGCCCGGGATCATCATCTACCCGCTCACAGGGTGTCTCTGGATGATATACAGCTATTTCCTGTTCCAACTCGTCACCGGACGGGTTCTGGGGGATGTAAAATGACGATGCGAAATATTACTCTCCCCCTGCTGGCCGTGCTGCTGGTGGGGCTGCTGATCATTCCCGCCAGTGTGGCGGCGACGGATGTTTCTTATTACGCATACGGTGATTCTGTCACGCGAGCGACAGGGTATGCCGATCTCAACCCGGACGGATCAGATTGTTACATTATGCAGATGCGAGATCTGTATGATCCGGACGCCTCCGCCGATCACAATATAGATGGGGGCTCAATGACCTCCGCGTGGGGGTTGGCGAATATTGCCACTCATTACGACAACGAGACCTATTACTGCATCATGTTCGGTCTGAACGATGATTACTATGAGATATATGCCCAACAGCGGCTGGAAAACCTGCTTGATATGTACAACTACGTACATACTGAGGACACCACCCCGATCATCCTCATCCAGACGCTGATGGTGCCCGACGGGCGAGCATTTCGCGAGTATGCCTATCAGCGAGAGAATCTAACTCAGATCCAGGAGGGGTTGCGGGCATTAGATATCCCTTTCATTCGCGCGTATGACGCCGTGGATACTATCCCTGGGAATTGCATCATTGATGAGGCAGATACTACATACTATGCCCCGGACGGAGTGCATCTCAATGCATCCGGCCAGCGAGCATTGGCGGATTATGTCTGGGCCTCGTTCCAGACCCCAAGTGCGGGTTTTTCTGCCAACAAGACAGCGGCCCTGGTGGGCACATCAATACAATTTACCTCGAATTCTACTGGATATCCATCACTGTATTCCTGGACGTTTGGGGACGGTGCCACCTCTCAGAGTGAATCTCCGGTACATACGTACGTTAATCCCGGCACCTATAGTGTATCACTGACCGTCACAAATATCGGAGGAACGGATTCGGTTGAGTATTCAAACTATATCACAGTCGTCGATGGAGAGGAGATCTCCACATCCTTCTCCGCCAATGTCACCGCAGGGACCGCCCCGCTCACCGTCACGTTCACTGATAGTTCAACGGGGTATATTACCTCCTGGCTCTGGAATTTCGGGGACGGCACCACCTCAACCGAGCAAAATCCCACACACCCCTATACTGTTCCCAGCACCTACACAGTTTCCCTGAACGCGAGCAGTCCGTTCGACTATGATGTTGACACCAAAACCAACTATATCGACGTCGCTGGCGTCTACGATTACTACCAGACCATTGCCCACTCTGCCGGTGACCGGGCCGATTACCAGCAAGACGTTGTGATCCACCGCAGTGCCGGCACCGCCTACGCAGAGACGGCGGCCGGTCTCACCACCTGGCACCTCTACGTCGGTTCGAACTGCCGTGCAGACTATGGGGATATCCGGTTTACCGATTCGACCGGCTCTACCCTGGCTTACTATCTCTGGCCGGATTACGATAGCAGCAGCGCCCGGTTCACCACCCGCCTGAAGCACGGTGACGAGCCGGGTGTGCTGACGATCAAGTACGGGCTCTCGGCGGCGAAAACGACGAGTAACGGTCAGGACACGTTCTCGCTCTTCGACCACTTTGACGGCACCGAACTCGACACCGCCGTCTGGGAGTACAATTATAACCATTATCGGGCAGAGCTGGGTTCCGCCTCCGTGGTAGATGGAGCCCTGCGGTTAACACCGGGAACTACACGGCACGATTCTAGTGGAGTCTCGAGCAGAGACCCGCTCGGGCAGTCTGGTATGATGGTCGAGACCCGCCTAAAGACGGACACTCTCGTTACGGCGGTTATGCTCGGTGATGATACTGTACAGGGGTTATCGGGGGCAGTAACAACCGGACGAGGATATGGTCTCCACAACTGTCCAGTATTAACTCCTAATACGGGGGTTTTCTGTCTAGACCCGGTAATTTATACGCGGATTACCACTGCCATCTCGACGTTAACCCCCCCCCTCGAAAACAATACCTGGACCAATATGCGGTTTGGCTACAACTCTGCCGGAGGGTGGGTTGCGGGATCTACAACCAGGGGGTGGAACGCGTCAGGGACTGAGACAACGTGGCTTTCTGAAGACAAATACCTCCACCTCTTCAACTCCCGGGGGTCAATTACCGATCAGTGGACCGGCATCACGGAAATCGACTATGTTCTCGTCCGTACCTGCAGCGCCACCCCACCCACCGCCACCGTGTTCTCCGGGGAACGAGAAACCGCTGCACAACC
>Ga0116195_1002236_pt1 | contig 10305 bp, 8 predicted proteins | sample AD_SCU002_MetaG_FD_89881 | JGI IMG/M metagenome (GOLD analysis project Ga0116195, IMG submission 89881) | Active sludge microbial communities of municipal wastewater-treating anaerobic digesters from China - AD_SCU002_MetaG | ecosystem: Engineered > Bioreactor > Anaerobic > Digestate | place...
CGTAGCGCGCTCTCAGCGCTTTCTCCTTCAGGGCGAAAGTCTCCTCCAGCGAGGCCGTCAGTTTCCTCTCGCGCTCGAGATAGGCCTTCTCCAGCCCGGCGGCCTGTTCCTGGTAGCGGGCCGCCAGTTCCCCGCGTATGAAATCCATTTTGCTGAAGAATTCCTCCTGCCTGGACCTTTCCGTCATCCCGGAATTCTTCGCCATTTCCGCCATCTGTCCGAGGTAGTTCCTCTCCACTTTCTCGAGTTTCTCCAGATAGTCCTTTTCCATGACCTGGCGGAGATCGCGTGACTTGTTTATGTTCTCCTGGATCAGCAGTTGTTTCTCGTGTTCCAGCTCCTCGAGGCGCACGTTCACGGCCTCCAGTTCCTGCTTCGCGCAATTGGCCTCCTGAATGGCCTGTTCGCGGCCTTTCGAGGAGATACGGACCTGCTCCTCCAGCGCTTTGACCCGGTAAAGGGCTTCTTCGATCCTGGAGCCCATGGCGCCCTCCAGCGTCCGGGTCTCTATCGCGTGGCGCTCCGCGGCGCGCTTCTCCGCCTCTTCCCTGGACTGCCGTATCGCGGTCGCCTGGGCGGCGGCCCTTTCCTCCAGCAGCGACTCGTAACGGGCGCGCAGCGTTTCCAGTTCGGCCCGGGCCGAGGCGCGTTCGGCGGCCAGCGCGCGGTCGGCCGCTTCCGCGCTTTCCCGGAGCTTGCGGTTGAGGTCCTCAAGCGCCCCTTTGAAGCCGGCCTCTATCCTGGCTTCCCGCTCCTTGAGCTCGTCCATGAAACGCTTCTCGAAGCCGGCTTCGCGCGCCAGCAGTTCTTCCTGGCGGGCCCTGAAAGCCTCCTCGCGCGCGAGGTCCCTGGCTTCGAGACGGGCCTGTTCCGCCGCCAGTCTGCGGGCCGCTTCCTCTTCCAGCGCCTTCTCCCTGGCGGCGAAAGCCGTCTCCAGTTCCGCGGCCCGGACCTTGTGGGCCGCCTCCAGTTTTTTTCCCGCCTCTTCCAGTCTCGCCTTCTCAGCGGCTGCGAAGGACCCGAAAGCTTTTTCCCGTTCGGCGGCCTGCGCCGAAAGGAACAGATTGTCGCCGCGCAGTTTCTCGTTCTCGGCCAGGCGTTCCGCGAGTTCTTTCCTGACGGAGGAACTCCTTTTCTCTATCTCGGCGTATTTCGCGGCCAGGGCTTTTTCCTTTATCGCCAGGCCCTCCTCCATGGAGGCCTTGTGAAGGGCCAGCTGCTCTTCGAAGGCCGCCGCGAGCTCCGCTTCCCGCCTGCGCAGCTGGGAGGCCAGGTCCTCGCGGTGCGACTGCAGACGGGCCTGCTCGGCGGCCAGTTCGCGCTTCCTTTCGGCGGCTTCGGCCTCGGCCCTGGCCGTTTCCTCGCGCAGTTCCTCGCGGCGGGCCTCTATGTTCCTGTAAAGCCGTTTTTCTTTGGCTTCCAGCTCGGCGCGGGCCGCCGCGAGCTCCCGCCTGGCCTGTTCCTCCAGTCCTGCAGCTTTCCCGGCGGCGGCGGCTTCGGCGGCGCGCGCCTCCTCTTCCAGTTCTTTCCGGCGCGAGAGAAGTTCCAGCTCCCGTTCTTCCAGGCGCCCCCTGAGCTGTTCCTTCTCGGAGGCCCACTCCTGCTGTCTGCGGGCGAGTTCCCCGGCCGCTTCGGCCAGCCTTTCCTCCATCTTCGACAGCCGGGACGAAAAATCGGCCGCGGTCTGGGCGAGACGCTCGGCCAGCGTTTTTTCGGAGAGCTTCCTGTTCTCTTCCAGCCAGTCCGAATAGGTGGCGTAGAGCCGCTTCTCCCTTTCGGCTATTTCGGCGGACATTTTTTCGGAGAGTCCCCTGATCTCTCCGAGGCGCTTTTCCTCCAGTTCCCTGGCCGCCGCCTCCAGTTCCAGGCGGTGCCTCGCGTCGCGCTCCTCCACGGCCTGCCGGAGGCGCTGTTCCCAGATCGCCTCCAGCTTCTTCAGTTGCTCGGCGGCCTCCTTCCGGGCCAGTTCCCTGCCGAGCTTCATCTGCTCTACGAAGGTCTCCCTTTCGGTCCTGAACTCGCTTTCGCGCTCCTACTGCCACTGCCTGAAGATCTGTTCCATTTCGGAGCGCAGGCGCCGCTTCTGTTCCGAGATCTCCTCTTCCTTGCGGGAGATCTCCGCCTTGAGGCGTTCGCGCTCCTCTTCCAGTTCCCCGCGGTGCAGCGCCACGGCCTCGTCTAGCATCCTCTGGTATTTCTGCCAGAGCGCGGATTCCCTCTCGACCAGCAGCTGCGCCACCTCCTGCTCCCGTTTCCTGATGCGCTCCTCGTGGCCGCGCAGCAGGGCCTCGTACTCGGCGTCCTTGGCCTTGTTGCTGCGCTGTATCTCCTCGAAAGAGCGGGAACGGAGCGCGGAAAGTTCCGCCTCCTTTTCCCTGAGCTCGGAGGTCAGGCTGAGGATCATCTTGGCCGAGTCGAGCTCGGTCTCCTTCAGTATTTCCTCGTAATCTCCGCCGGTCATGCGCAACGGGTCCTATTTCCCGTCCCCTTTCTCCCCGGTCCGTTTTTCGTAGCGTTCCTCGAGTTCCTTCTGCTTCTTCCCCCAGAAGGCCATCAGTTCCTCTTCTTTTTTCTGGTAACGGTCGAGGTATTCCTCTTCCTTCTGGCAGGTCAGCAGCGTCAGGCGGTTCCTTTCCTCTTCCGCTTCCCTGAGCCGGGCCCGCAGGGAGTCCTCGAGTTCCTTGCGCAGTTTGTCCATGGCGGCGCGGGTCTTCTCCAGTTCCGAATGATAGTGCCGCTCCAGCTCGTCCTTGCGCTTGGAGAAGTCCTCCTCCAGTTTGAGGCGAGCCTGCTTGGACCGGGAGAGTTCCTCGTCGAGCCGCTGGCCGAAGAGGGCCTCCTTCTTCTCGAATTCCGCGCGCAGCGCCTGCCGTTCCCGGTTCAGGATCTCCGATTTCTGGGCTTCCCAGGCGGTCCGGGCCTTCTCCCCGTCCTCCGATATCTTCCTGGCGAGTTCCAGATGACGGCGTTCCAGGTCCAGCTCCTTCTGCCGCGCCCCGGCCTCCAGTTCCTCCCGCCTGCGGTTCAGCGCTTCCTCCTGGGCCGCCAGGTGCTCTCTGGCCTTGGCGTCCAGCGCGGATTCCAGCCGGGCCGTCCTGTCGGAGAACTCGGCCTCCAGCTTCTTGAGCCTCTCCTGGTAGGCCCCCTCGAGCGCGGCCCGGCGGGTCTCGTCGTCCAGCAGGGACCTTTCCCGTTCCTCCTCGCGCTGCCGCCTGGCGTCGGCGGCCAGTTCCGCGGCCTTTTCCTCGAAATGCTTCTGCAGCGCCGTTTCCTTGCCGCGCAGTTCCTCGAGCCGCTTGTCGTGCTCCTGCTCCAGGGCCGCGCGGTGCGCGTCGAGGGCGCGGTACATCTCCTCGCGGGCCCGCGCGAGCTTCTCGAAATTCTCGTGGTCCTTGCCCTGGGCGTCCTGCAGCAGCCTGATCCTGGTCTCTCCCAGTTCCTGCTCCAGGCGGGCTTTCGCCGCGTCTATCTCCGCTTCCCGGCCCTTGACGGCCAGTTCGCGGGCCTTGAGGGCGTCCTCGAAGCGGCGTTTCTCCTCGGCCAGGCGGAGGGAGTATTCCTCCCTGGCCTGCTCCAGCCGGGTCTCCAGGTCCTTCTCCCGGCCGGCCAGCTCGCGCAGCAGGGAGGCTTTCTCGTCCTCCAGCCTGGCGGCCTTGTCGGAGTGCTCGTTACGGAGCAGTTCCTCGCGCTGCCGCAGTTTTTCGTCGAGCAGCGCGGCCTGCTCCTCCTTCCAGGCCCGCAGTTTTTCCGCGGCGGCCTTCTCGGCGGCCAGCAGTTCCTGGTGATGGGTGCGGCGCACCTCCTTGAGGGTCTCTTCCAGCCTGGCCTCGCGGTCCCGCAGGGCCTGGCGCCGGGCCTCCAGTTCGGCCTTTATCTTGTCGTGCTCCTGCCGGGCCTGCGCTTCCAGCGCGGCCGACTTGGCGGCGAGCTGTTCCTTGAGCGCGGCCGCGGCCTCCAGTTCCTGCTGGGCGTATTTAAGGCGCAGCTCGTCCTCGAAATGGGCGTATTTCTTCTTGAGGACCTCGCGGTATTTGCGGAACTCCTCCTTGAGGCGCTCCTTTTCGGCCAGGCCGGCGCGTTCCTTCTCCAGGATCCACTCCTCTTCGCGGGCCTGCCAGGACGCCGAGGACCGGCGGGCTTCGGCCGCGGCGCGTTCTTCGAGGGCCTTTTCCTTGGCCTTATAGGAGTCCTCCAGGGAGCGGCGCGCGGCCTGGAGCCGCTCCTCGTAATGCAGTTCCAGTTCGCGGCGCGAATCCTCCTGGACCTGCGCCTGCTGCTGCAGCCAGTCGTTCTGTTCGCGAAGGAGCGACGCGCGCAGGGACTCCTCCTTGAGCCTGTTCTCCTGCCGCAGCTTGTCGGCTTCGGCCCTGAGCCTGGCCTCGGCGGCCTCTTCCACGGCCTTCTCGCGCCTGCGCCAGTCCGCCTCCCAGCGGCGGTTGTTCTCCTCGACGGCCTCCTCCAGTTCCTTGCGCTGGGCCAGGGCCGTCTCGCGCCACTTTTCCCGGCTCTCCTCCACGGCCTTCTCGTAGGCGGCGTTGGTCTCCTCGTCGTGCTTCTTGACGAGCTCCACCACCTGCCGCTCCATCTCGAGCCGCATTTCCACGTATTCCTGCTCGCGCTGGCGGATATACCCCTGAAGGCGGTCGCGGATCTCGGAGAGTTCTCGCTGATGGGCGGCTTTCATCGCCTCCATTTCGGCTTCCTTCTCCAGCTTCAGGTCCGTTTCGCGCGCTTCCAGCCGCTTCAGCGCTTCCTCGTGGCGGCCGGCGAAGAGTTCCTCGATCTTTTTCAGGCGGGCGTCGTGTTCCTTCTCGAGCTCCTCCAGGACGCGGGTCCGCTCTTCTTCGAGCTTGAGCCGGGTTTCGCGCCCCGCGACGGCCTCCCGCTCCGAGAGCTCGGCCATTTTGGCCAGGTGCTCGTCCTCCAGCTGCCGGCGGAACTTCTCGAGCTGTTCCTCCCTGGCCGCGTGCAGCGCGGAAAGTTCGCGCTCGCGCAGTTCCAGGCGCCCGCGCGCCTCCAGGTCGGTCCGCTCGGCCTCTATCCTGGCCTTCTCCACCAGTTCCTTTTCCAGCGCCTCGTACTTGAGGCGCAGGGCGTTCTCGCGCTCGGCGAAATTGTCCTCGTGGCGTTTAAGGAGGGCTTCCAGCTCCTCCTGCTTGAGTTCCTGCGTCCTGCGGGCTTCGTCGATCGCGGAGAGCTTTATCCGGCCGATCTCGGCCTCTTTCCCCGCGAGCTCCTGCTTGAGGGCCTGGATCTCCTTCTCCAGCTGCGCCCTGGCCTGCCGCCAGTTGGCGGTCTCCTCGTTGAGCAGCTGCTCGCGGATCTTGGCCTTGAGGTCGGCTTCCATGGCCGTCTGGGTCTTCCAGTTCTCTTCCCAGGTGCGTATGGTGCCCTGCCACTTCCTGAGCACCTCCTCTTTCTGCTCTATCCGGGAGGTCAGGGCGCGGACGGCGGTGGTCTTGTTCTTCGCATCCTCTTTAAGGCGGGAATTGTCGTCCTGCAGGGAGTGGATCTTCTCCACCGCCCAGCGCAGGGCCAGTTTGGCGGTCTCGATGTCGTTTATCGCCGCCGGGTCGAGCTTAGGCTCCTGTTCCATTTTTTAGCGTCCTCCGCTGACTTTGAAAACGAACGATAGGCCCCCGGGGGGCCAACGGATAAAATAGCAGACTGCGCCGCCCGATTCAAGGACAATTATACAGGCGGCGTATTGAGGAAATATTAAATAGTTGTTAATTAAGGGGGGGAGGCGGAAGGGCGAAAAAAAGCCGGCCTCGCGGCCGGCTGCGGCGCCGGAGCGCGCGCGGGGGAGGCTTTTCAGCGGGCCGGTCTTACCGCGCGGCCGCTCTTTATGCAGGTCGTGCAGACGTACGCCGACCTGGGAGAGCCCTTTATCATGATCTTCTGTTTCTGAAGATTGGGCTTGAAAAGCCGCTTGGTCGCCACATGGGAATGGCTGTAGGAATTGCCGGACTTGGGGGCTTTGCCGCAGATCTCACATTTGAATGCCATAGTGACTCTATTATAGCAAAAACCCCCGCCTCTTTGTAAAATGGAAGCATGAGATCCCATACCGCCCACCTGTGGATGAACATCTCCGACCGCCTCGCCGTGGTCGACATTACCGGCGAAGTGGAGGATGAACTCGCCAAGAGCGGCATAAAAGAGGGCCTGTGCCTGGTCAACGCCATGCACATCACCTCCAGCGTCTTCATAAACGACGCCGAAAGCGGCCTGCACCGGGACTTCCTGGAATGGCTGGAGCGCCTGGCCCCTTATTCGCGGGACGGATATCACCATAACCGCACCGGAGAGGACAACGGCGACGCGCATCTCAAGCGCACCGTCATGGGCCGCGAGGTGGTGGTAGCCGTCACGAAAGGACGCCTGGATTTCGGCCCCTGGGAACGGATCTTCTACGGCGAGTTCGACGGCCGCCGGAAGAAGCGGGTCATGGTCAAGATAATAGGGGAATGAGCATGAAAAGACGCGTTTACTACCACGATACGGACTGCGCCGGCGTCGTATATTACGGCAACTATCTCAAGTTCCTGGAGGAGGCCCGCACCGAGTACATGGAGGAGCGCGGTCTGTCGGTCAAGGCGCTGCTGGACTCGGGCTTCGGCTTCGTGGTCAAGCGGCAGGAGATAGATTACAAACATCCCGCCCGCTACGGGGACACGGTGGAGATAGCCACCCGCGTGACGGAGGTCACCCCGTTCCGGGCGCGCTTCGAGTACGACCTGAAGAACCAGGAGGGGCGCCTGCTGGCCAACGCCGTGACCGATATGGTGTGCGTAGGGCCGGACCTCAGGATGAGGGAGATGACCCCTGAGCTTTCCGGCCGGCTGCGCTGAGGGGCCGGCCGGCGCGGCGTTCCGCCTCTAGTCCTCTTTCAGTTCGGTCACCGGGCCGAAATCCGAGAGCGGCCGGTCGAACTTCGACTTATCGCCGATGACGAAGATCACGGCCCCGGAAGGGTCGAAATACTTTTTTCCCGCCTTCCTCGCGTCCTCCGCGGACACGGCCGAGACGTCGGCCACGAAAGAGTCCAGGTAGCCTTCCTTGAAGCCGTAGAGCTCCTCCAGCGCGCGCTCGGAGACCAGCTTGTGCGGAGTGGCGAACTTGAAGACGAAAGGGTTGACTATCGAGCCCTTGCTGCGCGACAGCTCTCCGGCGTCCGGCGGCGCCGAGCCGGCCAGCTCCAGCTGCTTCAGCATTTCGGAAAGCGCCTGCGAATAGGTCTCCGGCTTGGTCCCGCAATAACTGAACAGGAAGCCGCCGTTCCTGCGGCGGGCGTTGGCCGAGTACACCGAATAAGCCAGGCCGCGGGCGGTCCGCACTTCCCTGAAAAGCCGCGACTGGAAGCCGCCGCCCAGTATGTCCGTCATGACGGCGAGGGGGTAATTGTCGGGGTTCCGGTAGTCCGTTCCTTTCTGCATGACCACGAGGAAGGCCTGCGGCACTTTCTTGTCGATCAGATAGACCCTGCGGCCAAAGAGCTCCGGGGCCGGGGGGATGGGGGCCGCGGCGATCTCCGCTTTTTCCCAGCCGCCGAACTTTTTCCGCAGCGTATCGAGCATTTCCCCGTCCGAAGGGAGATCCCCGCTCACCGCCAGTATCGCGTTGTTGGGGCGGTAGAAAGCGCCGTGGAAGGTCAGCAGGTCCCCGCGGGTTATCGAGCCGACGGTGCCCGTCTCCGTGCGGACGCCGTAAGGATGAGAGGGGCCGTAGAACATCCGCTTGGCTTCGCGTACCGCGCTCTCGTCGGGCTTGTCGTTGCGGCGCCGTATCACCTCCAGCTCCGAATCGCGCGCGATCCTGACCTTCTCTTCCTCGAAAGCCGGGTTCATGAGCACGTCGGCGTAGATGTCCAGCACCTTGCCGAGGTCCTTTTTCAGGGCGGTCATCTCCAGGCGGGTCTCCTCGGAGAAAGCGTCGCCGGAAATGGAGGCGCCGAGATATTCGAGCTCCTTGTCTATCTCGTCGGCCTTGTAGCGCGCGCTGCCGCCGTCCTTGACCAGGTAGGAGGTCATCTGCGCTATGCCGGCCTTGCCCGGCAGGTCGCGGGCGTTCCCGGTCCCGATGAAGGCGGAGATGTGCACGACGGGCAGCGTATTGTCCCGCAGCATGTAGACGGTCAGACCGTTCTCCAGGACATAGCGTTGCGGCTTGCCGGGCCTGAAGTCCAGCGGGCCGAATTTAGACAGCACGGGGTGGTCGGCGAAAGAGAGGGCTGCGGTCGTCATGAGAGCTCCTGAAAGTATGATCGCGGAGATAAGTCTTTTCATCTGCCCGCCTTTCCGCCGGCCGGGACCGGGGCGGCATGGGGCACGGTATCCCCCGCCGCCGGCGGCGAGAGGGACACCATCGTGTAGTTGGAGCGCGTAAGGTACTTCCCCGCGGCCGCCGAAACGTCGGCCGGCTTCACCGACTTGAGCCGCTCCAGCAACGCCCAGTCGTATTTCCAGTCGCCCATGATCCTGTCGTTGTGGGAGATGTTCTTGGCGAAATTAAGGTCGTTCTCCAGGCCGCGGACCATCTCGGCTTCGTAGTTGTTGATTATCTTCTCCAGCTCCCACTCCGTAGGCGGGGCCTTCTTCACCGCGTCCAGCTCCTCCCAGACGGCGGCCTCCAGGGAGGCGGAGGTATGGGGGGCTTTGGGATAGCCGACCACCAGGAAAAGCGAGGGGTAGCGGCTGCCCGGCAGCGAATGATGCGAGCCGGCGTAGAGCGCGAGGCTTTTTCCCTCGACCAGGTTGCGGTAAAAGCGGCCCGTCTTGCCGTTGGAGAGCACCTCGCTGAGCATGATCAGCGCCGGGGTGTCCGGGTGGGCTTCGCCCGGATTGTGGAAGCCCATGTAAAAGGCCGGCTGGGCGTCGAAGAAGACGTTCACGCGCCTCTCGGCGTTCTGCTCCGGCTCCACCGTGTAGGCGTCGGAGGGCAGTTCTCCTCTCTTCCAGTCCCCGAAATATTTTTCCGTCATGCGCAGCATGGCGGCGGCGTCCACGTCGCCAACTATGGCCAGCGTCGCGTTATTGGGTACGTAGAAGCGTGAGTAGAACTCCTCGGCGTCGGTGCGGGTCAGTTTCCTGAGGTCGTCCATCCAGCCTATCGTGGGATTATGATAGGGATGGGCCTTGAAGGCGGCGGCAGAGAGGTTCTCGAAGAGGATATTGCCGGGCTTGCTCTCGCCCATGCGCAGCTCCTCCATTATCACGCTGCGCTCCTTGTAGAACTCGCGCAGGACCGGGTTCTTGAACCGGTCGGATTCCATTATCATCCAGGCCTCGGCCCGGTCGGCCGGCAGCGAGACCTGGTAGACCGTGTAATCCACGGCGGTGGCCGCGTTGAGGCCGTTGGCGCCCAGCTTCTCGTAGGTGCCGAAAAATTCCCCGGAAACGGAAAGCCCGCCGGCCTCTTTTTCCAGGCCGGTCAGCCTCTTAGTCAGCTCGTCTATCCTGGCCTTGTCGGCGGCTGCGCCCTTGGATTCCTCGGCTATCAGCTCCCGCGCCGTCGTTTCTATTTTGTCCAGGACCTTTTTCTCTTTGGCGTAATTGCGGGTGTTCATCGTCTTCGTGCCCTTGAAAGCCATATGCTCGAAGACATGGGCCAGGCCGGTCTTGCCGGAGGGGCAGTCGACATTGCCGACCTTGAAGGTCATGGCGAAGGAGACCGTCGGCGCGAACTTCTTTTCCAACACCAGGATTTTCAGGCCGTTCCTGAGAGTATGCGAGACCACCGGCGGATACTTCGGGTCGGTCTCGACCGTCGCGCCCAGTTTTTCGAGAGCCCCGGCGCCGGCGGCTTTGGCCGACAGCGGCGCGGCCAGCAGCAGCAGTCCGGGCAGGAAGACTGAAAGATTCATCGTTTCCTCCATGGATATGGGGACGGTCCGGTTCCCCGCCGTAATTATACCAAGTTAAGTTTATCCGCTATTGGATGGAACGCGGCGCTCCGGCGGCGGGCGCGCGCCCGCTCTTTCAGGCGGGAAGCGGGGGCGGCGGTACCGCGCCAGGGCTTTTTGTTGAAGACGATCAGGAGGCGGAAGCCAGTTTTTCCAGCGCGGCCGTTATCCCGGAGGCAGCCTGCTTCATAAGGGCCAGCATCTCTTTTTTCTCGGCGGGTGAACAGTCCTTGTATAGCTCGGCCGCGCTCTTGAGGCTGGAGCATTTGGACCGCAGGTCATGCAGCAGTTTGGAAGATACCTCATCAGTCATCGTCGCCCCCGTTCTCCCCGGTCTTCTTTATCACCGAATAAAGCAGCCGCGTGGATATCCTCAGGTCGGCCATCGTTTTTGTCCGCAC